>ERZ827037.2992-NODE-2992-length-12222-cov-10.408482_pt1 | contig 12222 bp, 9 predicted proteins | sample MGYA00519924_ERZ827037 | MGnify/ENA primary metagenome ERZ827037 (study PRJEB31778, sample SAMEA3449250) | human gut metagenome | biome: human gut; feature: human-associated habitat; material: faeces | place: United Kingdom | collected 2010/2012 ...
ATTAATTTGGTTAAAATGAACAACTTAAAATGTTTTTCAAACACGCTCTAGAGCGGGCCGGTGAAGGAGAAATCTTTGCAGAAACCTATGCCAGTATCCCAGACCAGAAAATGTTAGTTAATGTCATTGCGGCAGAAGATACAGAAATTTTATTTTTAAATGTGGGAAAAATGCTCCACCTTTGTTCCAATTCCTGCATTTTCCATAATGAACTCATAAAAAATCTTTTACAGGTTTCCGCACAGAAAAATCTCGCCCTGTCCCGAAGAATTTTTAACACTTCCTCCAAATCTATCCGGGGAAGACTGCTATCCTATTTATCGAATCAGGCAGTACTATGTAACAGTAAAGAATTCGATATACCATTTAACCGCCAGCAGCTTGCAGACTACTTAAGCGTAGACCGTTCCGCACTGTCCAAAGAACTTGGGAAAATGTCCAAAGAAGGATTGATTTATGTGAAAAAGAGTCATTTTCGTCTATTATCTGTGCAGGAATTATTTGAAGAAGATTCTTAGAATTTGTTTGAAGAATCAATTAGTAATCTGTACTCTTCCTGATTTGTGGGATATTTTACTTTATTCAGTTGACGTAGTCCGTGATGAACTACTGTTGCTTTGGGGAAAGTTTCCATGAATATAATACACATTTTGTAGAAAGTATTTTCTAAATCCACTTCACCTTTTGAGTAAAAATGAATGTCTGGAAAAATGTTTTATGGAATATCTGTTAAGTGACAGAAAAAATGTTTTGTTAAAATTGTCTATACATTTACAAAATATTTTTAAAAATTAATAAAAAAATTCTTTGAAAATAAAAATATTTGTGAATCTTTTTTCTGACAGCAGTGCTATAATTGCACCGTAACAAAGAAGAGGTTATTTAAAAAGAATAACCGTAAAAAATACTTATCAGACCTGATAAAGTAGGGCCTCTAAGCATCAGACATTTTGGAGGAAAAGACAAATGAATACTTTAAGTGCTGAAAAAAGAGATATGCAGATCAAGGCAAAAAAGCTTAGAAGGGAAGGATTTGTTACAGGCAATGTGTTCGGTAAGAACATGGAAGGCTCCATGCCGCTGAAAATCGAGAAAAAAGAGGCAGAAAGAATCTTAAGAACCTGTAATAAGGGAAGTCAGTTAATTCTCACTGTTGAAGGACAGAAAATGCCAGTCTTATTAAAAGAGATTGACTACAATGCAATGAAACATGAGATTGTAGAAATGGATTTCCAGGCATTAGTAAAAGGTGAAAAAGTACATTCTGTAGCAGAAGTTGTACTCTTAAATCATGAGAAAGTAAAATCTGGTGTCGTAGAATTATTATTAGAGGAAATCAGTTATGAAGCATTACCAGAAAATCTGATTGAAAAAGTTGAAATCGATTTAGATGGTAAGACAGCAGGTGATACTATCAGAGTAAAAGATTTACCAATCGCAACTGCAGAAGGTATCCATCTGAAGACGAATCCGGAGGAGACAGTTGTACAGGTAACAGAAGTACACAATGCTCCAGAGGAAGAAGAGACTGAGGAAGCTGCTGAAGAATAAGCGGTGTAGCTTGTAGATAATAAGATATAAAAGGCTCCAGTATATTATATATACTGGAGCCTTTTATATATGTAGGTTATGAGCTGCACCTGATTTTTACTAATTAATTCAACTAATTAATTCAACTAAATCCAGTCACTGTCAGCCCACGAAGAGAAACGATAGCCTATCGTTTCTCTTCGTGGGTGTCTGTTGGTTAATGAATCAAATCATAGTATACCTTGCCGTTTTGTTTAGATTTGCTTATCATTTCCTGTCGTTCCATATAAGGCAGCAGCGAATCCAAAAACTGATTTGGATTAGTGACTCCGATTCGCTGTTTACTAAATGGCTGGCTGGCGGTTAAGTCTTTTACACAGTCAGAGAGTTCCTTTTTTGTCATTTTCCCATTGCGTTTTAATTCTTTTTTTATCCGGCTGATTCCCTTAGAGGTCAGGAGGTTGTTTAAATCCTGATTCTGGTGCATGGAACGCCACAATCCCCAGCCGTAGATTAACATAGTGGCTACGGCAAAGAGTAGGATATAGGGGAGATAATGTATCAGATTTTTCAGTAATTCCATGGGTGCTCCCTTCTTATCTTAATTTTTTATGTGATTTTTGTTAGCCATTTTATTTGTAGTTTATATCTTTTTTATTTTAATTTTTCTGAATAAGTAATTAAATGATGGTCTTTCAAAATTTCGAGAAATTTAATAAGGCGGGAGAGTGATTTTTCCATTTTAGGGAAATGAGCATCGAGTTCCTGGGAGAGTGTGTGAATGTCTTTTTTATCATCAATAATGTTCCAGACGAAGCTGCCGTAATCGTCAAGGTCGATAGAACTTACTTTTGGACGGTGGAAGAATTTCTGGGCAATTTTGTTAAAGAAACCTTCCCAGCGAATGAAGACGGTAATGTTTCCCTTGTCGTTTGTTTCATATTTTATTTCTGGATTTTTTACTGGGATAAAATCAAGGTAGTTTTTATCTATTTTCTGTTTTGCCATAGGGACTCCTTTCATATATTTGTAAATATGATTATAACGGTTAGAATATAGTTCGTAAAGTGTATAAATAATTTTGGCAGTGAAAGAGGTTCTCTCACTGCCAGAAATGAAATATGTTTTGTAATTTAATTGTTAATTAGTTTTGTTGTTCTTTTTTACACATAAGAAGTATAAATAAGCAAGTAAAATGATGAAAATAACTAAGCTAGCAATCTGTGGAAGGGCAACAGGGGAAACAAACTTAGAGTCAACTTTTGCTACCGCACAGATAGCAAGGATAACTCCCATGAGTCCCTCTCCGGCAATCAGACCGGAAGTAAATAATGTTCCACGTTCAATGCAAGCTTTCTTTTCTTTTTCTTCGTTTTCATTTGCTGCTTTACGGCGTTCAAGAATCCAGCGAACTACACCACCAGCCATAATACCGGCACTCAGTGAGAATGGAAGGTACATACCAACAGCAAATGGAAGTACTGGAATACCAAGAATCTCAACAACGATAGCGATGAATACACCAACAAGGATCAGTGCCCATGGAAGTTCTGCATTCATGATACCTTCAACGAGCATCTTCATCATTGTAGCCTGTGGAGCAGGAATTTCGTTAGAACCGAATCCCCATGCAGCATTTAACAGATATAAAACATATCCGATTGCAGCGGAAGAAGCGATAACACCGATCATTTCACCAATCTGCTGAAGTTTAGGTGTAGCACCTACGATGAAACCTGTCTTTAAATCCTGTGAAGTATCGCCGGCGATAGCAGCAACGATACAGATAATACTACCGATACAGATGGAACCGATCATACCTGTAGTTCCTGTAGCTCCTGTAGCTTTTAAAATTAAAGTAGAAATAATTAAAGTAGCAATTGCCATACCGGAAACTGGGTTGTTAGAAGAACCGATTAATCCAACCATACGGGCGGAAACAGTTGCAAAGAAGAATCCGAATATAACAACAAGAACTGCACCAAGGAAACTTACAGGGAAAATTGGAAGTAACCAGATGGCAACAGCAATAACAGCGATAATACCAAGAATAATCGGCATTGGTAAGTCGCGCTGTGTACGAGAAGCATCAGCAGTAGCGCGGTTTTTAGCCATGCTGCCTATTGCCTGTTTAAATGTACGGACAATGAGTGGTGAAGTCTTGATTAAGCTCATGATACCACCAGCTGCAACGGCACCGGCACCAATGTACTTGATATAAGTTCCCCATAATGATCCTGGAGCAAGAGTAGAAATTACTTCACTTCCAGGGAAGATGGTAGCATCTTTACCAAATAATGCAATCATAGGCATGAGTACAAACCAGCTTAAAGTGCCACCTGCGAACATGTATTTTGAAATCTGAGGTCCACAGATGTAACCAACACCGGCAAGGGCAGGAAGAACCTGAATACCTACGGAAGAGCCGGCATATGCCTGAATATCATAACCAATTTCACTAGGGAAAAGTTTAACTCCATCAGCGATGAATTTGTAAATAGCAGCGATACCAAGACCGGAGAATACGATACCAGCTTTGTTACCACCTTCTTCTCCGGCAAGGAGAACCTCTGCACAGGCAGTTCCTTCAGGGAAAGGAAGAACACCATGTTCTTCAACGATAAGAGCCTGACGAAGTGGAACCATGAAACAGACACCAAGGATACCACCAACAAGTGCAACTAAAAAGATAGTTAAAATACTAGGAGAATCAATCTTACCTTCTTTTGCCCATAAGAATAAAGCAGGGAGCGTAAAGATTGCTCCGGCAGCAACAGACTCACCGGCTGAACCGATTGTCTGAACAAGGTTGTTTTCCAAGATAGAATTCTTACGAAGAATGATACGAATAATACCCATGGAAAGTACGGCTGCAGGAATAGATGCGGAAACGGTCATACCAACTCGAAGTCCAAGATATGCGTTAGCAGCACCAAAAATAACTGCAAGTAAAATACCAAGAATTAAGGCTGTGACTGTAAATTCCGGAACTACCTGGTCCGCAGGAATATACGGTTTAAAATCGTTTTTGTTTTCCTTCATTACGTTTATCCTTTCTTTTTTACAATTTCCTTACAAAAACATAACAATTATAACATTTATATAAAATGAAATAAAGGTAAAAAAATGTGCTTTTTTTGTGGTTTATGGAACTTATTAGGTATAAATAATAACTATAAAGTAGTAGAAAATGGCTGTAAAATTAGTGAAATTAACTTTTTTTGCGTACTTCTTCATTGACTTTCAGCTAAATAATGCAGAATATTTTTCATAACAAGATGACTCAGCGAACGATGTGGAGGTATCATCGAGTAAAGTCAATACAGGTCAATAAGAAATAGGTAATTTACATACCAAAATGTCAATGAGATATTATTATGTACAAAATAAAAAAATAAAAAAAGACTTACATAAATTTTTTCTTTATGCTATAATGTCAAGCCGTATCAAATAAATTAAATATCGTAAAAATATTTTGGTCTAATTGGAAACGCACAATATTTTAAAGGTATGCAGTTTTAAGAAAATACTATATTTTAGAAATATTTAAAGGTGTATGAAATATAAAATTGCAAACATATAAAATGTTGATAACGAACAACACAGCCTATTTTTATGCTATTTCATCGAAGTTTAAATAGCTAGAGCGTGTTTGAAAAATCATTCCAGCAATCTGCACGCCAAGTCTCACGGACGTTCGACTTGAATTTGAATGAGAAAGATTATTTTAAGAAAAACAGCTATTTAAGATTTTGATAAACAGAATGAAAAAGGAGGCAGCTGATTATGCCAAAAACAAAGTTACAGAACGTTATTTTTACAATTATCATGGCTTTTGTCATGGTCTACGCAATGGTTTGCTACAATATCGCAATCGATAAAGGTGGTATGAGCAATCAGATTTTCTTACTCGCATTTCACGAGATGCCAATTATGTGGCCGATTGCAGCTATTTTAGAATTTTTCGTAGTTGAAAAATTATCAAAATTCCTTGCATTCCGTATTGTATCCCCAACAGATAAACCAATATTCATTACACTTGCAATCTGTTCTATGATTGTCTGCCTGATGTGTCCGGTCATGAGCTTTATCGCAACTGCATTATTCAAACATCCAGGAAGTGAGATTATCGCACAGTGGTTACAGACAACAGTAATTAATTTCCCAATGGCACTTTGCTGGCAGATTTTCTTTGCAGGTCCGCTGGTAAGAAATGTGTTCGGAAAATTTGTAAAATAAACTAAATTACCCTCCTATAGCAGTCCCCAGTGTTCAGTGACGGTTTTCTATCACAGCTCTGGTTTTCGCCCATCCCCCTTTACAACCTCCCAAGAATCTTCTATATTATATGGTGAGTTTTGCAGAAAGGAAGGCATACTATATATGAAGAGTTCTTTATTTCCTACATTGAAAAATTATAAAAAAGAATATCTGGGAAAAGATATCGCAGCAGGTATTATGATAGCGGCGGTTTCTATTCCTATCTCTATGGGATATGCGGAAGTATCAGGATTGCCAGCAGTTTTTGGACTGTATGGTTCTGTGCTTCCCATTTTATTTTTTGCACTTTTTTCCACATCACCGCAATTTATTTTTGGAGTAGATGCGGCACCGGCGGCCATTGCGGGAGCAGCACTGGCGAGTCTTGGAATTGAGAGCGGCAGTGCAGATGCTCTGCGGTATATCCCAGTTATCGCATTATTTGTTGGTTTGTGGCTGCTTTTATTTTATTTTTTGAAAGCAGGCAAGCTTGTTACATTTATTTCGACTCCGGTTATGGGCGGATTTATCAGTGGGATTGCGTTGACGATTATTTTGATGCAGATTCCTAAAATCATGGGTGGCAAGTCTGGTTCGGGTGAACTCCCAGAATTATTAAAGCACTTATATGAGACAGCACAGCATATTAACTGGGTGTCAGTAGCATTAGGTGTTGGCGCATTGGCAATTCTTATTATTTCTAAAAAGGTTATGCCTAAGTTTCCGATGGCGGTTGTGATTATGGCATTAGGAATGATTGCAACAATGGTATTCCATGTAGACAGGTACGGAGTTACTTTGCTAGCAAAAGTTGAGCCAGGACTTCCTAAGTTTATTTTACCAGACATTTTCCATGTGGATTTAAGCCACGCGGCAGGCAGAGGCCTGATGATTGCAGTTGTTGTTATGGCCGAAACTTTGCTTTCTGAGAATAATTTTGCAGCAAAAAATGGTTACAAAATTGATGATAATAAAGAAATTTTGGCCTGTGCAGCAGGAAATATTATCTCTGCGTTTACAGGCAGCTGCCCGGTAAATGGAAGTATTTCCAGAACTTCGATGAATGAGCAATTTGACGGAAAGACGCAGGCAGTTTCGATTACAGCAGCGGTTACAATGGTGGCAGTTCTGCTTTTTGCCGCGGGCTTTATCGGATATTTGCCTGTTCCGGTACTGACAGCTATAGTCATTTCGGCGCTGATGAATGTTGTGGAATGGCATTTGGCAGTGCGATTATTTAAGGTAAGCCGCAAAGAATTTTATATATTTGTGGCTGCTTGTATGGCGGTATTATTCCTGGGAACTATTTACGGTGTAATTATTGGAATAATTCTTTCCTTTGTTGCAGTTGTTATCCGTGAGACAAATCCACCAAGGGCATTTCTTGGAGGGATACCTGGAAGAGATGGATTTTATGATTTGAATAAAAATCACTATGCACATCCGATTGAAAATACAGTGATTTACCGCTTTAATGCAAGCCTGTTCTTTGCAAATAGCAAGCTGTTTCAGGAAGATATTGAAAATCATTTAAAAGAGGATACGAAAACGGTAATTGTGGATGCGGGAACAATCACGAATATTGATATTACAGCGGCAGATACGCTTCTTATGCTGAAGAATAATCTGGAGAAAAAAGGAATTGCTTTCTATATCACAGAACATATGCAGGGACTTAACACACAGCTTCGCAATTTGGGAATGGGATCTTTGATTGAAGAAGGCTGTGTCAGACGAACAATTACGGCGGCTCTTTTAGATTCTGGATTACAAAAGCCATTTCCATTAGAAGGAGTTCCGGCAGATTTGCAGGAAAACTTAAAAGAGTTACAGGAAAATGCAGAAAAAGCATTGTCGTCACATAAACATAACACAAAAAATATAGAAAAAATTAAAAAGACATTGTGGCTGCATACTCTCCCAGCTGAGGAAGAAAATACACTCGAAGAATTTGCATGGGCATTTGGTGAGGATACTGTAAATGAGATTGAAAAACGGGTTCATCAGGTCATTTCCCATTTACATCACTGGCCAGAACTCGAAGCAATCTCAGAAAGTGGTCTCGCAAGACAGATGAGGGCATGGCATAATCTCGGAGTTATTGATGAGGATGAGGTACTTCGGAGGATGGAGCTTCATTTGGATGAACTCTCAGCAAATCTTGAAGAAGACAAGAACAAACAGCTTATCTTCCAAATGATTGAAAAACGCCGCCAGCATCTCGAAATGGAATTAAAACAGGAAAATCCAGAAATCTGGCAGAAGTTAGTAGAAAGCCGCAAACATTTAGAAAGAAGACTCGAAAAACAGAATCCAGAAGTAGCAAAAAGGTTACATGAATTGGAAGAAAAATTTCTGGGTTAGTTAGACAAACAGACGAAAATCGAAGCAACATCTCTGTGGCTGTAGTCGCAGCGAGAGGAAGTCTTCTATGAAAAGCCCCTCATTAAAAGTTATTGATTTTGACTCCGTTGTAAAAAACACAAAAGTCGCAAAATCAATAATTTTAATGAGGGACCTTTCTAACGGAGGTTGTTTTCTCACAGCTCTGAAGTCGTAGATTGGGTGAGATGCTGCTTCGATTTTCTGTCTTTGGCTACATTGAAATCAGAAATTTTTTTATAATTTATGGGGAAGAAAAAACATCTCAGTTATAAAGAAATATATCCATAAAAATATTTTGATAATATTTTTATAAATTAAAAAAATATAAGGTCATTTTGAAAAATGATATAGAGAAAAGAAAAAGAATGTTTAAGAAAAATTAATAATATTCTTTTTCTTTTTTAGTGTATAATAAAAATATTAGAGAAGATTTTAAGAGAGAATAAGATGTAGAGAAGTAAATTAACAGGAGGATGAAAAATGTCAGATTCTATATGGAGTGATGGTGGTAGAATACAGATGCCTCAATATGAAAAGCTGACTCGTATCAAAAAAGTAGATGTCACGATTGTCGGAGGAGGATTATGTGGTCTTCTATGTGCGTATTTCTTAAAGGAGGCGGGAGTGGAATGTCTGCTTCTTGAGGGAAGCAGGATAGGCAGTGGAACTGTGAGACATGCGATGGCACAGGTTACGTCGCAGCATGGCCTTATATACAGCAGATTGCTGGAAACTTTGGGGGAAGAGAAGGCCCGCATGTACTTTGAAGCGAACGAACTCGCATTGCATAAGTATCGGGAATTGGCAGCATCTATAGATTGTGATTTTGAGGAGAGAAGTTCCTATATTTATTCAAGAACAGACAAAGAATGCATTGAGAGGGAAGTGCGTGCAGCCAGTCTTCTTGGTATGAAAGCAGAATTTTGTGAGACACCGGAGCTTCCATTTGATACGGCGGGAGCAGTACGTTTTCCGAATCAGGCGCAGATGAATCCTGTAAAGTTTTTATATGGTCTGGTAAAAGATATTGAAAAGTCAGATAAGGTAACTATTTTTGAAGAAATGCCTGTAGATGATTGGATAAATGGAACAACATGGAGCGGACTCTATATAACAATTCCGAAAAATATCATTTGTACAACACATTTTCCATTTTATAAGAAAGCAGGAGGATATAATAATAAGCTATATCAGAATCGTTCCTATATCATGGCCCTTGATCATGTGCCGGAGCTTCATGGAATGTATGCAGATGCGTCTGATAACGGACTGGCATTGCGAGGATATAAAGATATGATTTTTGTAGGAGGAGCTACCCACAGAGTAGGGCAGGAAGAACGTGATTGGAATGAATTCAGAGAGAAGATTTTATCGTATTATCCAGAGGCAATAGAGCGGGAGCATTGGGAAGTAGAAGATTGTGTGAGTTTGGATGGAATTCCGTATATCGGACCATATTCAGATAAGACCCCGAACATGTATGTTGCTACAGGGTTTAATGGATGGGGAATGACTTCCGCAATGACAGCAGCCATGTTGCTAACTGATGCTATCATAAATGGACAAAAAACAAATGGGGCTACAGAATCTTATCCATGGGGAGAAGTTTTCTATCCGGAAAGAAAGATTGTGCGTTCACAATATTTTGCGAATGTAAAAGAAAATGTAAGAGAGAATATAAAGAGTTTTTTGACCAGAAAAAGTAAAATAAATGATTGACAAATATTTTTAATAGTGCTACCATACACTCGAAACAAGGAAAAGCGATGAGGGAAACGAGTAATATAATCGAAATCATACAGAGAGAGTAACAGTTGCTGAGAGTTATTTATGAGGAAGTATATGAAAACCATTCCTGAGCTGCGATGCGAAAAAGAAATATTTTAAAAGAACTATACAGATTATATGAAGATGTTTCAAGAGAAGCATCCTGATGAATGTTAAGATATTTCACAAGTGTTGCCGTATGCCCGCGTTAAGGGATAGGATTTAATTTAGAGAATCTGAAGTGAAACTATAAGGTGGAACCGTGTATTTAATGCACCCTTAGATTATAGCTATGCTGTAATCTGTGGGTGCTTTTTTGATATAAATTAAAAGTAAGACATGTAGACTTTTTAATCAAATATGTTTTAGTTGTAAGCTGCAGCGGTCTATATTCATTACTATTAACGTTCCCAAATCAGATTCATTCTTATTTTGGAGGTAAAAAGAAATGAAAGTTCTCGAAAAAAATGGACAGGTAATCGAAGGTAATTTTGAAGAAAAAGAAGTAAAAGAAGCGTTTTGGCACACAAGCGCCCATGTATTGGCACAGGCAGTAAAGAGATTATATCCAGATACGAAATGTGCGATTGGACCAGCAATCGATAATGGATTTTACTATGATTTTGATTTCTCTTTCCCATTTACAGAGGAAAATCTTGCAGCAATCGAAAAAGAAATGAAGAAGATTGTAAAGCAGTCTCTGCCATTAGAAGTATTTGAGGTTACAAAAGAAAAAGCCTTAGATTACATGAAAGAAAGACAGGAAGATTACAAAGTAGAAATGATTGAGGAACTTCCAGAAGGAGAGACAATCACATTTTATAAACAGGGTGACTACGAAGAATTCTGTGCAGGCCCTCATGTATCCAATACTTGCGTAATCAAGGCAATTAAGCTCCTTTCTACAGCAGGTGCGTACTGGCGCGGCGATGAAAAGAACAAAATGCTTACAAGAATTTATGGAATTTCTTTCCCAAAAGCTGCTGAGTTAAAAGATTATCTGAATATGCTCGAAGAGGCAAAGAAGAGAGATCACAGAAAGCTTGGAAAAGAACTTGGATTATTTACCATCATGGAAGAAGGTCCGGGATTCCCATTCTTCTTACCAAAGGGAATGATTCTGAAAAATACTCTGATTGATTACTGGAGAAAGATGCATACAAGAGAAGGATACGAAGAAATCTCCACACCAATCCTCTTAAACAGACAGCTTTGGGAAACATCAGGACACTGGGATCATTACAGAGAAAATATGTACACAACAGTAATTGATGACATGGATTTTGCTGTAAAACCAATGAACTGTCCAGGTGGAATGCTTGTTTATAAGATGGAGCCTCGTTCTTACAAAGAACTTCCACTTCGTCTTGGGGAACTTGGCCTTGTGCACCGTCACGAAAAGTCCGGACAGCTTCATGGACTGATGCGTGTAAGATGCTTTACACAGGACGATGCCCATATCTTTATGACAGAGGCGCAGATTGAAAATGAAATCCAGAAAGTCGTAAAATTGATTGATGAAGTATATAAGAAATTTGGATTTACTTATCATGTAGAATTATCCACTCGTCCAGATGATAGCATGGGAACAGAAGAAGAGTGGGAAGTAGCAACAAATGCATTGGAAAATGCAATCAAAGCCATGAATATTCCTTACGAAGTAAATGAGGGAGACGGCGCATTCTATGGTCCAAAACTTGACTTCCATTTACAGGATTCTATCGGAAGAACATGGCAGTGCGGAACAATCCAGCTTGACTTCCAGCTTCCACAGAGATTTGAGGCAGAATATATTGGAGCAGACGGAGAAAAACATCGTCCAATCATGATTCACCGTGTTGTATTTGGTTCTATTGAGCGATTTATCGGAATCTTAATTGAACATTATGCAGGAAAGTTCCCAACATGGTTAGCACCGGTACAGGCAAAAGTTCTTCCTGTATCCGACAAATTTGCAGATTACGCAAAACAGGTTGCTGAAGCACTCAAAGCAAGCGGCGTTCGTGTAGAAGTCGATGACCGCGACGAGAAACTTGGCTATAAAATCAGACAGGCACAGCTCCAGAAAGTTCCTTATATGCTTATTCTCGGAGAAAAAGAGCAGAGCGCAGGAACGGTTTCTGTTCGTAAGAGAGATCTTATTGATGAGAATGACAGCCCAGAACTTGGCACAATGAGCGTGGAGGAATTTGCCGCAATTATCAAAGAAGAATCTCAGTATTAAATTACTATTTAATTCATTAAGCGAACTACAGACGAAGCCATTGCCCCCAATAAGGC
>ERZ827037.2997-NODE-2997-length-12190-cov-3.744129_pt1 | contig 12190 bp, 13 predicted proteins | sample MGYA00519924_ERZ827037 | MGnify/ENA primary metagenome ERZ827037 (study PRJEB31778, sample SAMEA3449250) | human gut metagenome | biome: human gut; feature: human-associated habitat; material: faeces | place: United Kingdom | collected 2010/2012 ...
GGGCGACATGATCGACTGGGTCATCGGCGTGCCCTCCCAGGCGGAGCGGAAGGTGCTGCTGGAGAGCTTTGAGCGGGCCATCCAGGCGGCGGCGTGCATCATCGAGCACGGCTGCCAGAAGGCCATGAACGACTTCAACTGAGTTTCCGTTAAGGAGGCGCTGCACCATGGGGATGATTCGCTGGCTGAACCGGCACCGGTGGGGCTTTGCCCTTCTCTGGGCGGTTCCCGCGCTGCTTCTGGCAGCCGTCAGCCGGACCTGGCGGGTGGGCGCCGTGCTCCTCGTCTGGATCCCCCTGGCCATCGCCGTGGCCTGGCTGTACTTCACCGCTCTGGAAAAAGAGATGAAGCAGGCCCGGGACGCCCTGGAACACTGCGACCCGGAGCCGCTGCTGCGGACCAGCCAGGAGCTGGCGGAGGGATTTCCCCTGGAGCGGCCCCACACCCGAAGCGTGGGGATCTCCCTGGGGCTGAGCGAATCCGCCGCGCTGTTTTCCATGGGCCGGGAAACGGAGGCCGCCCGGCTGCTGGACCGGCTGGAGCCGTGGGTACAGACAAGCGGCGGACCCAATTGGGCAACCTGGCTCCTGAACCGGGCGACAGCGGCCTTGCGGGAGAAGAACGGCCCCCAGGCCCGGCGGTTTCTGGCGGAGGCGGAGCGGACCGTGGAGGCCCTGGCACCGGAGGGCCGGAAGGCCTCTGCCTGGGAGACGATCCTGGAGCGGTACCGCTGGCAGCTCCGCTTCCTGGAGAAGGAGGACCCTGCGCAGCTGCTGCGGGAGGTGTGCTCCTGGCTGGAGCGGCCGGAGTCCCTTCGCCTTCAGGTGATGGACCACTATCACGCTGCCTGCTGCCTGCATGCCCTGGAACGGACGGAGGAAGCCCGCCCTCACCTGGAATTTGCTGTGGAGTTCGGCGGCGGCCTGGAGGTCCGGCGGCAGGCTGCGGACCTGCTGAAGCAGCTCCAAAGGCCGGAGACGCCGTAAGGGCCGCTGTTTTTCGCGGGATCGGAAAGGTCCGGGCGCTTCGCGCATAAAATCCTACCGCGACACCCCCACCGCCCGCCGGGGCGGCGGGGCGATGTGCACGTTGAAACTTCCAAATTTTTACAAGGACTTGCAACTATGGAACAATTTCTCAAACAACTCCATACCATTCCCGAGGTGGCGGAGCTGGTCCGGCGGGTGGAAGAGGGCGGCTGCCCGGTGGCGGTCACCGGCTTGCAGCCGGTGCACCGCTCCTGCGTGGGCGCGGCGGTGGCCCTGGCGGCGGAGCGGCCGGCGGTGTTCGTCTGCGGCGACGAGCGGGAGGCCCAGCAGCTGCGGGGCGATCTGCAGACGCTGCTGGGCACGGAGCCGGTGGTGCTGCTGGGCCGGGAGTGGCAGCTGCGGCCCGGCGCCATCGCCTCCCGGGTCTGGCGGCGCTGTATGCCCTTTCCCGGGGCGAGGCGCCGGTCACGGTGGCTACCGCGGACGCATTGTGCGCCCGGACGCTGCCGCCCAAGCTGCTCCATTCCCTGGCGCTGACGCTGGAGGTGGGGGCCCGGGCGGATCTGAACGAGCTGGCGGACCGCCTGGTGTCCGCCGGGTACACCCGCTGCCAGCAGGTGGAGGGCGTGGGCCAGTTCGCCCTGCGGGGCGGCATCCTGGATGTGTTCTCCCCCCTGATGGACCAGCCGGTGCGGTGCGAGTTCTTTGACGATGAGATCGACTCCATGGGTGCCTTCGACCCCGGCACCCAGCGGCGGACGAAAAACGTCACCTCCGCCCAGATCCTGCCGGCGGCGGAGGTGCTGCCCCACTGCGCTCCCGGCGGTCTCACGGGCCTTGCGGAGCGTCTGGAGGCGCTGGCGGAGAAGCTGGCGAAAAAGCCCAAGACGGAGAAAAACGCCCAGCAGCTGCGCCAGGACGCGGAGCACTTCCGCACCGGCGCCGTCCCCGGAGGTCTGCACCGGTATCTGGCCGCCGTGTACCCGGAGGTCTGCACCGGCGTGGACTATCTGCCCAAAGACGCGGTGGTGTTCTTGTGCGAGAGCGGCCGGGTGGACGAGCGGGTCAAAGGAATGCTGCTCCAGCTCAAGCAGGATGAGGAATCCCTGCTGACGGCAGGCCTGCTGGCGGGCGAGTATGCCCGGCTGACGCTCTCCGGCGAGGAGCTGTACGCCGCGCTGGAGGAGTTCCCGGTGGTGATGGAGGATACCCTCCCCACCTCCCGCCACCCCCTGCGGCCCCGGGGACTCATGGCGGTCAACGCCAAGCAGCTCTCCTCCTACGGCGGCAGCCTGGAGACGGCGGTCAGCGATCTGGAGCACTACCGGGCCACCGGCAGCGCCGTGCTGCTGCTGTGCGCCGGGGAGATCCGGGCCAACAACCTGCGCCACCTGCTGCAGGAGCGGGGCATTCCGGCAGTGCTGGACCTTGCGGGCACCGCCATGCCCGCCCCCGGGGAGGTGCGCATCACCCTGGGCGCCCTCACCGCCGGCAGCGAGTGGCCCCAGCTGCACCTGGCGGTGCTGACAGAGGGCCAGCTGACCGCGACCTCCGCGGGCAAGCGGCAGCGGGTGAAAAAGGCCTCCAACCGCCAGAAGATCCAGTCCTACACGGACCTGACCCCCGGCGACCTGGTGGTCCACGAGCACCACGGCGTGGGCCGGTTCGTGGGCATCCAGCGCCTGCCGGTGGACGGTGTGGAAAAGGACTACATCAAGATCGACTACGCCGGCGGCGACTGCCTCTACGTCCCCGCCACGCAGCTGGATCTGGTGAGCAAATACATCGGCGGCGGCGAGGACCAGGAGCGGACCCGGCTCAACAAGCTGGGAGGCACCGAGTGGGCCAAGCAGAAGACCAAGGCCAAAAAGGCCGCCAAGGACCTGGCCAAGGGGCTCATCGCCCTCTACGCCCAGCGGCAGAAGCAGCCGGGCTTTGCCTTCTCCCCCGACTCCACCTGGCAGCGGGAATTTGAGGAGTCCTTCGACTTCACGGAGACCGACGACCAGCTGCGGTGCATCGCGGAGATCAAGGCGGACATGGAAAAGCCCCGGCCCATGGACCGTCTCCTCTGCGGCGACGTGGGCTACGGCAAGACAGAGGTGGCCCTCCGGGCGGTGATGAAGTGCATCCTGGACGGCAAGCAGGCCGCCATTCTGGTGCCCACCACCGTCCTGGCCCAGCAGCACTACGCCACTGCCGTCAGCCGCTTCCGGAATTTCCCGGTGAAGATCGAGGTCCTCTCCCGCTTCACCCCCGCCAAGGAGCAAAAGCGCATCCTGGAGGCGGCGGCCGGCGGCCGCGTGGACCTGCTCATCGGCACCCACAAGCTGCTGCAAAAAAATATGGTGTTCAAGGACCTGGGTCTTTTGGTCATCGACGAGGAGCAGCGCTTCGGCGTGACCCATAAGGAGCGGCTCAAGGAAATGAGCCGCCAGGTGGACGTGCTGACCCTCTCCGCCACCCCCATCCCCCGGACGCTGAACATGGCCCTTTCGGGACTTCGGGATATGTCCACCTTGGAAGAGCCGCCCCGGGACCGCCAGCCGGTCCAGACCTACGTGCTGGAGCACGACTGGGCCATCCTGGAGGACGCCATGCGCCGGGAACTCAGCCGGGGCGGACAGATCTACTACCTCCACAACCGGGTGGAGTCCATCGACCTCACCGCTTCCCGCATCCAGAAGATGCTGGGGCCGGAGGTGCGGATCGTGGTGGGCCACGGGAAGATGAGCGAGCACGAGCTCTCCTCCGTCATGCAGGCCATGGTGGACGGCGAGGCGGACATCCTGGTGTGCACCACCATCATCGAGACCGGCATCGACATCTCCAACGTCAACACCCTCATCATCGAGGACGCGGACAAGATGGGCCTGGCCCAGCTCCACCAGATCCGGGGCCGCATCGGCCGCAGCTCCCGCCGGGCCTACGCCTACCTGACCTACCGCCGGGGCAAGGTGCTCCAGGAGACGGCGGCCAAGCGTCTGGCGGCCATCCGGGAGTACGTGGAGTTCGGCTCCGGCTTCAAGATCGCCATGCGGGATCTGGAGATCCGGGGCGCGGGCAACCTGCTGGGCTCGGAGCAGAGCGGCTACCTCATGAGCGTGGGTTACGACATGTACCTCAAGCTCCTGGAGGAGGCGGTGCTGGAGGAAAAGGGCGAGGAGAAGAAGGTGGAGACGGAGTGCTCGGCGGACCTGACCATCAACGCCAACATTCCCGAGCGGTACGTCCCCGCACCGGAGCAGCGGATGGACCTCTACCGGCGCATCGCCGCCATCCGGACCAACGACGACGCCTCCGACCTTTTGGACGAGATGCTGGACCGCTACGGCGAGGCCCCCAAGAGCGTCCTGGCGCTGCTGGACGTTGCGCTGCTGCGCGCGGCGGCGGCCAAGGCCGGCGTGTGCGACATCACCCAGAAGGGCAGCACATTGCGCTTTACCCTGGCGGTGTTCCGCCCGGAGGCGCTGGTGGCGGTGTGCGGACTGAGCAAGTACAAGTTCCGGCTCACCCTCTCCGCCGGAGAGACCCCCATGCTGACCCTGAAACTCAAGCCCGGCGAGGACACGCTGGAGGCTGCCCTGGCCCTGGTGGAGGATCTGAAGCTGGCATCGGAGCCGGCCGGGCAGGCATAAAATGGCACTCTTTGGCATAGGATGGAAGGACATCCTGTGGGAGGAGCCTGAACATGAGAAGACGACACTTTGCGGCCCTGGGCCTGGCGGTGCTGCTGGCCCTTTCCCTGGCCGGCTGCGGCGGGGAAAAAGCGGAGGAGGAGCGGACCTCCGGCCTTTACTACGAGGCCTGCGGCATCAGCCCCGACGCGGTCCTTCTGACGGTGGACGGCCGGGAGGTGCCTGCCTGGCGGTATCTCTACTGGCTGACCTGGGGCTGCGACCAGCTCAGCGAGGCCTATGACGCGGCGGGGCTGACCCTGGACTGGTCGGAGACGGTGGAGGGCACGGACCTTGCCTCCTATGTCCGCCAGCAGGCGCTGGACAACACGGTGCTCTACGCCACGGTGGAAAACTGGGCGGAGCAGTACCAGGTGGAGATCACGGAGGCGGACCAGCCGGAGCTGGACAGTCTCTGGGCCAAACAGGCGGAAGAGGCCGGCGGCGAGGAGGAATACCTTGCCCAGATGGCGGACCGGGGCCTGGAGCGCAGTGAGGCGGAGGCGTTGTGCGCCGACGCCCTCCTCTACCGCAAGCTCTCCCAGCTCTCCGCCGAAAGCGGCAGCGCCGTGGCACCGGCGGAGGGGGCTGTGGAGGCCTTTGCGGAAGAACAGGGCTATCTGACGCTGGAGTGGCTGACAGTGCCGGTGGACGAGGAGGCGGACCGGGAGAGCTGCCGGCAGCAGGCGGCCTCCCTCTTCTCCCAGATCAACGCCAGCACCGATCCTGCGGCGGCCTTTGCCGCTTTGGAGGAGACGTACGGCACCGGCGAGGGCGGGCGGACCTTCCTGCCGGGGCGGGGCATCCTGCCGGCGGCGGTGGAAGAGGCCGCCGAGACCCTGGAGGAGGACCAGTGGAGCGGGATCCTGGAGGCGGACGACGGGTTTTACCTCCTCCTGCGCCGTCCGCTGGACACAGCCGCGGTGGCGGCAGACTACTTTGACAGCCGCCTCCAGCAGGCTGCCCAGGAAGCGGACATCGTTACTACCTCCGCCTTTGACGCCCTGGAGGTCCCTGCCTTTTACGAGCGCCTTACCGCCGCGCGGGATCGTGCGGAGGAAGACGGCGAAACCTAGGGAATTTTGGAAACGCCTTCCTTTTTCGTCAAGTTGACGGAAAAGGAAGGCGTTTTGTCAAACTTTTAACAAATTTTCGGATTTCACACAAAATTGCATTGACGCGGACTGGAAAAGCCTCTATAATCAAACTTGCAGACGGGGTGAAGGAACGTCGTTTGTCAAAAATTTAGCAATCAAGCTGCTGAGTTTGACACGCATCCGTCCTTCGCCGTTTGTTATGGATACCACGGCAGCGGCGCGGAAAAAGCGTACCGCCTGCCGGTCAAATTTCAGAAAAAAAACGGAGGAACATCATGAAAGAGCTTTATGTCGTCAATTGCTGCAGAACCGCCATTGGTTCCTTTGGTGGCTCCCTGAAGAACACTCCCGCTGCCGAGATGGGCGCCATCGTGGTGAAGGAAGCGCTGAACCGCGCCGGCGTGAAGCCCGAGCAGGTGGACGAGGTCATGTTCGGCTGCATCCTGACCGCCGCTCAGGGCCAGAACGTGGCCCGGCAGGTCTCCATCAAGGCCGGCATCCCCTACTCCGTTCCCGCCTATACCGTGGGCATGGTCTGCGGTTCCGGCATGAAGTCCGTCATCGAGGGCGCCCGCTCCATCCTGGCCGGTGACTCCGACGTCGTGGTCTGCGGCGGCACCGAGAACATGAGCGCCGCTCCCTTTGCTTCCATGGATGCCCGCTGGGGCGCCCGCATGGGTGACAAGAAGCTGGTCGACACCATGATCAAGGACGGCCTGTGGGACGCCTACAACAACTATCACATGGGCACCACCGCTGAGAACATCAACGACATCTGGGGCATCACCCGCAAGGAGCAGGACGAGTTCGCCGCCGCTTCTCAGCAGAAGGCCTGCGCCGCCCGCGATTCCGGCCGGTTCGATGACGAGATCGTTCCCGTCCCCGTGAAGGTCAAGAAGGAGATCGTGGAGTTCAAGCGCGACGAGTATCCCAAGGAGGGTGTCACCCCCGAGAGCATCGCCAAGCTGCGCGGCGCATTCCCCGTCGGCCCCGAGTCCCCCAACCCCGAGGTTGTCCACACCTTCGAGCCCAAGGGCATTCAGGATGCTGACGACAAGGGCACCCAGCGCGTGACCGCCGCCAACGCCTCCGGCATCAACGACGGCGCTGCCGCCATCATCCTGGCCTCCGGCGAGGCTGTGGAGAAGTACGGCCTCAAGCCCATGGCCAAGCTGATCGGCTGGGGCCAGGGCGGCGTCGATCCCAAGATCATGGGCGTCGGCCCCGTGGTCGCCTCCCGCAACGCCATGGCCAAGGCCGGCGTGACCATCGACGACATCGACCTGGTGGAAGCCAACGAGGCCTTCGCCGCTCAGTCCATCGCTGTTGCCCGTGAGCTGGGCTTCGACATGAGCAAGGTCAACGTCAACGGCGGCGCCATCGCTCTGGGCCACCCCGTCGGCGCTTCCGGCGCCCGGATCATCGTTACCCTGCTGCACGAGACGCAGAAGCGTCCCGAGGCCAAGAAGGGCCTGGCCACCCTGTGCATCGGCGGCGGCATGGGCACTGCCGTTGTGGTGGAGAAGTGCTGAGCACCTCCCCGGAGACGGTACATCACTGACTGAAAAAGAGGGAAGCCATCGGCTTCCCTCTTTTTTTGCGTAGGGAAAGCGCACCTCCCTGCCTCCTCCCTGTGGGGAAAAAACCACGCCCGCCGTGCAGACCGCACGGCGGGCGTGGTTCAGCGTTTGGGATAGGGGCGGGGATCATTGGTGTAATCCACCAGGTAATCCACACTGGTGTGGTAAAACTCTGCCAGCTGGATCAGAACTTCCACAGGAATGTTGATATTTCCCAGCTCGTAGTCCGAATATGTGGTTTGATGGACCTGTAAAAGTTCCGCAAGCTGTTTTTGCGAAAGGTTCCGGTCCTCCCGAAGCGCGCGTAAATGATGGAACATGATACCACCTCGCGCTCAGTATACAATAAGGGAAATCCCCTTATTGACTTTTAAGGGATATACCCTTAAACTGGAGCCGGAGGTGAGCTTATGAACGAGACCTGTGCGAGCTGCAAGTATTTCCGCCGCCACTATGTGAAATTCGGCCGGGGGTACGTCCCCCTGGACCAGGGGCACTGCGTCCATCCCCGGCTCAAGGACCGCACGGCGGACACCCCCGCCTGCACCCGCTACCGCTGCGGGGAGAAGCCCCGGCAGGAGTCCTGACCGCCGCAAAAAAAGCGGGGGAACAGGATGTGCCTGCTCCCCCGTCCATGGGATGTGCGTTACAGATTGTCGTCCAGGATGCCGGTGAACACGTCGCCGGGCATCACGCCCACCTTGCGGTCGAACTCCACGCCGTTTTTCAAAAACACCACCGTGGGGATGCTCATGACGCCGAACTGGCGGGCCAGCTCCGGCTCCTCATCCACGTTGACCTTGCCCACCAGGACCTTGCCGTCATATTCCTGGGCAATGGCCTCCACCGTGGGAGAGAGCATCTTGCAGGGACCGCACCAGGAGGCCCAGAAGTCCACCATTGCCAGAGGGGCTGCCTGCGTCAGGGAGGCGAATTCCGCCGTCGTCAAATGCTTGATTGCCATACGTTCATACTCCTTTTTCTTTTTAGTTTAATATAGTCTGGATTTGAAACCGTATTCACCGATCTGTGGATCTTCAGGTCCGGCTCTGGGCCACGGCCCAGGCCGCCGCGCTCTGCCCGGCGATCAGGCCTTCTCCCACTGCCTTGGACACCTGCAGCGGGCCGCCGGTGCAGTCGCCTGCGGCGAAGAGGCCCGGCAGATTGGTGTTCATCCGGCGGTCTACCGATACGTAGCCGTTCTCCACGGCAAGACCCGGGAACAGGTCCGTGGGCGCCACCGTGGGCCGCAGTAAAAACACGCCGTCTACCGCTGCCCGTTCGCCGTCGCACACCACCGCCGTCACCTGGGCGTCCCCCTCGATGCGGCAGTCCTTGGGACGGTCGAAGTAGGTCACGCTGCAGCCGATGTCCCGCAGGAAGTCCGCCTCCCGGCGGGCGCTGTCGCTGTATCCCAGCACCGCCACCGGGCGGCCCCGGTAGAGCATCCCGTCGCAGGTGGCGCAGTAGCTCACGCCCCGGCCCAGCAGCTCCGCCTCACCGGGGAACTTTTTCCCCCGGGCCACGCCTGCCGCCAGCACCAGCGCGGAGGCAGCGTACATCTCCGTTCCCACGCTGACGTACCACAGTTTACCGCTGCGGACGGAGGTGAGGACCTTGCCGGTGAGAAATTCCACGCCGGCGCTCTCCGCGTGGCGGCACATCTGCGTCAGAAGCTCCGGACCGCTGCGGCCCGGCAGACCCAGGTAGTTGTCCACCCGTTCTGCCCGCCAGAGGGGATTTTCCTCCGGCGGATTGGAGACCACCAGCACGCTGCGGCCCCGGATGCGGACATTCACCGCCGCCGACAGACCCGCCGGGCCTCCGCCGATCACCAGTACATCATAGGGCATAGCTGGATACCTCCTCTCCCATCAATACCGCTACCAGGCGGGCCGCCTCCGGCGAGGACGCCCGGTAGTAAACCTCGTTGCCGGAGCGCTCCGCGCTCACCAGACCCATCATCCGCAGCTTCTGGAGATGCTGGGAGATGCAGGACTGGGAGACACCGGTGAGATGCTCCATGCAGCCTACGTTATGGCACCCGGTGTGCAGCAGCCCATGCAGCAGCTGCAGCCGCAGCGGATGCGCCAGCGCCTTGAGCAGCGCCGCCCGCTCTGCATAGTCGATTTGCTGTTCCATGAATGCTCCCGCCTTTCTAAACACAACGCGTTTGTGTGTCCCGTCTTTTTCTTGTTCATTAGCATATCATGATATTGTGGTGCTGAAAGTCGTTTTTGCAACAGGGCAAAAAATTGGGCGGGGGAAAGGCGGGTTGCTTTTAATGCGGGAGTTTGATACACTGGATGCGGACAAAAAGAGAGCCGGCGGGCGGACCCACCGGCTCCTATATCAAAAGCGGCGGCGCCTCATCCCGGGAGGGGCGGATGCTGCGCGGAAGTGCGCGCGGGGGGCGACCGGGCCGCTTGGGGTATCCTATGCGCCGCCCGGCGCAACGGTCACAGAGGCTGTCCCCGCTGCGGAGGGCCAAAGGCGTCAAGGGTCAAGAAAAGGAGCGTTTTTTATGATCAAAATTGCACCGTCCATCCTCTCTGCTGATTTTGCCAATCTGGAACGGGACATCGGACGCATCGCCAGCGCCGATTACGTCCATGTGGATGTGATGGACGGACTGTTCGTGCCCAACATCTCCATCGGCATCCCGGTGGTGGCGTCCATCCGCAAGGTGACGCAAATGCCCCTGGACGTCCATTTGATGATCGTGCAGCCGGTGCGGTATGTGGAGCAGTTCTGCGACGCCGGTGCGGATCTGGTGACGATCCATGTGGAGTCGGACACGCCGGAGAAGATCCAGGAGGCCCTGGACAAGATCCACGCCAAGGGCAAGCGGGCGGGCATCGTCCTCAAGCCCGGCACCCCCGCCGAGGCGGCGCTGCCCTATCTGGAGCAGGTGGAGCTGATCCTGGTGATGACGGTGGAGCCGGGCTTCGGCGGCCAGAAGTTCATGGCCGACCAGATGCCCAAGGTCTCCACCCTGCGCAAGTGGATCGACGAGAAGAACCCCGGCTGCGAGCTGGAGGTGGACGGCGGCGTGGGCCCCGACACCTGCGGCACCTGCATCGCCGCCGGCGCCAACGTGCTGGTGGCGGGCAGCGCCGTCTACAAGGCGGAGGACATCCCGGCCCGGATCGCCCAGCTGCGGGGCTGAGAACAGGAGGATCGGCTGATGAAACAGATCGACGAACTGCCCCGGCTGAAGCTGGGCGTATTCCCCACCCCCTTTTACAAGCTGGAGGGCATCAGCGCCCGCTACGGCCGGAACATCTGGATCAAGCGGGACGACCTTTGCGGCGTGGCCCTGGGAGGCAACAAGGTCCGCAAGCTGGAATTTTTGCTGGCGGACGCCCAGCGCCGGGGCTGCGACACGGTGCTCACCACCGGCGGCGCCCAGTCCAACCACGCCATGCTCACCGCCGCCTGTGCCGCCCGGCTTGGGATGCGGTGCGAGCTGCTGCTGAAAAAGCGGGGCGTCACGGACCGCCGGGGCAATCTGGTGCTGGATGAGGTCTACGGCGCCTCCGTCCGCTTCTTCGACACCGACGATTATGCGGACATCTACGAGGCGATGAACGAGCGGAGCATCGAGCTGGCGGAGGAGGGCCACCGGGCCTATCCCATCCCGGTGGGCGGGTCCACCACCCTGGGCACCCTGGGGTATGTGGGCTGCGTCCGGGAGATCGCCCAACAGGCCAAGGCGGCGGGTATGTGCCCGGCCCATCTCGTCAGCGCCACCGGCTCCGGCGGAACCACCGCCGGACTGCTGCTGGGGGCGTCGCTGGAGCTGCCGGAGACGAAGGTCACCGGCATCGGCGTGGACGACGAGCCGTTTGAAGACATCGTCTCCCAGCTGGCCGCCGGTGCGGCGGAGCTGCTGGAGGGCACCATTTCCCGCCGGGAGGGGGATTTCGCCATGGTCTACCATGTGGGGGCCGGATATGCCGTGCCCAACCCGGAGGACACCCCCTATTTGGAGGAGCTGGCCCGGACCGAGGGGATCCTGCTGGACCCGGTGTACACCGGCAAGGCCTGGGTCGGGATGCTCAAGCTGCTCTCCCAGGGTGGCTTCGGCGAGACAGGGGACTTGGTGTTCGTCCACACCGGCGGCGCCGCGGCGCTGTTCGCCATGGATCTGCCCCGGGCGTGAGGCGGCCCGGTCCCATTGAAGGATAAAGGAGCGTTACCATTGTGATGGAGTATTTTCCCGCACCGCTGCAAAATCTGGTGGAGCAGTTCGCCCGGCTGCCGGGCATCGGCGGAAAATCCGCCCAGCGGCTGGCTTTTTATGTGTTGGGCCTGCCGGAGGAGGAGGCCAAGGCCTTCGCCGACGCCATTGTGGATGCCAAGCGCAATGTCACCTGCTGCCCGGTCTGCCAGAACTTTACCGCCGGGGGCCTGTGCCCCATCTGCGCCTCCCCCAAGCGGGACCCGTCCACCATCTGCGTGGTGGCGGACCCCCGGGACGTGGCGGCCATCGAGCGCAGCCGGGAGTACAACGGCCAGTACCATGTGCTCCACGGCGTGATCTCCCCCATGAACCACGTGGGGCCCGACGACCTGGCCATCAAGTCCCTGGTGGAGCGGGTGGCCAAGGGCGGCGTTCAGGAGGTCATCATGGCCACCAACCCCGACACCGAGGGGGAGGCCACCGCCATGTACATCGCCCGCCTGCTCAAGCCCTTTGACGTGCGGGTGACCCGCCTGGCCTACGGCATCCCGGTGGGCGGCCACCTGGAGTTTGCCGACGACGCCACGCTGATGCGGGCCCTGGAGGGCCGGCGGGACATCTGAGAAGGAACCTGCCAGGAAAAGAACAAGCAAGCGCCCCG
>ERZ827037.3006-NODE-3006-length-12114-cov-3.623849_pt1 | contig 12114 bp, 12 predicted proteins | sample MGYA00519924_ERZ827037 | MGnify/ENA primary metagenome ERZ827037 (study PRJEB31778, sample SAMEA3449250) | human gut metagenome | biome: human gut; feature: human-associated habitat; material: faeces | place: United Kingdom | collected 2010/2012 ...
AATAATCTTGATTTTTCCTGCCCTGCTCTCAAAATAAAGATCTACTTTTTCCGGGTCAAAGGAAACTCCGGAATAACCGAGCGCACAGAGAATCCTGCCCCAGTTTGCATCGTGCCCGTAAATCGCCGCCTTTGTAAGAGAAGAGGTTACTACGGATTTGCTTAAAATCACTGCCTCTTCCTTTGTTGAAGCACCGATTACTTTCACCTCAAAAAGAGCAGTTGCCCCTTCTCCGTCTCCCGCAATTTTTTTTGAAAGAGTTGTATTTACATAATTCAAAGCCATTTTAAACTTCTCATAATCTGCGTTTTTTTCTGTGATCTCCTCATTGCCTGCCATTCCGTTTGCAAGAAGCAGAACGGTATCATTGGTGGACGTATCTCCGTCTACGGAAATCATATTATAGGTATCCTTTACGTCCTCTTTGAGTGCTTCCAACAAAAGCTCCTTGGAAATAGAAATATCTGTAGTCACAAAGCCGAGCATGGTACACATATTTGGGTGAATCATGCCGGAGCCTTTACACATTCCGCCTATCGTTACGGCTTTTCCTCCAATTTCTATCTCAACCGCTACCTCTTTATGCACCGTATCTGTTGTCATAATGGCTTTTGCTGCGTCTGTTCCTGCAAAAATCTCCCCGGAAAGAGCGGGTACCATCATTTTTACCCCGTTTTTGATTTTTTCAATGGGAACCTGCATTCCAATGACTCCTGTTGATGCTACGAGAACACTGTCAGGAGAAATGTTCAGGATTTCCGCCGCTGCGTCTGCTGTTTCCTTACAGTATCCGTATCCTTCCTCTCCTGTACAGGCATTGGCAATCCCGCTGTTACAGATAACAGCCTGTGCGTAAGGCTGTTCATACACTACCTTCTGATCCCATTTTACAGGAGCTGCCTTCACTATGTTCGTGGTAAAAGTTCCTGCTGCCTTGCATGGAACGGAACTGAAAATCATAGCCATATCCGTCCGTCCCTTATATTTAATCTCTGCTGCTGCAGAAGCTGCCTGCTTCGCAGCAGCTTTTTGTTTTGACGAATGCGCCAGACGACATAAACCAGCCCGCCAAAAAAGACAATGCGGCTGAAACGTCCGGCCAGCGGCGTCATGATGCGGGAATCCCCGCCGCCCAGTTCGCCTATGACAAACATATATACAAGCATCCCGGCGAGCAAGGCCCAAAGGGCGCGGATGCGCCATTGAATTTTCCGGGTATAGGTCAAACGTTTACAGGTTTTCATACACAGCGTCCTCCATTCTCTTGTTTTCTGCAAGACAGCACAATTCCTCCACGGTCACGCCGAACACCAGTGCCAGCCGGTATGCCAACATCAGCGAGGGGCTGTATTGTTCTTTTTCGATGGAGATGATCGTCCGGCTGGAAACATGCGTTCGGTCGGCAAGCTGCTGCTGCGTAAGCCCTGCGGCGGTGCGCAGCTCTTTCAATTTTGTTTTCATGCGCTCCTCCGGATATGAAGTTTGCTTCTTGTGAAGTTAACTTCATATTAACGGGCCGGAACGGTTTTGTCAATAGGGGAAGGAGGAACAGGTGGAAAAGCTGCGGGCGGCTTGTGAATATAGGGCCGTCAGAGGACATGCTTCTGTTCCGCAGCAAAAACCGGCGGGATTTTGCCCGCCGGTGTGGTTTTGCCTATGCCGCACGGCTCAAAGATTCGTGCTCTTTTTCAGAAGTTCCGCAACCAGCGCGTCGTTGCTCGTCAGCGCAGCCAGCATCAGCTTGTAGATGCCGTCTCCGTTTTCAATAAACTGCGCGCGGGCCAGTTTGGCCGTCAGCTTATCCGGAACGTAAAGGGAGAAGGAGAACACGTCGCTCTCCATATCGCGGATGCTGCATTGCACATTGTAACCCGTTCCGGAGGCCGCGGGCGTGATCTGAGCGTGATGCTGGGCCTCTTTGCGTGCAAACTGCTGCGCGGCCAGAGTGGCGCGCACGGCCGCGTCCCGTACGCTGCGGGGCACGTCGTCGGCCAGCGCTTCAGCGATGTCCGCGCCTGCGGGCAGAATAGTATAACGCCCGTTTTCCTCGCGCACGAAGCCCTGTTCCAGCAGATCCGAAAGATTGCTGGCAAGCTCAAAATAATTCACAAGCTCTTCGCCAAGCAGCGCGGTCTCCAGCTCTCCCTGGGAGAGGGGCGTGCCCGCGTGCTGGATCAGATAGCACAGCAGGATGCGTATTTCGGTGGATGTAGTGAGCCCGCCCGGCTTTACGCCGGCGGTAAAAGCGTTTCCCGCCATGGTGTCCCTCCCGGTGATATCCTTTGTGCAAGGATGTGATACTTTATTTTAATCATACCGCGCCGGGGCGGAAAAGTAAAGCGAAAGACGGCGGATAAGACGAGGAAAAACAACGCCGCGGCAGTGAGACAGCACTGCGCGGCAAGGCTTTCAGCCATCGAATATCGTTTCTATCACGCGGGCCGCGCCCGGCACGGAGTATATCCACCGCCCGATATGTCCGGCGTGCAGGCGGTATTCCAGCGGAAAGGCGAAGGTCTCGTCCCGCATAGCATGCAGCACCACCAGCTTGATTTTCATTTTTTCGGGAATAATGCTTTTGATATATACGCTCACCAGTTGGCCGCAGTCAAGCCCCGGCGCGGCCTCGGCCAGCCCCGCGAGATTTGGGGCGAGTTCTACGAACACACCGTAGGGCTCCACGCTGCGCACCAGGCCGACCACTGTTTCACCGGCGGCAAAGGCGGCGGCGTTTTCCAGCCAGGTGCCCAGCAGCTCTTTCATCGTCAGCACAATACGCCCTTCGGTGTCCCGGCTTTTTACGGCACACAGGATATCCTGGCCTTCGTGCACACGGTCGGCCGGGCTTTGAATACGGGACACGGACATACAGTCGATGGGAAGAAGAGCCGGGACCCCGCAGCCGACGTCGCAAAAGGCGCCGAAGCTCTCCAGATGCGTCACCCGGCAGGGCAGGATGTCGCCGGGCAGCAGCAGGTCGAGATACTCGGCTTTACAGCGCTGCTGCGCCTGTGTGCGTGAGAGCAGCGCCACAGGCGCGGCCCCCTGTTCGTCGATCTCCATGACCGTAAAGCACGCGGGCCTTCCCACGCGTGTGATCAGCGCGATGTCGCGCACCGCGCCTTCGCGCACACCGTCGGCGCATTCCTCGTAGGGCATTATGGCTTCGATCTCGCCCAGCCGGAAATGCAGACGCTTTTCGCTGTCGAAGGAGAGCGCACGGCTCTCCAGGATGTCGCCCGCAGTCATGGCGCGGCGCAGGGCGTCCAGAGTGTAGCTTGTGGGGAAGCGCTGTGCTCCCTCAGCACGATATTCCATGTTTCCAACCGTCCTTCATGCTTCCATTCGCGCGCCGGGCAAAGGGCCGTCCCGCGGGCAGAGTGTTTGGGACGGCCGGAAAGGGGCGCACTGGTAAAATATATGTGAACACAAGCGGGAATATTTGCTAAACGGGACGGTTTGATATATAATATTTAAGCACTCGGCATTCCCCAAAAATGGGCGGCCGGCGCATGGAAGTTATCTTGACGGGAGAAAACAGCATGGACGTTCAGGTGGGCGACAGCATCATCACAAAAAAACCGCATCCCTGCGGCAACAGCACTTTCGCTGTGCTGCGCGTGGGAATGGATTTCCGTATCCGCTGTACCAAATGCGGACGGGAGGTCATGGTGCCGCGCAGCAAAATTGAAAAAAACATCAAAAAAGTGGTGCGCGAGGCTTTGCCGCTCTAGCCGCGCTTTCCTTTGCCGTACAAAAGCAGTTTTGAAACAGCGATAAGAGGAGAGCGTTTTTATTATGGATATGATTACACAGCTCAGGGCTGTGCGCAACCGTTATGACGAGATCAACAATCAATTGCAGGACCCCACCGTCATCAACAACAACGAGCTGTACCGCAGCCTGATGAAAGACTATAAAAACCTGACGCCCATCGTGGAGGCCTACGACGCTTATGATGCGGCAAAAGGCGCCTTTGACGAAGCAAAGGAAATGTTGGACGAAGGTGGGCTGGACGCTGAATTCAAAGAGCTCGCGCAGGCTGAATATGAAGAAAACAAGGAAAAAATGGCGTTTCTGGAGGAACGGCTTAAGATCCTGCTGCTGCCCAAGGATGAAAATGATGACCGGAGCGTCATTGTGGAGATCCGAGGCGGCGCGGGCGGCGAAGAAGCCGCCCTGTTTGCGCACAGTCTGTTCCGCATGTATACGATGTATGCCGAAACGCGAGGCTGGAAATATGAGGTGCTGAACGCCAACGAGACAGAGCTGGGCGGTATGAAGGAAGTGAGCTTCTCCATCGAGGGAGAGGGGGCGTACAGCCGCCTTAAATTTGAAAGCGGCGTGCACCGCGTACAGCGCGTGCCGGAGACAGAGACACAGGGCCGCGTACACACCTCTACCGTAACTGTAGCCGTAATGCCCGAAGCCGAGGAGGTCGAGATCGACATCAACCCGGCTGACCTGAAGATCGACACGTTTCGTTCCTCGGGCGCGGGCGGCCAGCACATCAATAAAACTTCATCAGCGATCCGCGTCACGCATCTGCCCACGGGGATGGTCGTGGAATGTCAGGACGAGCGAAGCCAGTACAAGAATAAGGACAAGGCGCTCAAGGTGCTGCGCAGCCGTCTGCTGGCGCAAAAACAGGCCGAGCACGATTCTAAAATTGCGGCGGAACGCCGCAGCCAGGTGGGCACGGGAGACCGTTCCGAGCGTATCCGCACCTATAACTATCCTCAGGGCCGTTTGACGGACCACCGCATCGGCCTTACGCTCTATAAGCTGGATACGATCCTGAACGGCGTGCTTGATGAGGTCGTCGATGCGTTGGTAACGGCCGATCAGGCTGAAAAGCTGAAGGCTTCCACGGAGGAATGAATTTTGCGTACCTGTTTGAAACAAGCCGGCGCGGCGTCTGTCGCTGAGGCCGCGCGCCTTTTGCGGGCGGGCGAGGTGGTGGGCATTCCCACCGAGACCGTGTACGGCCTTGCGGCCAACGCCCTTTCGGATGAGGCGGTGCCGAAAATATTCGCGGCCAAAGGCCGTCCACAGGATAATCCCCTCATTTCCCATATCGCATCTCTGGACATGCTGCCTATGGTGGTGCGCGAAGTGCCGGGCGCCGCTTACCGGCTGGCGGAGGCGTTTTGGCCCGGCCCGCTGACGCTCATACTGCCCCGCAGCAAAACGGTGGCGGACTCCGTGTGCGCAGGGCTGGATACGGCGTCCGTGCGTATGCCCAGCCATCCGGTGGCGCTGGCGGTCATCCGCGCAACGGGCGTGCCGCTGGCGGCTCCCTCGGCAAACCTTTCCGGCAGCCCAAGCCCCACAACAGCGGCAGACGTGCTGGCGGATATGGAGGGCAAGATCCCTTTGATCCTGGACGGCGGCGCGTGCAGCGTGGGGGTGGAGTCTACAGTGATCTCTCTGGCAGGAGCACAGCCGGTGCTGCTGCGTCCGGGTTATATCACCAAAGAGCAGCTGGAAGACGCAATGGGCTGTACTGTGGCGCTTTCGGACGCAGTGCTGCACAAATTGAAAGACGGGGAACGCGCGGCTTCTCCCGGCATGAAGTATAAGCACTACGCACCCAAGGCGGACGTAACCATCCTAAAAGGCAGCTTTGATGCATATAAAGAATATATGAAATCGCACTGCGCGGATGGTGTATATGCATTGTGCTTTACGGGGGAGGAGCCGGCGTTGCCGTGCCCCTGCGTGACATACGGGCGCGCAGACAGGCCGGACGAGCAGGCGCACGCGCTGTTTTCAGCCCTGCGTGAACTGGATGCACGCGGTGCAAAAACGGTGTTTGCCCGCTGCCCGGCGCAGGAGGGCGTGGCTATGGCTGTCTACAACCGTTTGCTGCGCGCGGCGGCGTTCCGTGTGGTGGAGGTGTAGGCTGTGAAGGTGATTGCCATTACAGGACGCTCCGGCTCCGGAAAAAGCACGGTTTCGGCCTATTATGGGTCTTTGGGATATCCTGTGCTGGATGCGGACCGGACAGCACGTGAGGTGACGCGTCCCGGCGGGCCTTGCCTTGCACAGTTGTGCGATGCATTCGGTTCGGACATCCTTCGGCCGGACGGCACGCTGGACCGGGGCGGCCTGGCGGCCCGGGCCTTTGCCACACCGGAGGGCACGCGGCGGCTGACGGATATCACACATCCCGCCATTATCCGGGAATTGCTGGACGGCGTGGCTGCGGCACAAAGGACGGGCGTTCCGTTCGTGTTTGTGGACGGTGCGGTCATCGTGGGAGAGGCATTCGAGCAATACTGCGATGCGATCATCGTCGTTACCGCGCCCGAGCGGGAGGCTGTTTCCCGCATCGTGCTGCGGGACGGCATTTCCAAGCAGGCGGCGCGCATGCGCCTTGCGGCACAGACGCCGGAGGACGTATTGCGTGCTGCGGCAGATTATATCATAGCGAATACGGGAGACGGGCGGCATCTGCGCGCGGCGGCGCAGGCGGTGCTGGAACGTCTGCTCGCAAAGGAGACGAATGGAACAAAAGAAAAAACATAACCGGAATATCTATATCGTGCTGGCTGTCGTGCTGTGCCTGGCGGGTGTTTTTTTCGTAAAGGACGCGGTGCGCGCCGTGGAGGAAATGGCATATCCGCGCACCTATGCCGCGCTGGTGCAGCAGTATGCCGCAGAGTACGGAGTGGACGAGAATAAGGTGTATGCCATCATCCGTACTGAAAGCGGCTTCAAGCCGGAGGCGGAATCCAAGGTGGGGGCACGGGGGCTGATGCAGATCACAGACGAGACGTTCCTGTGGATCAAATCCAAGATCGCGCCCGGCGAGGAGATTACTTTCGACGATCTGTTCGACCCGGCGGTGAACATCCGCTTCGGCACATATCTGCTTGCGACCTGCCTTGCACGCTATGACGGGGATTTTTCCACTGCGGCGGCGGCGTACCACAGCGGCATGGGGCTTGTGGACAGTCTGCTGCAGAAGGCGGAATATTCTGCGGATGGGAAAACGCTTACGGCCTTTCCCTATGAGCAGATGAACCTGTACGTGCATAAGGTCAATAAAAATTATCAAAAATATCTCGCGCTTTATGCGCAGGATGAAGGAGTGTAAACAATGGAAGAAAAAAAGAGCCTGGGCAAGGAATTGCAGGAAAAACTGACGTTCACACAGCCGCATATTGCGGATGAACAGCCGGACGCGGTTGCGGAGGCCGAGCGCTTCTGTGTGGACTACAAGGCGTTTCTGGACGCGGCCAAGACTGAGCGGGAGGCGGCTGCCGAGGTGGAACGCCGTGCGCTGGCGGCGGGCTATCGGCCGATGCAGCGCACGGGCGTTACATATAAAGCCGGTGACAAGGTGTTTTACAACAACCGCGGCAAGGCCATGCTTCTGGCTACGCTGGGCAAGCGCCCGCTGGACGAGGGCGTGCGTTTGATGGTAGCGCACATTGATTCCCCGCGTCTTGACCTCAAACCGAATCCTTTGTACGAGGACAGCGACATCGCGCTGTTCAAGACGCATTATTACGGTGGGATTCGCAAATACCAGTGGGGAGCCACGCCGCTGTCCCTGCACGGTGTAGTGTACCGCAAGGACGGCACCAAGGTGGAAGTCCGCCTGGGCGAGGAAGCGGGAGACCCTGTGTTTTGCGTGACGGACCTGCTGCCTCACCTGGGCGCAGAGCAGAATAAACGCACGCTGGCGGACGGTCTGCGGGGCGAGGAGCTGAATATCGTGGTCGGCTCGCTGCCTTATGCGGACAAAGAGCTGAAAGAACGCGTCAAGCTGTATACGCTGACGCTCCTGAACGAGAAATACGGCATCACCGAACGTGATTTTACCCGCGCGGAGCTGGAGGCCGTTCCGGCCGTCAAGGCGTCGGATGTGGGCTTTGACCGCAGTATGATCGGCGCGTACGGCCACGATGACCGTGTGTGCGCCTATACCGCGCTGCAGGCGGAGCTGGGGGTGAAGGAACCGGAATACACTACGGTATGCATTCTGGCAGACAAGGAAGAGGTGGGCTCCGACGGCCCCACCGGCCTTGTGAGCGATTTTGTGTTCCATTTCCTGGGTTATCTTGCGGACGCACAGGGCGCAAACTATAAACTGATGCTCCAAAATGCAAAATGCCTGTCTGCGGATGTGAACGCGGCGTTCGACCCCACGTTCCCGGACGTGCTGGAGAAACGCAATGCCTCGTACCTGAACCGTGGTGTGGTGGTGACAAAATACACCGGCTCCCGCGGCAAATACGGCACCAATGACGCTTCCGCGGAAATGATGGCCTATGTAACAGACATTCTGGACCGGGCGGATGTGCTGTGGCAGACCGGCGAGCTTGGCAAGGTGGATTTCGGCGGCGGCGGAACCGTGGCCCAATATGTGGCGAACCGCGACATCGACGTGGTAGACATCGGCGTGCCGGTGCTTTCCATGCATTCGCCCTTTGAACTTGTCTCCAAGCTGGATGTATATATGACTTACAGAGCGTTCTCCGCCTTTGCAAACGCGTAGCGGCGAGATAAAAGCGGGACCTTCTTTTGGGAAGGTCCCGCTTTTTGCAATGTGTTTCATTTTAGCTCCCAGTCTGCGACGTGCGGCCGCAGTTCTGTCTTGTGCCGGTCAGGAGCCGTCCGCGCGCATCCGTTCATCGGGAGCGCCTTGCCGGCGTTCCCTCAGCCCGGCGATAAGGTCCGCGCCGACAATGGTCCGCATGCGGTGTGCTATGATGAGAACGGCTTGTTTTGTACAGAGCGGGAGAGGGTGCGGCCGAAACAGCGGATTCATTTTCCGCGTTCAGGCTGACAGCGGCTTCCTCCGGCAGGATGGGAAGACCGTTCCGCTTTTTCAAAAAGATGATGCTGGAAAAGAAAAAGGAGAAATGGTATACTTAAAAATATGAACCGCTTGAAAGACGGTGAGATTCGATGGAAATGTGAAGGAGAAAAGGTTGAAACATTGTAATTTAAGTACCATTCCGAAAAAGGGCGCACAAAACCGAGCCCCCTAAATGCGGGCGAAGTTCAAGCTGTGCTTAAATCCTACGTAACGGCAGGAGACGTCACCAAATATCCCTGACGCTGGAGGATAAACACTGCTTCTTCCACAGAAACCTCACGGTGTGCGGGAGGTCGGTCAGCTTTACGGTAGAGTTCAGAATTGTACACTTCATTCCATTTGAGAATGTTGTAGATGGCAGTCAACAACATTCTTGCAATAGCAATAATCGCTTTCTTGTGGCCCCTGCGTTTCTTTAGGGCCAAATAGCGGTTACGGACCTCTGGAAACTGCTTGGTACGAATCGCACAAAGAGCGCACTGCACAAGCAACGGTTTGATGTAAGCCCCGGCACGGCTGATTCTGGTAGTTTTCTTCTTCCCGGCACTCTCGTTGTTCTGTGGCGTAAGACCAGCCCAGGAGCAAAGATGCTTCGAGGTGGGAAACACGGACATATCCACTCCAATTTCAGAGATAATGCCGATAGCGGCAAAAGATTGGATACCCGGCGCCGTCATAACAAGGTTGAGTTGAGGAATGTATTTTTCCGCAGTAGACAGAATCAAGGATTCCAAGTTGAGTTTGCACAATTCAAGACTATCCATGTGGGAACGGATAATGCGGAGCTTTTCAGCTTGTTCGGCACACATTTCTCCATCCACGGCGGCTTGAATCTGCTCAATGGGCTTCTTGATGTTTTTAGTAAGATAGGGCTTTACGTCAAAAGGTTCATTGCTTTCTAACAGCCTGGTAGTAATTGCCGATGCAGCTTTTCCAAAGACATCCGAAAATACGTCGTCCAGTTTAATGTTGGAAACAGTAAGGCAGTTCTGAGCACGGTTCTTTTCACCAACATTGAAGTTTGTAAGTTTCCAGTGATAGCGTACCAAATCCCGAAGCTGGCGGATATCTGCTGGAGGGATAAAGCTACCGGAAACAAGGTCGTGCTTGAAGATGTCGGCAATCCACTTGGCATCTCGCTTGTCGGTTTTCTTTCCCCGAATGGCTTTCACATATTTGGGGTGAGCGAGGACGATATTGCAGGTGTGTTCCAAAATATTGTAAATGGGAATCCAATACTTCCCGGTGGATTCCATGCACACATCTTTGCAGTTGTTCTCAGAAAGCCAATCTGCACACCGGCGTAAATCTCCCGTAAAAGTGGAGAACCGCTTGCTTTTGTAGTTGGTCACTCCGTGGTCATTGGTTGTGGCAATACAAGCAACAACAAAGGACTTGTGGACATCCATCCCGCAGCAGATGGGGTAAACGATTTTAAGCATAGCACATCCCCTCAAAATAAGATTTGAGGAGAACAGGCAGGGACTGGACGCTCGCTGAAAGATTGAAGTAGTCCGTCTCTCCAAAGATAAGGTTACAGGGTACTAAGCCCTAATTATTGGTGCTTGAAAGAGCATCCGGCACACATAGCCATTCAGTCCAATACGAGGTTGAGCCTACTCACCTCCACGTGCTCTGTAGTGTGCCTGCTTCCTCAAGCCCATTCTAACAAATTTCGACTTGCTGTGTTAGAGGCACTTGTGTTTCATCCATTTTGGTGCCTTGGAGCGCAGCGGAAAGGAATGGTCATAGCCATGAAATCTTCTGCAAAAGAGCATTTGAATGATTTATCCAAGAGATATCCTGCTTTGATGTGCTGTGCGGCAGAGGTGGAAGCAGCTGCGCAGCAGATGATTGCCTGTTATCAAAACGGGGGAAAGCTTTTGGTTTGCGGAAACGGAGGCAGCGCTTCAGACAGTTTGCATATTGTGGGCGAATTGATGAAAGGGTTCGTGCTTCCCAGAAAGCTGGATGAAAATATGCAGAAGCGTTTGCGGGAAGCCTGTCCGGAAATGGCAGAGTATTGCATCGAAAACCTGCAGGGAGCACTGCCGGCTATCAGCCTTGTCAGCGAAGCAGGCCTGACGACGGCTTATGCGAATGACCAGGCGCCGGATTTGGCGTTTGCACAGCAGGTGCTCGGCCAAGCAAAACCGGGAGATGTGCTTTTGGCAATTTCCACTTCCGGCAATTCGGCCAACGTGTTGTACGCAATCGGCATTGCCCGCGCCTTGCACGTGAAGACAATCGGTTTGACGGGGCATACCGGAGGAAAGATGGCGTCATTGTGCGACGTCTGCATCAAAGTGCCAGGCGCGGAAACATTCAAGATCCAGGAGTACCACCTGCCGGTGTACCATGCGCTTTGTATGTGTGTGGAAGAAGAATTTTTCGGGGAATGAATGCTTTAAAGCAAGCCTTCGGAGCGGCTTGAAATTACAATTTTCAGAAACGAATAAAAACAGCAGGCACCGGAATGCATCGCATTTTTCGGTGCCTGCTGTTTTTGGGAGAATAGGATATCACAGCGCTAAGCTTTGGCACCAAGCGCGTAAATCGGCCGGAGAAAGGCCGGTGTTCAGAAGTTTTCCTTCCACAAGGGCTGTATCAGGAGAAAGGCTTTTTTTCAAAGCGGCGGCTGTTTCCCCAAATCCGCTGCCGCCGGAAGTTGCAAACAGAATGACCCTTTTCCCTGAGAAATCATAGGTTTCCAGAAACGTATTGATGATGGTCGGTGCCACATACCACCAAATCGGGAAACCGACGAAAATCGTGTTATATGCGCCTATGGAAGCGTTTTTATCTGCCAGTGCGGGACGAAAATCCGGGTCATTCATTTCGACGGAGCTGCGGCTTTTCTTATTTCTCCAGTCCAGATCGGCGGGCGTATAAGGGATCTGCGGACGAATCTCGTAAACATCGGCGTCCACGGCGGCCGCCAGCGCCTGCGCGGCTCGGCGGGGGGGTCCGGGGCAGGAAAAATAGGCAAACAATGTTTTGCTCATATCCATAAAGTGTTCCTCCTGTTTGTTATACTCGGGTGCAGTGCTGCCTCTTTTGCACGCTTCCGAAATATGAACCACAGCCTTAGCGGGGGATGAAAACCTGTAATTCTATTTTTCGAAGCGTGTCAGTATTATACAGCTTAAAGTTGACCCCAAGTCAAGTGCTTTTTTAAGGAGGGATGAAAAGGAGAGGAACGCGTAACCAAGTTTTGTATCTCTGCGGAAAGATGGAGAATCACAAAGGGGAGCGCATGAGGCTGTGTTTCTACGCATGCG
>ERZ827037.3015-NODE-3015-length-12078-cov-3.884970_pt1 | contig 12078 bp, 10 predicted proteins | sample MGYA00519924_ERZ827037 | MGnify/ENA primary metagenome ERZ827037 (study PRJEB31778, sample SAMEA3449250) | human gut metagenome | biome: human gut; feature: human-associated habitat; material: faeces | place: United Kingdom | collected 2010/2012 ...
TTATCATATAATATTCTCCATCATCCCAGATATAAAAGATTTCTTTATTATCGCAAAATTCAATTCCTACTTCTTTCATGTTGCTTTCTCTTTCTCCCCGTCTGGCCGATGGGACAGCCTTGTTTTTACTGTTTTGGTATCCAATTTCATTGTGAGAGTTATAATCTTCTGCCGGATCGTATAATTGTTTTTTGCACTTTCCCGCAAGGTGCGTGCAGTGGCTGGCGGTGCAATTGATAAAGCGTATTCCACCAGTGCCTCCTCCGCTGCGCGCAGTGCTTCGCCCGCGCGGGCGTATTCTTTATTCAGTTCCGGAATGCCCGGCAATAAATTGAATTTTTTGCATGCCATATCGAAAAGGGCTTCATCTTCGATTTTATAAAGGCTGTCGGCTTCGGTTCCCTCGCTGTCCATAAGCCCACGGCCCTTTAAAAAGGATTTCTCCCGCGCCTCCATCTTCATTTCTACGCGCCGCTTTGCCTGTTTTGCTTTTTCGTAGTCTCTCTGCTGTTTGTTCATTTTTTGGCCTCCCATTTTCCTTGCGCATTGTTAAGTTACTCAACCTTTAAACATATTATAATTGAGTTTCAGAACTTTGTCAACCCTTTTTCATTCAAAACTGTTGCATTTCTCAACGTCGTGTGCTATCATTGGTTCAAGAAAGGATGGTGAAACAATGAATCAACGCATAAAAGAAGTTCGTCGTTCTCTCGGGTTGTCTCAAGAAGAATTCGGGCGACGCTTGGGAATTACAAAATCCGCAGTCAGCAGAATAGAAAGCAGTTCGAACGGAGCCTCTGGGCAAACAGTTAAGTCGATTTGCCGTGAATTTAATATCGACTACGGTTGGCTTACTACCGGGCAAGGCGAAATGTTCGCCGAAAACGACGATCAGGTCACAAAGCTGGTTGACACCGTGCTGGCCGGAGAAAATGAATTTGCGCGGGCAATTTTTCGCGGGTTCGCTCAATTCAGCGCCGAGGATTGGCAGCAGCTTCACAGCCTGATAAAAAAATTCCTCGACGGGATGAAACCCGACGAGGTAAACACGTTGTCAGCAAGTAACGAAGAATAAAGCAGTAGCCCCGTTTCAATGCAAAAGGCGGTGTCGTATGAATAAGCGCATAAAGCAACTTCGTCTTGCTCTTGGATTGTCTCAAAGTAAATTTGGTCGTAAAATAGGTATAACCACATCGGCAATCAGTCGAATTGAGAGCGGAGAAAATTCCGCATCAACGCAAACCATTATGCTAATTTGCCGTGAATTCAACATCAACTACGATTGGCTCACTGCCGGACAAGGCGAAATGTTCACCAAAAACCGTGGTTCATACCTAAGTTCTTGCCCTGTTTCAAATAACGGCGTCTGCATAAATGAGCGATTAAAACAAATCCGCGAACACTTCGACCTTTCGCAAGAAGAATTTGGCTCAAAAATCGGAATAACAAAAAGTTCTGTTAGTTTATTAGAACGCGGAAAAAATAATCCTTCCCCTCAAACCATAATGCTCGTTTGCAGTAAATTTAATATCGACTACGGTTGGCTTACTACCGGGCAAGGTGAAATGTTCATCGAAAACACCGAGCAAATTATAAAACTGCTCGGCACCGTACCAGCAGACGCCATCGATTTTGCACGTTCCATTTTTCGCGGATTCTCCCGGTTCAGTCTCGATGACTGGCGGCATTTTCACAACATGATGGGCAATTTTGGAGCATAAATTCAAACAGCACAAGTTCTTTCTATCCAATAACCAATAAAACGGCAGCCGCCCCAAGGGGCAAGCCGCCGTTTTCGCTCAACTGGAGCCATGTAAAATTATTGTTTGCGCATACCTGTATATTCGTTTTAGCTGGGCGAGGTTTGCAAGTTTCAAAAGCTCGTTAAGCACTTTACGATAATACTGCGCATCCAAGGCGCTCACCTCCTTGGATGCATTTTACCAGATATTTCCCGCTTTTTGGTGGTTTTGCTCCATATTTCCCGATTTCGGGAAATATACTGTGCATGTCCACCGCGCTGCACTATTATGTGTTATAATTCTGGTTGCATTACTTGTTCGGTGCGTCAAACAAATCTGTTATTTTAGTGCCCGTTGCGCGGGCTATCGCCTCCAACTGATCCAGTCGCGGCGACACTGTGCCGTTCTCGATGTTATTCAATGTCGTTTTCCCTATCCCGGTAAGCGCTTCTAATTCTGTCAGTGTGAGGCCCGCGCGCCTGCGGGCCTGCCAAGTAAATATCTGCAAATGTGTTTCCACTGATTTGTGATGGAGGGGTTCAATTGCTTAGGCCGCATAACCTTCGGAAAAGAATGTATGAAATTGTGGAATTGTCTGAATCCGGTGATTCAGTTAGCCACGCATACGATCTTTTTATGATGTTCACAATCATAGCTAGTTTAGTCCCTCTCACTATAAGCACCACGCCTACGTGGGCATCTGTCTTGGACGGAATTACTGTTAATATATTCATATTGGATTATATCTTCCGTCTATGCACTTCTGATTTTCGCCTGCAATGTGGTATTAAGTCATTTTTCATTTACCCGCTCACGCCAATGGCGCTTATTGATTTGTTTTCTATTCTGCCCTCATTCAGTATTTTAAATCAGGCATTTAGAATGCTCAAAATTTTACGGCTGTTTCGTACTTTCAGGGTGTTTCGTGTCTTTAAAATAGCGAGATATTCTCGGAGTGTCGAAATAATTGTGAATGTATTGCGGAAGCAGAGAGAGCCGCTATTCGCCGTATGTGGATTGTCAGGTGCTTACATTTTGATTTCCGCTCTTGTGATTTTTAACGTCGAGCCTCAAACGTTTGATAATTTTTTTGAGGCGATATATTGGGCAACTGTTTCGCTCACCACTGTTGGATATGGCGATATTTACCCCACTTCCGACATCGGCCGTATAATTACAATGATTTCTTCTGTATTTGGAATAGCAATTGTTGCGCTTCCTGCTGGCATTATTACGGCAGGCTATATGGACGAAATCAGTACCAAATAAAAAACCGCGCTCCTGCGCCAACAGGAACGCGGCCAAAGCAATAAAGGCAACGCGGCAAAGCCGTGGCACAATACCGCCCACAAGGATATTGTACCACGAAAACACCGCGCTGCATAGTCTCTTGCACCTATTTTGGACAGCGAGGTGTTTTCTTTATGTCTTTTTTTACCTTTTCCACAGTGATTTTTACAGGCGTTCCCCGCCCTGAAATGATACGCGCCAGCTCTGCATATATCTTTACTGCATCCATTGCCGCGCCCCCTTTCTGTTGCATTCATACGCGGGCGGCGGCAGCGGTATGCGGAAGGAGGCATGCTGCAGCATGAATGTAATTCGCGGCGTTGGCTATATCCGTGTTTCTACCGCCGAGCAGGCCACACGCGGGCTGTCGCTCGATGCGCAGGAGGCCGAAATCCGCGCATATGCCAAAGCGCACGGCATAGAACTGTTTAACATTTATGTAGATGCCGGAATTACCGCGCGCAAGCGGCTGGATCGGCGCGAAGCATTCGGCCAGATGATGAAAGATGTGGATTCCGGGCTGATTGATGAAATCATTGTCATGCGGCTGGATCGCTGGTTCCGCAACATATACGATTATCATAAAATGATGAACGAACATCTAATCCCCCACGGCGTAAACTGGAGCGCCGTAAAGGAAGATTACGATACCAAAACAACAAACGGGCGCTTGATGATAAATCTTCGTCTCGCAATTGCGGAGCAGGAGTGCGACACGGACGGCGACCGCATCCGTGATATCCACGATAACCAGATCGCCAACGGCATATGGATCGGAGGCTGTGCGCCGCCCGGCTACCGCATCGAAAACAAGCGCCTGTCAATTGATCCCGACATGCAGCCTGCCGTTTCCTATTTCTTTGAGCGCCTGCTGTCCTGCGGAAGTGTTCGCCGTGCTATGCTTGATATGAACGAGCGCCACAATCTGCACTTTGAATACGGGCAAGCAATCCGAATGGCCCGCAGTACTACATATTGCGGCGTGCGGCGCGAAAACTACAATTATTGCCCCACGTATATATCGCAGGACGAGCATGCGCAAATCATGGCGGCTCTTGAGCATAACGTGCGCGTGCGCAGCGCCGATAACGCACGCATTCATATCTTTTCCGGGCTTCTTGTTTGTGCATGCTGCGGCCGTCGTCTGGCGGCCAATACCGTTCGCAAAAAGTCCGTCACGTGGACAGCATACCGATGCCACCGCGCTTTCGGGGATCATGTTTGTGACAACCGCCATCTTGTTGACGAAAGAAAGGTCGAGGCTTGGCTGCTGGATTATCTCGAAAACGGATTGTCCGACTACATCGTTTCCGCAAGTGTGGCCGATGCACAGCCCGTTGTGGTTGACAATACAGCCGCGATCCGCGAACGGCAGGAACGTGTAAAAGAACTATTCATCAACGGCTTTATAGACTTGCAGGAGTACAAAAAGAGAGCCACCGAATTGGAGGCTAAAATCCAAGTGCCGGAAAAGCAGCCGCCGCGCAGTATGGAAAAGCTGAAAAGCCTTTTGGAACGCGGTGTGCGCGCCATCTACAACGATCTTTCGCGCGGCGAGCGTCAAGAGTTCTGGCGCTCAATTATACGGGAAATCCCCGTGAACAACGGCGCTGTATCAGGCGACCCGATTTTTTTATAATTTTCCGTTGTACTTTCTATGTGCGTGACACCAACGCCACGAAGAACACGGCCGCCGCGCTGCCGGACGTTATCCGCTGGTTCAAAAATGCAGGCTACCGCTTCGATACCGTGGACCATCTGGAAAAAAAGCCGTAACCGCCGCCGTCGCCCCGCCTGCTGTGGACAAAATACGGCCGGAATATGAAAAAAATGCAAATTTTAACAGCAAAAAGCCTGAAAATCCGTCGTGAGAATTGTAAAAAGGCACAAGATATTGTATACTGAATGTGTTTCGTATCTTGCAGCGGAAAGGGCGTGCGCACATGTTCGGCTATGTTTTGCCCCTGACAGCAGAGCTGAAGGTGCGCGAGTGGCACGCCTACCGCGCCTATTACTGCGGCCTGTGCAAGGAGCTGAAGCGTGAATATGGCTTTTTGTCCCGTTTTCTGCTGAATTACGACCTTGTCCTGCCGGCTCTGCTGGCGGACGGTATGGCGGGCACGCAGGCGCGTATGTGCCCGGAGCGCTGCATGGCCAACCCGGTGGAAAAACGGCCGATGTGCCAAAGCACCGCGGGCCTTGCCCTGGCTGCGGACGCGCTGGTGCTGACGGTGTATTACAAGCTGGCGGACGACCTTGCGGACGAACGTTTTTTCAAGCGTCTGCCCGCTCTGGTCCTGTGGCCCTTTTTGAGTCGCATGCGCAAAAAGGCGGCCGTCCGCAGGCCCGCGCTGGACGAGACGCTGCGCGAACAGACGGCCGCCCAGCAGGCACTGGAGCGCCGCGCCAGCAAAAGCGCCGATGAAGCGGCGGACCCCACGGCCCGCATGACGGCCGCGCTGTTCCGCCTGGCCGCGCCGGGCAGCCGTGCGCTGGAGCGCATGGGCCTGTTTGTGGGGAAGATCATCTATTACCTGGACGCGGCCGAGGATTACGAAAAGGACACCCGGAACGGCGCGTACAATGTGTTTGCGCTGCAGGGCCTTTCCAAGGCGGAGGCAGTGGCCGAGGCACAGCGCCTGTGCCGCATGTGCGCGGGCGAGGCGGCTCTGGCCTACAACCTGCTGGAGCCGGGGCCCTGCAAGGCGATCCTGGACAACATCGTCTTTCTCGGCCTGCCGCAGAGCATCGCACTGGCCGGGCAAAAGCGCACGCAGCCCAGGCACGGCGCATAAAGCTGTGCGCGGAACGTGATGCATCTCCGCTCCGTGCGGCGGAAACATACAGCCTGACATCCGACAACAGAAAGGAATTCAAATGGACGCATACAAAGTTCTGGGCCTTACCGAGGGCGCGACAGAAGAAGAGATCAAAACCGCATACCGGGCTCTGGCGCAGAAGTACAACCCGGACAATTATGAGGCCGGCCCCCTGCGCGAGGAGGCCGAGGCCAAAATGACCGAACTGAACGAGGCTTTCGACGCGCTGATGGGCGCCATCCGCACCGGCACGCCCGTAAACAGCAGGCGCGCTGCAAACGCAGGCGAGCCGGAGCCGGACACAGGCGCGGCGGCCAACGGACGCTACCGAGCCATCCGCCAGATGATCAACAGCGGCGCGGTGGAGCAGGCCCTTGCGGAATTGAACGCGATCCAGGGCGGTGCCAACGACGCGGAATGGAACTTCCTTGTGGGCAGCGCATATTATTATAAGGGATGGGTAGCCGACGCGCTGCGCTATTTCCAGACGGCGTGCCGCCTTGCTCCGGGCAACCGGGAATATGAGGCCGCGCTGCGCAATTTGCAGAACAGCGCTGGCGGCGCGATGCCCGGCAACCCTTATGGGAACAACGGTATGGCGGGCGCTCAGGCCGTGGGCTGCTCCTGTTGCGACATGTGCACGGCCATGATGTGCATGGACATGTGCTGCGGCTGTGGCCGGGGAGGCTGCTGACGCCATGCAGAAACGCAGCAGTGAAAGCCGTAAGATCGCGCTTTCCGGCGTGTTCGGCTCGCTGGCCGCCGTCCTGATGCTGATGGGCGGCATCCTGCCGCTGGCCACCTACGTCGCGCCGCTTGCGGGCATTCTCATCGTGCCCGTGGCCATTGAATTCGGCATAAAAACAGGCTATGTTCTGTACGCCGCCATCGGCCTGCTCTCGCTCTTTGTCGTTCCCGATAAGGAAATGAGCCTGATCTTCGTCTTTTTTCTTGGCTTTTATCCCCTGCTTAAGGCCAGCATCGAGCGCATGCGCTCCCGTGCGGCCCAGTGGGCCGTCAAGCTGGCTGTATTCAACGCATGCATCGTCGGCATGTACGGCATCATTTTATTTTTGTTTCCCATCGGCGCCGTTGTCGAGGAATTCGAGAGCATGGGCATCCCGTTCACGGGGCTGCTGCTCTTGATGGGCAACGTCACCTTTGTGATATACGACGTCGCCGTGGCCCGCATCATCGGCCTGTACTGCGCCCGCTTTCGGGCAAGGCTGATGAAAATGCACTGAGCCGCGGGACGCCGGCTTTACAACACCGGGAGGTTTGATATTCCATGCAGCTATGAAGCGCCGGGCCCTTTTGCAACAGCGGAGCGGGAAGCGCTGCTTCCCCATGGGCTTGCCCACCGCCACGAAGGGTGACGAGGATGGGAGATAACCCGTTTTCGGCAATGTGCCGAAGCGGGCGGCATCGAAAGATTCGGCGGATGCTCCCACGGCCGGGGTTCCGGGCGGCCGACACCATGCGGGCAAAACACGGCGGCAACGCCGAAACAGAGACGCATGGCACACCGGGATTTTACACATAAAATTTTGCGTCCCCGCGCGGCGGGCGGCGTTTTTTTTGCGGGCGGTGCAGTACGCCGCCCGGACAGACGTTATCCGACCGCGGCAGCCTCCGGGCGCCGCCGCGGTACGCCTGTCTCTTCGGCTGTGCCGCAGCTTAAGCGGCGCGGCACAAAATACATAAATGCAAAGACGCAAAAACGCGGGCGCGCTGGCCGGGTATGCCCCGGACGTGTTGTGTCTTTCGGCAGGCCATGCGGCGCTTTCCTGCGCGGCGGCATGGCCTTGGTATTGTTTTGTGTTTTTGCGTCTTTCGCATTGTACCATTTTTCAAATGACAATGTTGGGAGATAGAATTTATGTGTGGAATTGTTGGATATATCGGCTCGCGCCAGAGCACGGACGTACTGCTGGACGGACTTTCCAAGCTGGAATACCGGGGCTATGATTCAGCCGGAGTCGCATTGTGCGTAAACGATGAGATCCGGGTCGTCAAAGCACAGGGCAGACTGGCCGTTCTGGCAGAAAAACTGAACGGCATGCCGCCCATGGCCTCGCACTGCGGCATCGGGCACACACGCTGGGCTACGCACGGCGCCCCCAGCGACGTAAACAGCCATCCCCATTGCGCCGCGCGCGTCAGCCTGGTGCACAACGGCATCATTGAAAACTACGCCCAGCTCAAGGAGCACCTTATGAAACGGGGCTATGAATTCTGCAGCGAAACAGACACCGAGGTGCTGGTAAAGCTGCTGGACCACAACTATCACGGCGAACCGCTGGACGCCATCCTGCGGACGCTGGAGCAGGTGCGCGGCAGCTACGGGCTCGCCATCCTGTTCAAAGATTTTCCCGGGCAGATCTTCTCCGTGCGCAAGGAAAGCCCTCTGATCGTCGGTTACGGCGCCGGAGAAAACTTTCTCGCCAGCGACATTCCCGCTCTGCTGCGCTATACCCGCGATTATGCGGTGCTGGAAGAGGGCGAGATCGCTGTGCTGAGCGCGGATAAGATCGACGTATACGACGCTTTCGGCCATCCGGTGCAAAAGCAGCACCTCACGGCCGACTGGGACATCGGCGCTGCCGAAAAAGGCGGTTATCCTCACTTTATGCTCAAGGAGATCCACGAGCAGCCGGAGGCCCTGCGCGCCACCGTCAATCCGCGCGTACAGGACGGCCTGCCCGCGTTGGGCGTGCCCGGACTGACGGATGAATACCTTGCAGGAGTGGAGAATATCCACATCGTTGCCTGCGGCACAGCCATGCACGCCGGCATGGTCGGCAAGACCGCCATTGAGCGCATCGCCCGCGTGCCCGTTTATGTAGACATCGCCAGTGAATTCCGCTACCGGGACCCCGTCCTTGGCAAAAACGATCTGGTGGTCATCATCAGCCAGAGCGGCGAGACTCTGGATACGCTGGCCGCACTGAAGCTTGCCAGGGAGCGCGGCGCAAAAACGCTTGCTGTGGTGAACGTGGTTGGTTCTTCCATCGCCCGCGCGGCCGACTGGGTTCTGTACACCTACGCCGGGCCGGAGATTGCCGTCGCCAGCACCAAGGCGTACAGCGTGCAGATGGCCGTGCTGTATCTGTTCGCGCTGCGTCTGGCGCTGGTCCGCGGCGCACAGGACGAATGCATCGTGCGCCACCTGACGGTCGAGCTGCAGCGCGTTCCGGAGCTGCTGCGCCCCATTCTGAAGGACTGTGACAACATCAAATACCTCGCCAGCCAGTTCATGAACAGCGATCATCTGTTCTTCATGGGACGCGGGTTCGACTATGCGCTCTCGCTGGAGGGCAGCCTCAAGCTGAAGGAGATCAGCTATGTGCACAGCGAGGCCTACGCGGCCGGCGAGCTGAAGCACGGCACCATCTCTCTGATCGTGGAGGGCACGCCCGTAGTGGCGCTTGCCACACAGGACAGCGTATATGAAAAAACCATCAGCAACGTCAAGGAGGTAAAGACACGCGGCGGCCGGGTGATCCTGCTTTGCAAACAGGACGCAAAGGTCCCTGCCGACGCAGCGGATCATGTGGTGCGCCTGCCCGAATTTGAGGGCGTGTTCATGCCGCTGCTGCTGATCGTACCGCTGCAGCTGTTTGCCTATTACATGAGCGTGCTGCGCGGCTGCGACGTGGATAAACCCCGCAATCTGGCCAAGAGCGTGACGGTGGAATGACCCTTCCGCGCCCGGGACCGTCTTTTCCGGCGGTTCCGGGCGTTTGCTTTTCCCCTGGCCGCATGCTTTTTTGCCGCCTCCCCCGAACGGCGGATTACACCGCGCCCTGCACGCCCATCCTCAAAAGAAACGGGAGAACTCTCCCGGAGGAGGGCCGGTATGCTGCATCCCCCGTTCGCGCGCACGGCCGCGCTTCCGCCCGCCGTTCGGGAAGCGGGCGCAGACACAGGCTCACGACATTCTTTACAAACTGTTTATAGAAAAACTGTGCAAAGATGCTATACTTTAGTTGTCGGAAAATATTTACAGACAGACCGCCCGGCAGGCCGCTCCGCGCGCGCCCGGGCTGAGGGAGAACCATTCATGGAACTGCGCAGCAACATCAAAATGCTGAATTACGCCCGCAAATATCTGCTGAACGATACGGACAACATCCTGCCGTTCCCCGTGCGGCCGCAAAAGCCGCCCCGCACGGGCAGGCTGCCCACACTCCTGCCGCGCAGTGCGCCGCGGGACGAGGGTGTGCCTGCTGCCGCGCTGGATACGCTGTACCGCAGCCTGTCCGGCGCCGAGTGCGGCACCCATGCCTGCATCGTACTGCGCCACGGCCGTGTGGTGAGCGAGGGATGGTACGCGCCCTATTCAAGCCGGTATTGGCATGTGACGCACAGCATGTGCAAAAGCGTGACGGGCACCGCCATAGGCATGCTGGCAGATGAAGGCCGCCTTTCACTGGACGAGCATGTATGCGAGATCTTTCCTGAAAAGTGCGGCCTGCTCACCAGCCGCCGCATGCGCGCCGTCACAGTGCGGCACCTCGTCACCATGACAAGCGGCGTCGCTTTCAAGGAGGCCGGCGCGGTTCTGGAAGGCGACTGGGTCAAAGGCTTTCTGGACGCAGATGTTCTGTTCGAGCCCGGCTCCGCATTCGATTACAACAGCATGAACAGCTACATGCTTTCCGCCATCGTCAAGCGCAAAACAGGGCTGGGTCTTTCGGCCTATCTGCGCCCGCGCCTGTTCGAGCCGCTGGGATTCGGCGATGTAGCGTGGGAGACCTGCCCCCAGGGCATCGAAAAAGGCGGCTGGGGCATGTACGTTTATCTGGAGGACATCGCCAAGCTGGGCCAACTCTATCTGCAAAAGGGCAAATGGACGGGTGCCGACGGAAAGGAACAGCGCCTTTTGAGCGCCGCTTGGGTGGAAGCTGCCGTCAAACCCGACACCGTGCATGAGAACGGCGAAGAATACGGCTATCAGCTCTGGCCGCACAGCGCCGACCACACTTATATGTTCAACGGCATGTTCGGCCAGTATGTCGTCGTTGCGCCGGACCTGGACCTGGTGCTGGCCGTGAACGCAGGCGCGGGCAATTTATTTACCCGCAGCCGCAGCTACACCGCTGTGAGAGAATTTCTGAAGGCCGTGGCCCGTGCTCCCGCGCCCCTGCCGGCCGACCCCTCCGCAGACGCGCGCCTTGCCTTTACGGCGGCGCATCTGCGCTTCGGCGAGGCTGTGCCGGAACCGCCTGTTCCCGTCAGGCATCCCTGGTACGCGCGTGTCCGTAACGCACTGTTCCCCCCTGCCGCGCCGTCTGCTCCCTCTCCTATCCCGGACAGCGTGCGCCCCGCTCTCGCCCAAACATACCGGCTGGAGGAAAACCGGGCCGGCCTGCTGCCCGCCATTCTAGGCTGCATGGAGGACTGGTATACCAAAGGCTCGGAAAAAGCAGCTTTCCGTGTGGGGGACAACACGCTTTCGCTGCTCTGGACCGAAGGCGGCGTGGAGTACTGCATTCCCGTGGGCTTTGAAAACGCGCTGGAATACGAGCTGGACTTGGGCGGCAACCGCTTCGCCGTGGGCGTGACGGGGCGCTTTACCGCCAACGAGGACGACGAACCCGTTTTGAAAGTGACGCTTTGTTTTCTGGAAAGCTCCAGCTCCCGTCTGCTGAAATTCGTGTTCCGGCCGGACGGCGGGCTGACGGTGAAATTTGACGAAGCGCCGGGCCTGCTTGTGGCAATGCGCTCACTGCAGGGCACAATGAAATCCCAGTCTCAGGGGCTGGATTTGTTCAAGGATATCGACTATCTGCATTATCTCATCCACCGCGTCTGCTCCCCCGTCGTGCACAGCGTGCCGCCGGAGGAATTGCCTGCTCCCGGGCAGGCGTGACACAGTCTTTCCCCGCCCGGTCTGCGGCAAAAGCGGCTTTCGCTTTTCAAACAGACCGGGCCAGATTTTTTCCCCGGCAGGCATTTGCTGTGCCAACCGGGCTGGCCAGGCCCGCAGCCCGCACGCACTTCGCCCTTTGAGCGAAAACGCCGCGCTCAAAGGCACATCCTCGCGCGGGGCGGCTTGCTCCCATCCGGTCGCATTTCGCCCTTTGGGCGAAAGCGCCGCGCTCAAAGGCACATCCTCGCGCGGGGCGGCTTGCTCCCATCCGGTCGCATTTCGCCCTTTGGGCGAAAGCGCCGCGCTCAAAGGCACATCCTCGCGCGGGGCGGCTTGCTCCCATCCGGTCGCA
>ERZ827037.3021-NODE-3021-length-12055-cov-3.734750_pt1 | contig 12055 bp, 11 predicted proteins | sample MGYA00519924_ERZ827037 | MGnify/ENA primary metagenome ERZ827037 (study PRJEB31778, sample SAMEA3449250) | human gut metagenome | biome: human gut; feature: human-associated habitat; material: faeces | place: United Kingdom | collected 2010/2012 ...
CCGGCGAGAACCCTGACCCGGGCGATGATGATGACGATGACGACGATGACGACAGACCCGAAAATCCCGGCACCGACATTCCCGATGAGGACACCCCCACCACGGATGTGCCCGGCACTGACATCCCCGACGAGGATACCCCCACTACGGAAATCCCGGAGGAGGATCCGCCTATGGCGGAGGCTCCCAAGACCGGTGACTTCTCTGCGCTGTGGCTGGCCCTCACCGGACTGTCCGGTTCCGGTCTGGCGGCGGTGACGTTCCTGGGCCGCAAGAAGCGCGACGAGGAATGATCGTCCCCGCAAAGGAACCCTTAAGAAACAGAAAAAGGCCCCTGACCATCGGTCAGGGGCTTTTTTTGAATAAATGTGGAGAAGAAGCGAATCAGTAGCCGTAGATCATGGAGCGCTTGATGTCCGCCAGGGAGTGGGCACCGCACATGGCCATGGTGTCCTCCAGCTCTGCCTTGAGCTTTTCTACGTACACCTTCACGCCCTCGGCACCGGCGCCGTAGATCATGTTGATGAAGGGCCGGCCGATCAGCACACCGTCCGCGCCCAGGGCCAACGCCTTGAATACGTCCATGCCGCTGCGGATGCCGCCGTCCACCAGGATGGTCATCTTGCCGCCCACCGCGTCGGCGATGGCGGGCAGAACCTCCGCCGTGGAGGGGCACTGATCCAGCACCCGGCCGCCGTGGTTGGAGACCACAATGCCCTTGGCACCGGCCTCCAGAGCCTTCTGGGCACCGGCAACGGTCATGATGCCCTTGAGGATGAAGGGCTTCTCCGCCCAGGCGACGATCTGCTGGAGCTCCTCCACCGTCTTGCTGCCGGCGGGGGGCGTCATGTTCTTCAGGAAGGGCAGGCCTGCGCCGTCAATATCCATAGCGATGGCGAAGGGATCGGCGGCCTTCACCAGGTCCAGCTTTTCCTTGATGGTCTCCATGTTCCAGGGCTTGATGGTGGGCACGCCGCAGCCGCCGTTTTTGGCCAGGACCTGGGCAGCACCCTGCATCACGGTGGGATCGGTGCCGTCACCGGTGAAGGCGGCGATGCCGTTTTCCGCGCAGGCGGGCACCAGAATCTCATTGTAGGCAAGGTCGCTGTACTTATCGCCGTAGTGCAGCGTCAGGGCGCCCAGAGGGGCGGCAAACACAGGGAGCGCTACCTTGCGGCCGAAGAAGTCGAAGCTGGTGTCCACGGGCTTGTTTTCGCAGATGGTGTCCATGTTCACGCACAGCTCCTGCCACTTCTGATAGTTGCGGATGAAGCCGGTGCCGATGCCCTTGGCGCCGGGGCCGGGAATGGTGTTCTTGCAGGCCAGTCCGTTGCACACGGGGCAGGACTTGCAGTAGGGACCTACACAGTCACGGGCCTTGGCCTGAATCTCCTGATACGTCATAGGAAGTTCCCTCCGAATCTTACTCAAATCTCCTGCACAGCCGGACAGGCTGTACAAATTTATTGTACCGCGCCGCGCCGGAAAAGGCAACCGGCCCCGGGAAAACTTTCCAAAACGGATCTTGAAAGGCGGAACGTTTGCGGAAAAATCCCGTCTAACCTTGTAGAGAGACCGGTCCCGTACCGGGATACCGCGCAAGCGGATGAAAAGGAGGCATGGCGATGAAACGAAGAGGATTGGCATGGCTGCTGGCGCTGGTGACGGCGCTGGCGCTGACAGGCTGCGGGGCAGCAGGCTCCACTGAGATGGCCGCTGCAGACAACAGCAGTTCCGCCGTTATGGAAGAGAGCGTTTTGGCGGAGCCTCAGGCGGCCTATGGCACCGATGGGGGAACCTCCGGCGGAGCCAGCACCGGGGAGCGCACTGCCAAGCGGATCTACACCGCCGACCTGGAGCTGGAGACCACCGCCTTTGACCAGGCGGCGGAGGATCTGGAAACACTGGTGGAAACGTGCGGCGGGTATTTCCAGTCCAGCAGTGTCAGCGGCGGCGGAAGTGATTACCGCTACGCCTACTATACCATTCGGGTACCGGCAGAACAGTACCGGACCTTCCTGGACCAGGCGGGGACACTGTGCCATCAGCTGAGCATCCAGGAGTATACGGATGACGTCACCGAGGCCTACTATGATGTGGAGGGGCGGCTCAAGACCCAGCAGACCAAGCTCTCCCGGCTCCAGGAACTGCTGGAGCAGGCGGAGACGATGGAGGACATCATCACCATCGAGTCCGCCATCTCTGATACGGAGCAGGCCATTGAGGATCTCTCCGGAACGCTGCGGGGATATGACGCCCAGGTGGCCTACTCCACAGTGAACCTGACGCTGCGGGAGGTCTACCGCCTTTCCAACGGCGAGGAGCCGGCGGAGAACTTCGGAGGCCGGCTGAGCGGAGCCTTTTCTGCCGGCTGGAGGGGCTTTTTGGAGCTGCTGGAGAATCTGGCGGTGGCGCTGGCCTACGGCTGGGTGCTGCTGGTGCTGCTGGCGGCTGCCGGGACCGGCGTGGTGCTGGTGCTGCGCCGGCGGAAAAAGATTCAGAGCCCCCCGGAACGCACGGCAGAGGAAAAGAAGGATGACAAGCGGTCCTGAGAGGCGTATGATAATGGGAGGCGGACGATCGTCCGCCTCCCATTTCCATCAAAGGAGGACGTACATATGCGCATAACCTGGCTGGGACATGCCTGTTTTTTGCTGGAAGAGGATGGCTACCGGATCGTGACGGACCCTTATGCCGGGGTGGAAGGCTATCCGCCTCTGGAGGCGGAGGCCCATGCAGTCTATTGCAGCCACCATCATTTTGACCATGACGCTGTGGACTGTGTCAGGCTGCTGCCCGCCCGGGAGAGCCCCTTCCATGTCTGGGAGATCCAGGCCTTCCACGACGACCAGAAGGGCGCCCTGCGGGGCCCCAATACCATCCGGGTGTTCACCGCCGGCGGCGTATCGGTGGTCCATCTGGGAGATCTGGGCCACGCATTGACGGCGGAGCAGCTGGCGGCCATCGGGCCGGTGGACGGCGTGCTGGTGCCGGTGGGCGGCGTCTATACAGTGGATGCCCAGGGGGCTAAGGCGGCCTGTGATGCCATCGGCCCCAAGTGGATCGTTCCCATGCACTATCACCATGCCCCTTACGGATTGCCTAACATCGCCGGAGTGGAGGACTTCCTGGCCCTGTGGCCGGCGGAGCAGGTCCACTCCCTGCCCGGTGCCGGCCTGGATACGGAAACGGCGCCGGAGGGTGTGCTGCTGCCAAAATTCTGATTGACAAGGAACTCTAAATCGCGTAATATAGTATCAAATACTAGATTACATGGTTTGGAGGTGCGCTTATGGAGCGCCGAACAGAGATCACACTTCTGGGGGATTCTATCCTGAAGGGGATCCAGGTAGATCCAAAGACGCGTGGCTATCAAGTCCGCAACGACATCGGGATCCCGGAGCTGGAGGCGGAGTTTGACCTGCATGTGCGCAACGATGCCCACTTCGGGGCCACCTGCGTCAAGGGAGCAAAGCTGCTGGACCGGCTGCTGGCCTCCGGTCGGCCCTGTCAGGCGGTGGTGATGGACTTCGGGGGAAACGACTGCGACTTCCGCTGGCGGGACATTGCGGCGGACCCCGCCGGGGCCCATCTGCCGGCGGTGCCGCTGCCGGAGTTCCGGGAACGGTACCGGGGGATGGTCCGCCGCCTGCGGGAGGCGGGGATCCAGCCGATTCTGATGAATCTGCCGCCGCTGCTGTCCCAGTGGTTTTTTGACTGGTGGTGCCGGGACCTGGACCAGGCAGCGGTACGGGCGTGGCTGGGAGATGTCAGCAACATCTACGCCCATCAGGAGCGGTATTCCCGGGCGGTGGAATCCCTGGCCCGGGAGGAGCGGGTGCCCCTGGTGGATGTACGGGGAGCCTTCCTGGCCCACGGCCATCTGGAGACGCTGCTGTGTGAGGACGGGACCCACCCCAATTCCGCCGGGCAGGCCCTGATCGGTCAGGCATTTCGGAAGTTTGCCGAAGCGCAGGAATCCCTGCCGGAGACGGCGTGACAGGCGGTTGGCCCTTTGCCGGGCAAACGCAGACGAAAAGAAACGGGAGACGTGTTTTCACGTCTCCCGCCTTTTTTGTGGAAAAAGGTTTGACTTACCAGCGGTCCGGCCAGCCCACACCGCCGCCGGGGAAGGCGCCGAAGGGTTCGGGGTTCTCGGCATGAAGCATCTCCGTACGGATGGCGGCGGAGGTGTCCGGCACGGTGTCGGGCCCGAAGTCGGCGAAAGCGGCGCTGTCCATCAAAATGGCGCCCACCCGCTCCATGTCCGCCAGGTTTGCCTGCTGGATCTCCTCGGTCTGGGAGGAGCAGCAGTCGGTGAGGATCACGGTGTTGTACTCCAGGGCCATGGCGTCATAGCAGGAGGTGCGGATGCAGTTGGGGGTGGTGGTGCCGGTGAGGATCACGGTGCGGATGTCCAGCCGCCGGAGGATCAGATCCAGCTCGGTGTGGAAAAAGGCGCTCCACCGGGGCTTCCAGATGGTGTAGTCTCCGGGCTGGGGCTGAAGGCCCTCCGGCGCCTGGGCGCTGTTGGGGCCCAGGGAAGCGGGGCCGCAGGCCCGGCCGCCGGCCTTCCAGCCCTCGTACCGGGTCAGCTCCACATCACTGCCGTCGGCGCGGTAGATGCGCTTGACGAAAAACACGGGGATGCCCTTCTCCCGGGCCAGCTCCACGGCCCGCACACAGGCAGGGACGGTGGCGGAGGCGCCCCGGATGCAGTGGCCCCCCTGGGGGGTGACGAAGCCGTTTTCCATGTCGATGACCAGCAAAGCGGCCCGGGTGGGATTTTCTTTCATGATGTGTCGACCTCCTTAATAGGTAAACGGGATGCCCCGGTCCGTCAGGTCCGCCAGCAGCAGGCCGTTGTTGGCGCAGGTACCGCTGCTGCAGGCCAGCACCCGGCCCTCCTTGTCCAGCAGCTCTGCGGCGGAGAGAGGGAAGAACATGGCGAAGGTGATCCGCTGCCGGACAGAAGCCACGTCATCCAGGGAGAATTCGCTGGTCTGGAAGCGGACGCTGCGGTAGCGGACGCGGCCGTCGGCCACCTCCAGGCGCTCCGCCTGGAACCGGACGGCATAGACCAGAGAAAGGACCATGCCGATCACCGCGATAGCGGCCATGAAAAGCGGGGTGTCCAGCAAAACAGAGTAGATCAGCAAGGCTGCAAAGCACACTGCCGCCAGCACCAGAAGACCCTTGAGCCACCAGGGGCGGGCCAGGGTATACCGGGCGGGAGCGGCGTCGGGCAGCTCAAATTCCTCGGTGATCTCGTGGGGACCGGGAGTCAGGACCTCAGAGTCGGCGGGGACCGATTCACTGATGGTGACGTTCCGGCTGCGCAGCTCTGCCAGCAGGATCCCTGCGTTTTCCATATTTACCCGCAGCCGGAACAGCGTGGAGCGGCTGCGGCCCTGGAAGAGCAGGGTGTTGCGCTTGGTCTGGACGAAGAGCAGATCGGAGAAGGTGAAGTTCAGCGTCCGCTGCCGCCAGATGTGGTAGCGCAGCTGCTCTCCATCAACCTCCAGCCAGCTCCAGACGTTTTTCAGCGTGTAGGCAAAGCAGGCCAGAAACAGCACCCCCAGTAAGATGCGGTAGAGCTGGGTGGCGTCATCATCCATGCCCCGGGCAGCCATCAGATAGGCCGCCAGCAAAATACCCGTCACGACGGAAGCCGCCGCCAGAAAGACGGTCTCCAGCCGGTTGGGGCGAACGATGTAATGCTGGGGGATGGCCGACGTCACCAGCCGGGTGCGGACGGGCTGGGAAGGATTGCTGAGCTCGTTTTTGGACTGCATATCAAAGGTCTCCTTTACTGTCATCTCGGCGGAATACATGGACGCGGAAGGCGATGCGGGTGGTGAGGGTGTTCAGGGCCGCCAGCCGCTCCTTGCCGGCGTGAGGCGTTTTCCAGGCGTAGGGGGTCATGCGGAAGAGGTTCTGGATGTCGGTCTGGGTGGGCAGAGTGATGTCTCCCTCCACCGGCACGATGGTCTCGTAGGCAAAGCCCTCATAGGGGGTCTCCTTCTCCTCGTTGCGGTAGGGCCGGTCGTAGAGCACCTCCTTGAGCTGCCACAGATGGTCTGCCGCCGGCACCACGTAGACGAAAGTGCCGCCGGGGCGGAGCACCCGCCGGAATTCCTCCAGGGCCAGAGGGGAGAAGCAGTCCAGCAGCACGTCCACACGTTCATCTGCCACCGGCAGATGGTAGGAGGAGGCCACCGCGAAGGCGATGTCCCGGTCCCGTTTGGCGGCGGTGCGGAGGATGAACTTGGAGATGTCGGTGCCCGCCATCTGGGGGCGGCGGCCCGCCTCCAGCAGGGCGCGGTGGATGCCGGCGGTGTAGTATCCCTCGCCGCATCCGGCATCCAGGACCACCGGTTCCGGGCCGGTATGGGCCAAAATGATACTACAAAGTGTATTCAAAAGCGGATCATAATACCCTTTGGATAGGAAATCCCGACGGGCAGCGGCCATTTCCCGGTCGTCGCCGGGGGCGGCGGAGTGCTTTTGATTGGGGGGAAGCAAGTAGGTGTAGCCTTCCCGGGCGATGTCGTAACTGTGCCCGGCGGGGCAGCGGTAGACCCGTTCCTCCCGGCTGAGGGGAGCGCCGCACACCGGGCAGCGGAACAGACTCATGACGCACTCCTCCTTGTGACGTCGTTGATCCACTTGCGGCTGCGCAGCCGCAGAACGCCCAGAGGCATCTTGCAGATGTTTTCCGAGTAGATGCCAAGACACACCAGGGGCAGCGGCGCCTCCAGAACCAGGGCCGTCAGTGCGGCCATAGGCACCGCCACGCACCACAGGGGCGTCAGGTCGATGATGGTGGCCATCCGCACGTCCCCGCCGGAGCGGAGGACGCCGGTGATGTTGGAGATGTCAAAGGATTTGAGGGGCAGCAGAATGAGGTACACCACGCACAGCGTGGCAGCGGCCTCGGTTGCCAGGGGCGAGAGACTGAAGAGAGGATAGAGATAGGGGATGAATACCAGCGGCAGCGCCAGAGCCAGTGCGGCGGCCAGTCCCAGGCCCAGCAGGAAGGAGACGATCAGCAAACACCAGCTCAGATCATAGACCCGATCCTTGTCCGTCCCCTCGCCGATGGCCTTGCCCAAAATCACGGCGGTGGCCCCCGCGAGACCGAAGCAGGAGACGGTGGTGAACTTGTCGATGTTGCCCATAATGGTATAGGCCGCCAGCATGTCGGCGCTGTCGGTCATGTGGCCCAGAATGGAGGTCATCACCGTGGTACCCAGGCCCCACATGGTCTCGTTGAAGAGCACCGGCGTGGCGTATTTGGTAAAGCTCCGGGCAGTGTCACGGCCGGGCCGCAGCAGCAGCCGGGGCCGCAGGGGGATGCGGCGGCACAGCAGGGCGTACACCAGTACGATGAGAAACTCCACGATCCGGGCGGTGAGGGTGGCGATGGCGGCGCCGGTGATGCCCAGGGCCGGGGCGCCGAACTTGCCGAAGATCAGGCAGTAGTTGAGGAAGGTGTTGAGCAGCATGGACGCAGCAAACACCTTCATGCCCAGAGCCGGATTTTCCGCGCTGCGCTGCATGCTGACATACACGCTGCTGACGGCGTTGAAGATGTAGGAGATGCCCACGATCCGAAGGTACGGCGCGCCCATCTCCACCAGGGTGCGGTTGTCGGTCACCAGCAGCAGGACCTGGTGGGGGAAAAGAAAGAGCGCTGCCGCCATGGCCGCGGCGATCACCAGTCCGGCGTACATGGCAAAGCCCATACAGCGGTTGATGGCGTCCAGGTCCTGCTTGCCCCAGTACTGGCTCACCAGGATGGTGAGGCCGCTCATGAGGCCGAAGATGATGACCTGGATAAGGTAGATGGGGGCGTTGGCGGCGGTGACGGCGGAGAGTTCGTTGCTGCCAAGCAACCCCACCATGAAGGTGTCCACAAAACCCAGGGACGTGGTAATGAGGTTTTGGATGATCAGCGGGAGCGCCAGACGGAACAACCGGCGGTAAAAGCCGGGCTCCCGGCGGAGATAGTGAAACATGGGGCACATCCTTTGTGATGAAATAGGGTCCCGGTCTCAGAAGAGAATCGGTCGGGAAAGCCTTACAGCATGGGCATCCGGGTGTCGTGATGGCGCCGGAGGGCCTGGACACAGGCATCGATGTCCTCCTGGGTGGTCTCCGGGCCGAAGCTCAGGCGCACCACGCTGCCGGCGGTCTTTTTGGGCAGGTGCAGCGCGGCCACCACCTGGCTGGGCTTGCCCTGGTGGCAGGCGGAGCCGGCAGAGATGCAGATGTCCTGGCTGCCCAGGTCGTTGACGATGTTCTGGCTGGGCCAGCCCACCAGGGAGACGGAGAGGATGTGAGGCGCATCGCTGCGGCCCACGAATACCAGGTCCGGGATGGCGGAGAGCTGCTCTTTGGCGTAAGCCTTGATCTCTGCCATGTGGCGGAGCTTGTCCTCCAGGCCCTCGGTCCGCAGTTCCACCGCCTTGGCAAAGCCGGCGATCTGGGCCGTGGCCTCGGTGCCGGACCGGAGACCGCCTTCCTGACCGCCGCCGGGCAGCAGGGGCCGGGGATTTTTCACCCGGGGCCCGATGTACAGCGCGCCGATGCCCTTGGGGCCGCCGATCTTGTGGGCGGAGATGGTGATAAAGTCTGCTCCCAGGGTCTTGGCGGAGAAGGGGATCTTCAAAAAGCCCTGGACGGCGTCGGTGTGGAGCAGGGTCTGGGGATTTTTGGCCGCCAGGCCCCGGGCGAAGTCCTGGATGGGATAGACGGTTCCCAGCTCGTTGTTCACCAGCATGCAGGAAACCAGCGCCGTGTCCGGCCGGACGGCGTCCAGCACCTGCTGAGCGGTGATGACGCCCTCCCCGTCGGGGGTGAGGTAGGTGACCTCCCAGCCCTGCTGCTCCATCCAGCGGCAGCCCTCCAGCATGGCGCTGTGCTCCACCGCGGTGGTGACAATGTGACGGCCCAGGCGGCGGTTCTGCCAGCAGGCGGCCTGGATGGCCCAGTTGTCCCCCTCCGTGCCGCAGGAGGTGAAAAACAGCTGCCGGCTTTCACAGCCAAGGGCCTTGGCTACCGTCCGGCGCCAGAGTTCTACCTGCTTTTTCGTCTCCAGCCCCATGGGATATTGGGCGCTGGGGTTTCCGAAGTGCTCCGTGAGCACGGTGTACATGGTGTCCGCCACGGCCCGGGGCACCGGGGTGGTGGCTGCGTGGTCCAGATAGATCATGGCGATAAACCTCCTGCCGTTGGGGGTTGCCCGACGGCGAAAATACTCGTATAATAGACGTATCTATACATTATAATCAGGATTTTTGGAAAGCGCAAGGAGTAACCATGAAAGTTGCCATCTATACCCTGGGGTGCAAAGTGAATCAGTACGAGACCCAGGCCATCGAGCAGACCCTCCGGGCCCGGGGCCATGAGGTGGTGCCCTTTACCGAGGAGGCGGACGCCTATGTCATCAACAGCTGCTCCGTCACCGCCGTCAGCGATCAGAAGTCCCGGCAGATGCTCCACCGGGTCCGGCGGCAGCACCCCGACGCCGTGGCGGCGCTGTGCGGCTGCTACCCCCAGACCCACGCTGAGGACGTCCGGGCCCTGGATGTGGACCTGATCGCCGGCACCGGGGACCGCATCGGCTTTGTGGAGCTGCTGGAAGAGGCGGCGGAGAAAAAGGGCCGCATCGAGGCCATCGACCAGTCCTTTGAGCGGCGGGTCTTTGAGGTACTGCCCGCCGGCGGCCTGGAGGAGCGGACCCGGGCCATGCTGAAGGTGGAGGACGGGTGCGTGAACTTCTGCACCTACTGCATCATCCCCTATGCCCGGGGACCGGTGCGGTCCCTGCCCCTGGCCGAGGCGGCCCGCCAGGCCGCGGAGCTGCGGGAGGAGGGATACCGGGAGATCGTGCTCACCGGCATTGAGATCTCCTCCTGGGGCCGGGATTTGAAGGACGGGACCTCCCTCATCGATCTGGTGGAGGCGATCTGCGCTGCGGCGCCGGGGGTCCGGATCCGGCTGGGCAGCCTGGAGCCCCGGACGGTGACGGAGGACTTCTGCCGCCGGGCGGCGGCGCTGCCGGACCTTTGTCCCCAGTTCCATTTGTCGCTGCAAAGCGGATGCGACGAGACGCTGCGGCGGATGAACCGAAAGTACGATACCGCCCGATATGCACACTCTGTTGCACTTTTAAACCAATATTTTGACCGTCCTGCCATTACCACGGACCTGATCTGCGGCTTCCCGGAGGAGACGGAGGAGGAGTTTTCCCAGACGCTTCGCTTCATCGCAGCCTGTGGTTTTGCCCAGATGCACATCTTCCCCTACTCTGTCCGCCCCGGCACACCGGCGGCAGAGATGCCCCAGATCTCCAAGGCGGTGAAGGAGGAGCGGTGCCGCCGGGCCTCGGAAACCGCGGCCGGGATGCGCCGGGCGTATCTGGAGGGCTGCGTGGGGCAGGTGTACCCGGTGCTCTTTGAGCAGCCCCGGGACGGTAAGATCTTCGGCCATGCCCCCAACTACATGGAGGTGCTGGCGGATGGTGAGGGGCTGCACAACCAGGTGCGCACTGTGGAGATCACCGGCACGGACGGCCAGGCCCTGCTGGGCCGGATCCTGGAGGGCTGAGATGAGAAGTCACTTTTTTGCCTATCTCTCCCGGATGCGGTTCATCCAGCGCTGGGCTCTGATGCGCAACACCGCCCCGGAGAATGTCCAGGAGCACAGCCATCAGGTTGCGGTGCTGGCCCATGCCCTGGCGGTGATCCGCAACGAAAAGTTCGGCGGGCAGGTGGATCCGGGAGCGGTGGCGGTGGCGGCGCTCTACCACGACGCCAGCGAGATCCTCACCGGCGACATGCCCACCCCCATCAAGTACGATAACCCCGCCATTCAGGGAGCTTACCGGGATGTGGAGAAAATGGCGGAGAAAAAGCTTCTGGGGATGCTGCCGCAGGAGCTGCGGGAGGTGTACGCCCCCATCCTCACTGTGCCGGACGAGGAGACAAGGCGGCTGGTGAAGGCGGCGGACAAGCTTTCCGCCCACATCAAGTGTTTGGAGGAGCTCAAAGCGGGGAACCTGGAGTTCCGCCAGGCGGCGGAGCAGACCCGCCGGGCACTGGAGAGCTACGACCTGCCGGAGGTGCGGTATTTCATCGACACCTTCCTGGAGAGTTTTTCCCTGTCTTTGGATGAGCTGAAATAAGGAGAGGAGGCACCGCAATGGAGCAAGAGAACCTGCATTCCCTGCGGGAGCAGGTGGCCCGGCAGGCCCAGCTCCGCAGTCGGGAGAGAAGCCTGAAAAGTCAGCTGCCTGCCCTGAAGGCCCGGGAGGAGGAATTGGCCGCCGCCCGGAGCAAGGAGCAGACGGACGTGGACAAACTGGAGGGCGGGAGTCTGAGGGCGTATTTCCTCCGGTTCACCGGTGGTCTGGAGGACCGGCTGGACCAGGAGCGGGCGGAGGCCGCTCAGGCCGCGGTGCGGCATGACATGGTCTGCCGGGAGCTGGCGTCGGTGCAGGCGGACCTGGAATCTGCCCAGGCGGAGCTGGCAGTACTTGCGGGCTGTGAGGAGCGGTACCGGGCGGCACTGGAGGAAAAGGCCCGGCAGCTCCAGGACGCCGGCGGCCCCATGGGAGAGCGTCTGCGGGAATTGGAGGCCCGGACGAGAGTCCTCACCGGGCAGCTGCGGGAGCTGCGGGAGGCCCTGGAGGCGGGAGAGGCTGCCCGGGCCACCGCGGATGGGATCCGCTCCAGTCTGGACAGCGCCGAGGGCTGGGGCACTTGGGACCTGCTGGGGGGCGGACTTCTGACGGACCTTGCCAAGCACGACCATCTGGACGAGGCCCAGCGGCGGGTGGAGACCCTCCAGGTCCAGCTGCGCCGGTTCCGCACGGAGCTGGCGGATGTGGAGATCCAGGCGGATATGCAGGTGGGGATCGACGGATTCTTGCGGTTCGCGGATTTCTTCTTTGACGGACTCTTCGCCGACTGGGCGGTGCTGGATCACATTCACGATGCCCAGCAGCAGGTGGAGGGCACCCGGGACCAGATCGACAGTGTGCTCATCC
>ERZ827037.3038-NODE-3038-length-12008-cov-4.430771_pt1 | contig 12008 bp, 11 predicted proteins | sample MGYA00519924_ERZ827037 | MGnify/ENA primary metagenome ERZ827037 (study PRJEB31778, sample SAMEA3449250) | human gut metagenome | biome: human gut; feature: human-associated habitat; material: faeces | place: United Kingdom | collected 2010/2012 ...
CTGACGGAGGAGAACCGGGACCGGAGCGTAGAGGCCCTGGTGGACGAGGTCTACGGCAAGCGCTGGAACGTCACCAACGTGCCCCGGTATTTCTCCCGGGAGACGCTCATCAACGCCATCTACTATCTGGACGCCTATGCGGCGGAACACCGCTGAGACCGTCCCGCTGAGACCGCTCGGCAAAAAACAGCCCGGAGGGAATTGGTATCCCAGCATAAGAACAACAACAAACCATTTTGCGCATCCAAACAAAGGTGCTTATGAAAATTTGTAGGCACCTTCGTTTTTTATAGGACTCCAATTGTTTACGTTGTGATTACCCACACATATACTTGGCTAAGACATTTACTTTATAAAAAACACATAAAAAACTGTGGCCAACCATCTACGAAAGTCAGTTGGCCACAGTTTTTCTGCATTAAACCTTATTTTGAGTGCCTGTTTATAACAAACCACGATATAAGAAAATTGATCTACGCATCACTCAAACAGGCTTACAAACATTTCTAGGTTTTCTGCAATACAGTAGTATTCATCCAGTTCCATGCTCCAATAGTACACCTTTCCGTTTTCATTATTGACGCAGTAGTAATTATCGCCGGAATCTATGCCAATTGGAATAATTATACCTTTGGTCCTCTGCAAAAAATCCAGCAGAGGCTTTTTAATATAATAATACTGATCTTGTGCGTCCAGGGAAAGGAAGATTCTCACCTCATATTCTTCCCCCTGCACCACAATGATATTCCTAGTTGGACGCCCACCAGCATTTACGGCTAAAAAATCTTTTATATCCTTACGCACCGCAATATTGAAGTTTTTCTCCACTTCCGCCCAAATGCTTGTGTCAGCGTTTTCTTTCGGATTAACAGAAATCCGCTTCATTAAAAACGCTCTCCTTTCTGTTCCTTGGCCACGCTATCCGGCCCCCACAAAGCACTACCGCCAGTATGCGCCGCACCGCCTATACACCGATCATGGTCAACCTTTTTGACCAACTGCATCTTCCCAGGTTCCTCATTATGATGCCACACATACCCATCAGGTGTAACTCCTGATTCGATCTGCTCCAACTGGCTTTGGGTAAATTTGCTTCTAAGTTCTGGATCTCTATTGACAGCTTCTTTCAGTTTTGCGTTGCACTTTGTGGCATAACTCATGGATGTATAATCTTCAGGATCTAAGTATGCATCAAAGGCACTATCAAATTCAGGAAAGACTCCTTCAATGACAATTCCTTTGATTTCGACTTGCTTCCATTCATAGGGAACACCGTTTTCAGAAGTCTTGCCTTCCAAATCGCAACGATCCGTTTTGTAATGAATGATGCCTTCAGCATCAATCGTACATTTTCCGACCTGTTTATCACTCCACCCAAGGACTTCTTGAAGCCGCTTTTTCTCATCTTCTGTGAGTTCTCTCGGAGGATTTTCCACAGCGGAAGAAAAGTTTTTGGCTGCTTCTGGATCTTTTGCTAGTGGCCTATCCAGGACTGCCTCATTGATCATTTGGGGTGAGATCTCTGTGGCTCTGTATGCCAAAGGGCAATCACTAAATCCAGTTTCTATTGAACTAAAAAAGGGATTGGAAGCTATGCCCATCATACAATGGCCTCCTTGTGCTTTTTAATCGCATCCTGCCAAGCGGCATAAATGTTAATTTGGTCAGGATGATCCGTTGTAAAGACTTTCATAAAGCATTGGCTGATGGACAATGCGAGTTCATTGCTGGCGTTGACAGTGTGCTCTTGAATCAGTTGCATAAAGCTCCGATTAAGGTCATCAAAGTCCAATGCAGTTTTAATACTATTCTCTACCTTGGATTTGCAATCCAGCAATTCAACTGTCATTTTTGAAAGGTCAGAAAAATGCTCATCTTTCCATAGGCGCAAGGAACCTTCCTGTTTGTACTCTCTGATCAACTGATTGACCCCTATCTTGCTCTTGGTAGAAAGCGTAGCATAAGGGAGTTCCACTTGCAGTCTATCAATCGCAATCTCGGGAGGATTGGGCAACCGATCTCCCATTAAAAGTTTGAGTAACTCTGTCTTTACCCATTCATCATCGCATTTCAAGTTCAGATCTGCATCACCGAAGTTATACTCATAGGGAGTTTCCTCACCGGCGTATTTGGAGATATGGCAAAGGACAGGTTCAAGCCAGTCATTCTGATAGACCACCGCAACACCTTTCGGAAGTTTTGCAATCTCATCAAGCTGATCGTCTCTCAGTGCTGCCGATTTACCTGCACTACGGCGATCAGTTTCATCGGGCAAACGCATGATAATTTTTGTATTTGTATTGCGAATCGCAGAAAGATCCACGGCTCCAGGAGATTGATCCGCAATAATAAATCCTTCACCATAGGTTCGCATTTCAGCAATAGAGTTAGAGAGCATTTCCACAGACTTTCCGCTCATGCTGGGGCTTTCAGGGTTCTGCTCGAAGGATGTTCGTTTAAGAATATTGTGGGCCTCCTCCAGCACTGTAACGTGCCGCAAAGGAATATTCATTCCCTCCGAAAACGACATACGGTGTTCATTGAGCCGCATAACCAGAATACCCATAATAAGCGACTTCGTTTCCAACGATCCAATTCTGCTCAGGTCAATGATAACATTGCGGTCAAACAGGATCGCATTATCAATTTCATTGGCGGAAAAAATCTGTCCATTTAAGCCATTGGTCAGCGACTTAACTCGAGTGGCCAGGGAACCAAGGTAATTGCTTTTTACTTCTTCGGAATAGGCCGAACTCCGAATCACTTCAACAAGTTCGTTCTGAAGGTCAAGAAAAGTCGGGAACAGGTCAGGAGAATAGACATTTCTGGATGCAGCCAAATCCCAACCGCAAACCTGATATGCCTGAAGCAACGCATCTTTCAGTACAGCAGGCATGGCAGCATACATTGGCCAGCAGACATTGAATATCTCCACCAGCCGGTCTATATGCTCCAAAACATGAACCTTTTTGGGGAACTTGAATGGGTTGATTCTGAGGAGCTGCATATACGCCGGATTCGTTCCAAGAACCGTAACACCGGACTTATCCCCAAATATGTTTTTGTACTCACCTTTGGCCGGTTCGACCACCATAAAATTGATACCGTGTGTATTGAGCTGACGAAGTAGCTCATAGATTGTGTTGCTCTTTCCTGATCCCGTGGAGCCGGTAACAAAGGTGTGCATTGCCAAACTGTTGATGTCCAGTTTCACATCGCTGAGGCCGTCGCTACCCATGTTAAAAATCTTGCCAAGCTTGATAGAAGCAGCGTCTGTATGACCATCCACGTAGTTGACTTCTTTTCCAAAATCAGCGTGTTCAATTACGGGGAACCCGCAGACGGACTTGCGTGGCAAGCCCATGTGCAAGGCGAGTTCATTCCCGCTGACCAAGCAACAGGGAGTAACCTCTATGACCTTATCACCAGTTTTATAGCCAAATACAGGATGGATGAAATGTGTCACGTAATCTTGGATTGCCTTTACCTTCGGAGCCTGCTCTGCAAAATTCATGTTCCAGGTGTTAATTGCGGAAACTTCAACCCCAGAATTCTCGCCTCTCATTAGCGCCTTGTATGTAGAAGCAGCAATCTCCGCAGCAGACTGGTTCGATGCGTCAGAAATAAAATAAGCAGCACACTCCCACATACCGAGGCTTTCAAACTCCCGCAGCCGCTTTAATTGGAGATCAATGCGTTCAAGAATGTCGCTAATTGTTTTGTTCTCGGCATTCAGCAGAAGCGCCTCACCAGTGCCGGTAGTGATTGCCTTGGAATCCGTAACGGATTCATTCTCTCCCTCTTGCCTGGAATCAGAACCGCCCGTAGTATCGCTCTCGCCTTCGTTATAGCTTTCTCCATAGGAGTGACTCTTAGATTTAGTGCTTGCAACAACCTGTCCAAGCTGGTTCAAGCCCTGAGAAGCTAAGAGGCCGATGCCGATACTGGCCCCTCCAGTCGGTATGGCAAGAGCAACGCCAAGGACAGAGGAAGCGATAGATAGGCCCGCCACCGCTTTACTCGCTGCGCCCGGATTAGAGCGACCTTCCGTATCATTGGTAGTAAACGTTTTGCCTTTGGACGCTGTATGCGAAAAACTATTGGTAATGGTTGTGCTGATGGATTTGCCGACGGTGCTGGACTGTGAGATATTCATGGAGCTGTTGGAATTATAGCTGATTTGCGTTTTCGCAAAGGGAGCCAACTGCGTATAGATATTCTCATAATTTTGCCGCAGCTCAGTCAACTGCTTCTGAGTAGTTCCGTTAGCGATGAAAATCCCCGTAAATGGTTTGCCCTGCATTGAGAACAGCAGTTTCTCCAGCCCTTGAACAAATGACTGATTATCACGAATATTGGAATCTTTTGTGTTTGCAACACACGAAACTGCTGAAATGCTATGCGCATTGATTTTATGAAGAATCATCCGCATATCATCATTCATAAGGTCTTTTTCCGGGAACTTAATGCCCGGGAATTGCCCTTTTAGGGAGTTTTTTAATGTATCACGAAGGGATAGAGTACTACGCTCAGAATCAACAGAACGGACTCCCATGTAAAAATCAGCCTTCCGGCCATCACTATCAATGATGATAAAAACGGAACAATTCAGTGTAGACAGTGCATTAAAGACACTCGCAAATTTATATGTAGAAAACTCGTCTTTCTCATAAACCATCTGGTTTATTTTGAAGAACCGAACATCTTTAGCCAGATTTGCTTTTCCAACTGCCGGATCAAGGGAAACATTGAGTTCGTCGGCTAGCGGAATAACATCGAGGTCTTTAATCTTGGTCACATAGTTCTTCAGAACAATATCATCAACGACCTGCAATGCTTGAATAAGGCCGCTCTGAAGTTCCTCATGACTAGGAGCAGGAGTTGCAGGCTGCTTAAAGTTGTCCAAAGCTGTATCAGCCATATTACCCAGCCTCCCTTATCTGTCCATCATAATGATAGCACCACCTGCGACAGCCACTACGACACCAGCGATAGTGAGGGGCGTAGAGGAAACTGCAATTCCTGCGGCGGCAACAACAACACCGGCCCCCGCAGTAGCAGCACCAACCTGCTTTTTAGGCAGCGTGCTTTTTTCTCTTCTGGCCTGCGCGTCGGCCACGAATTTATGCTGCTGCGTTTCTTCGACCTTCTTGCCGTAAATGTGGGCACACATATTTCTTAACAGCTCAATACGTTCTTTAGAAAAATTATTGACCACCGTACTGCACTGGTTGTCCAAATACGCCTTAGTCCAAGCAGTTCTGTCATAGTTGAGTTCCTCGCCATCGTGCGGAACGATCAGATCCGGCATAGCCTTCAACGCATAGGCAAGGGATTCATCGAACTCACCAAAGCTTGGATCAGTAATCATGTAATTGCCGAGCATGATACGAGTGCGGAGTTCGTTTCCCGCATCGACGGCTTCCATAAACTCTTTGCTGATCGACATCTTGATTAACCTCCTATCTTATATCCATTATACATGCAAATTAGATTTCAAGGATCGCATTTACACGATTTTGAATATCGGTAAGCCAGTTCAGGCGTTCCGTAGTCTGGCGAATAATTTCATCCTGAGCGTTTTCATCAGAAGCGCACTGCTCCAATTCAGCCAGTTTCTTCTTCAATGCTCTATCCAGCTCATCAAATCTTTCTTTGAACTCTTTCTTAATCTTGTTGACCTGTTTTTTGGTAGACTCATTGATGTCTTTCTGGTTTTGATACAGATTTTCCTGGACAGGTGTAAAGAATGCATCAGCGAGCTTTTTGCCTTCGACGAATTCTCGATCCTCGTAAATGTTGCGCCAATGTCCCTTTTCCTGGAACCATGTCCAAGGCTTGTACCACTTTTTATTTGTGTTCGCTACCCATTCTTCACCAACCTTGACCGATTCCGTCTCAGTGGCAGAATTAATGATAGAGGCAATCCGGTTGGCGCTTTCAATTTCACCGCTCAAAATTTTAACAGGATCGATTTGAAGTTCCCCCAAATTCACATCTTTAGCAAACGATTGAAGTCGCTCTACATACGCTGCGGTCAGCTGATCACACTGCTCTTTGATAAACCGATTAACTTCATTTTCGATGTCAACGCAAACCTTGGCCTGCAAGTTTTTTGCATAGTTTGTAAACCCGGCACAAATACCCTCCGCTTCAGTTTTGGAAAGTTTGCGCTCACCGACAGCTTCTATCTGCTCACGAACTGACGCCTGTGCCTTCTCAATAATCTTGCCTGTCTTAGCAGCTACGTCTTTGCTAAAATCGAGCTTATTGATCGTCTCATTAAACGATTTCGCCGCTTTTGCATCATCAATTTTTCCCTTTATGACTTCAATATTGGCTCTGATTTCCGCTTTGCGCTCCTGGCTTTCCGCAATTTGCTTCCGTGTCCGTTCAAAAGATTTTTGGCTCTCCAACTTCTTGGCAAAGGTTTCAACAATTCCCCTGATTTTAGCCGTCTTTGCATATTTGTCAACGTACACACGGATAGCAGCTTCGATGGACTTAATCCCGGAGTGGATCAGTGCTTCTTCTTTCATGTCTCCAGTCTCTCTTGCTGCGGCCAGTTGCATGACGATCTGCGAATTGACACTGGGGGTGAGAGGCGCATACTCGTCCAAATGAAGGTTCGTATTGAGGTTGCTAATTCTCGCCATGGTAGCAAGGAACTCCGGTTTGAGATAGTTGGCGGGATCAATGTTTTTAAGGTCAACATCTTTGAAATCGGAACGAATCTCCAAGGCCGTCAGTGCAGAAGCCGGATAGATGTTCGGGTTCTCGATTCCCTTATCGGCAAGGTATGTCCGTGCATTCTGGATTACACTGTTAATGTCGTCCTCTCCAGCCTTGAAGCTGTCCAATTTGTTCAGCACAAAAATATACCGATCTTTAGACTGCTTGCCCCCTACCTTCATGCTCTCCGCTACCTCCGTCAAGAGAGCATTATCATCATTGATGGCCAGCTGGGTGGCATTGAGGACATACAAAACCAGCGGCTTAGAACTCTCAGACAGCATACGGAAGGTTGCCGCTCTATGCTCATCATTTCTGGCATTGTTGGGGCCGGGAGTATCGACTAAAACTAGAGACACATCTTCGGAAGAAACAAAAGGAATATTGCCCTGGGCTACGACCTTAGAAACCTTAGAATCTTTGTTCAGAACTTCCATTGCAGAGAGGTTAAGCGGATCAATAAAGCTTAATTTAAGGTTGTTGGCATCATAGGCGGTGGCCACGAAATGATCACCGTCATCGTCGTGCAACTCTGTAATAGTAGCCGTACAAGCCTCCTGCATAGCAGGCATTAACTTTTGTCCCAGAAGTGCGTTAATCAAAGTGGATTTGCCAGAACTCATCGTTGCAATCACATTGACGGGGAATTCCTTGCCTTTGGCAATTTCAAATGCCTTGAGCATATCAGGAGACTTCAGTTCTTCAAAATACTGGTTCTCAGCAATCTCCTGGAAAATGGCATCAATAGCAGCCTCTTTGTCCTTAACTTCCTTGGCAGGCTCATGTGTGCAGGTAATCTTTATCCCATCATTTTCAGCCGCAAGAGCTACTGATTGCAAATCCTCAAAGTCCAGGATCGTACCATGAAAGGTGATGTGGAATTCATCATCGGCACACTCGTCCCGCAGTGTAGCAGGCAGGCCCTCTACCCACTCCTGGAAGGGGCGATTCTTATAATTGAGAGAGCTGTTGTCTTTGACCAGTTCATTGTCAATAAGGATCTTTGTAAAAGGCTTATATGGATTGTGCTCAATATAGATCTCGATCATAATGCATCACTCCTATTTTTCTCTTTAATGGGTAAGAATATATTCAAGACCCAAAATGCCCGATTTCAAAAGCAAATCAAATTCTTCATGGTGTTCAAGACAATGTCTGCGTGCATCTTCAATGGCACTGGCTGGAATATCATAATATTTGCTAAAATCAAAAAGCGGATTGTTGAAGTGCGCTTTACAACGCATTAGCTCGAAAAATTCCGGTGTTCCTGGTTCCATTTTTTCTCCAGAAACAACTCTTTTTGCAAGGTAGCCCGCATAAGCAGAAACTGGGTAAAGCTGATAGTTTTCAAACCCTATTTTTTGCAAATCCGTATGAAGCTTTTGAAGCGAATCATCAACGGAATCCTCACTTGAATTATATTCGTCTAACTTATTTAACAGAAAAATGATCCGACATCTTTTTCGTCCTTTTTCTTTGATAAAGTTCAGATATTCAAATTCATCGTTAATCCCGGTAGTTCCCGCAGCAAAAACATACACAAGTGTATCGTATTTTTCCTTAGATACTGCTCGATGGCAAATTTCTCCATGAGTTACATCCATTGAAAAATTGGCACCTGGAGTATCCACAAAACAAGCCCTCGTTTCAGAAGGCACAGCTACCTCAAATGCAGTACCTACTGTAATTTTGTTGGACATATTCCGGGGATTATCCGTCATCAGGCTTTCGTAATCTGCATTGAGATCCAAAAGATAATCATATTCATAGATATACCCATCTTCAAAAGCTTTACTGAAAATATAATGTAATTTTGCGGTGCAGGCTTGGCTCATTGAGCGGTTTATTTTTTTCCCGATAAGTGCATTTATGAGAGTTGATTTTCCGGCGCTCATATTGGCAACAAATAGTGTTGTTCGCAAAGGACGTCTTAAATAATTTCTATTCTCATGCCACAGTGAAATTTGGGAAGAAACCGCTTTGAGCTTTGGGGTGACAGGAACTTTTTCATAGAGCACCTCGTAGAGATTATCAAGCGCCTCTCGGTATCTATCATGATATATATTTTTTATCTGACTGAAAATAGCGTGCCCTTTGTTTGCATCATCAAAAGCACACAAGAAGATAATATCCATGGCCAGAATGAAGCGGTTAGAAAACAATCTAAAACCTCTGAATCTTGTTCGTGCTAGCCACTTGGTACGACTACTAACATCTTTGCAGGCATAGTCGTAGGACTGAAAGTCATCCCCCAAAAGACAGTCCTTATAGTTATGAAGTGCTGCGGCAGCATATAAGCTATTGGCAGCATAGGATTTTACAAAATACTCCAATACACTCAAATACTTAATTTTATAGTCTACGGATTCACTTTTCACAGGATGTTCATTGAGGTATTGAGACACGGCAAACATATCTTGAAAGTCAGCGGACATATCTTTCCGTTTTTGTTGATCGAGAACTGTCCGTAATGCCTCGATCAGTCTATCTTGTGCGTTGTCCATATAGCCTCCCAATGCTCCAGGTCTGTTCTGGCAATAATAGTTCTTGCTTCAGCAAGCCATTCATCTCGTATCGCTTGAGGCGACAGAACCTCAACTTTACTTCCTTGGCTTAAAAGCTACATTTGGTTCAAAATCAGAATTTTTGCAATTCTCTCAGTGACATTTGCACATACTTTCCCTGACTCCTCAACCACATCTCAATCCCCTTTCCAAACACCTCGGCCTCCACGGTCCAGCCATCCTCGTCCTGTGTCACAACCTCCGCTGTGGGCAGCCGGTCCAGTACCGCCTCGATGGACGGACCGGTGTACTTGAATCGGATGCGTTCCAGTCTGCCGCCATACATAAACTGTACCCGCTTGCGGAATTCCCCCTCTTGGAAACGGTCTTTATATGGAACGCTGAAGTGCTCGTCCAAAACCTTGAAGGACTTGATCCGGTCAATGCGGTAGATGGTAGGAAACAGGTCGTCTGGGTTGTCAAATGTGGTCTTGTCCTCCAGGAATGCTGTCAGATAGAAGTAGTACTCCGAAAACATGATCCCTACCGGCAGTATACGTCGGCGCACCAATTTGGGCTCTTTCATCCTCGTGTACTCAATCTCCATCACCCGATGCTCTTGCACCGCCTGTCCGATCTCCCACAAGCCAGGGAGAATATGCTGTCCATGGTGAGGCTCAACATAATGATGCTTTTCATTTGCCAGAAGTTCCGCTACCGCCCGCTTACTCCGTGCCGGCACGCAGCAGGAAATGAGCTTATCCAGTATTGGCAGCATTTCGTCCCGGCGCATAGAGCGACTCTCAAGCAGGATCTTACATACCGCCAGAATTTCACTGTTATTGAGCAGAGGCAGAGCAGGTTGTCCCAACCGGTAGCCGCGTTCTCCCTTATCGTAAACGATATCTTGTCGCAGACCTTGTTCTGCGAAAAAACAGCGCAACGACTCCATGTCACGCTGAATGCTCCTCTCCGTGACATGAAATTGCTGCGCCAATTCTTTTTTGGGGAGAACATCACCACTGACCAACCGTGAATAGATCTGCAGCAAACGCTCTGATTTCACCGATGTTCCGTCCATAAGTTCCTCCGTGAATAGACATGTGCTGACAAACACATATCACTATCCACAAGATATAATAATATATTTATAAACTCATGTCAATTTTTGTCACGATTCGCTACCATAGGTACATATGGAGGAATCGATTATGAAATCCATCTACGCTGAACAATACCGACAAATTGGGTTAAAGATTGCCTACTACCGGAAACTCCGAGGACTGACGCAGGAGGAACTTGCGGAGCAGGTCGGTTTAACCCCCGCCTATATCGGGCATCTAGAGGCCCCTAACATCTCCAAAGCACTATCCTTAGACACCCTGTTTGATATTGCCGCAGTTCTGGAGATCGCACCTCAAAAATTTCTGGCCTTTGAGGACTGATGTTATGCCTATTATAGCATATATCATAGACAGTGGTTGTCATCCTTATCCTTTTTCTTACTTTTTTATTTGTGAATCGACAGCACCTTTCTATGCAGTACGATTCTTTAATTTGTGTCTGGATATTCTGGTGTTTCTGTGCTATTGTGTTTTGCTACAAGGAGGCGAGGCACATGAACAACACGCTGAAGCTACTGTATGACAGATTTTACACTCCGTTGCTTATGGAGGAGGCCGAGCAGGAAATCGAAACTTGCCACCAACAGCTTATTGAGCGTCTAGAAAAACCTGAGAGAAAACTGGTGCTTCGAATCATGGACGTACAGGGCCTAATTGCAGAGGAACGCTCTATGGATAGTTTCCTTTGTGGGTTCCAGTTGGCTTGGGAACTGGCATATGAACTGAATCATTTTGAAACGAACAGGCATCCATCTCCAGCGGAAGAAACGGAGGTGGATGCCTGATTCTATCTACTCAATTACGACACCTTCACCCAGCCGATACCGGCAGAGCCCAAAGCCAGTCTCTGAGCGTTCCAAGATGCTCTCCGGGATCTGCTTGAGATACTTCCGCCCAAAGCTGGTGGTGCCGAAGTACACGTCGAAGTTGGACACCGCAAGCACCACCCAGTCGGAGTCCTCCGGCTTGTTGGCAAGGTAGTAGGCTGCCAGCGTCTCTACCATCTCCACGAGAACGCCCTTGGGCGTGAGCGTGCGAAGTTGCTCCGCTAATGCGGGCGGCAGCGACTGCTCCTCAGCCCGGAACGGCCCCAGCTCCAAAGCCTGGGCCAGAAAGATGCCAAACCGCAGGCCCCACTGCCTCTTGTTGGTAAGGGTAAACAGGGGGATCTGCATCTGGATCCCCCTGTCCCGCCAGGCTCCGTCAAAAGTATAACACAAGGTGCAGTAAACTTTCACACTAACCATTGTTGGAAATGTAGTCGGACAGTTAGAAGATGAATATAGAATATGGATTATATATGAAAAGATATCTGGCGTTATAGAGAATATAGCCGAGCTGACCAGCCCAATCAGCTTTATCAAGATGTTTGATTCCAAAACCAGAACCGCTTTGATGGAAACCATCCAGGAGGTGCGGGAAAATGCGGTCCAGATCACCGCATCATAAAGGTGATGGCAGGCCCAGCTGTTTTTATCCGCCGCCAGAGGCGGCGGTAAAACGCCCGTCCTTCAGGGCGGGCGTTTCACGCAAGCATAGCGTTTTGATGTCAAAACGTCCTTGCAGGGGTGAACCCCTGTCCCCAATGCCGCCTGCGGGCGGAACTTTTCGGCAAGGTTGCCAGAAGGTTTTCGGAAGATTTTCCACG
>ERZ827037.3040-NODE-3040-length-12001-cov-16.613762_pt1 | contig 12001 bp, 10 predicted proteins | sample MGYA00519924_ERZ827037 | MGnify/ENA primary metagenome ERZ827037 (study PRJEB31778, sample SAMEA3449250) | human gut metagenome | biome: human gut; feature: human-associated habitat; material: faeces | place: United Kingdom | collected 2010/2012 ...
TCATAGTTTTATAAATACTTACGATTTCTGCTTTTTGCTAAAGTTAATGACATTGTCAATATATAAGGTCAGCGGGTCACCGTATTTTTTTATCAACAGTTCAAGTCCTGTCTCATCACCGCACAGATATTGCCCATAAAGTTCTTCATCAGTGACCATATCGTTCTTCCTTTCCAAGTATTACTCCTCTATTGTCAGATGAAAGCTCCAGGTTCGTGAATCATTTTTGTCTGCGAAGACATACAACATGTCAGGAGAAATCCCTGATAAAAAAATAACCAGAGCCTAAGCTCTGGTTAAATTCTCACTATTTTGTAGCAGCCAGTACGGGAATCGAACCCGTGTTTTCGCCGTGAGAGGGCGACGTCTTAACCCCTTGACCAACTGGCCATTTGTTTATCTGTCGTTCGCTCTTCGCTGTCGACTCGTTTAATATACACCATCTTTTTCTAAAATGCAAGTACTTTTTTAAAAAAATTTCAATTTTTTTATTTTTCTCGAATTTTTCGTTCAAAAAGCCCTGTATTTATGCGGTTTTTGCCACAAAAAAATTTTTATTTTTTGTTCCAGAAAAGAAATGCCATGGCAGCTCCACCGCTTTCCATGGCATTTCCCAGTTATTTATTTCTGTTTCTGACTGTTTCTTATTCCTCTATATCCTCCGCAGGCTCTGCTGGAATGAATACGCGGGATTTCTTTTCTTCGTGTTTATGAAGTGCTGCTTTCTCAGTTGCCTCAATACAGAATTCCATCTGAGAGTTAATCTGGGCTTTGCCTCGTTTATCCGGCTTCACATAAGTTCCATCCGGCTGCAGGATATGAGCTTTTACATTATCCTTAAACTCCAGATCAAGTACATGCTCCAGCTCTTTCTTAATCTTCTCATCTTCCACAGGGAAAACAATCTCTACCCTGCGGTCAAGGTTACGCGGCATCCAATCCGCACTTCCCATATAGATTTCCGGGTTTCCGCCGTTTTCAAAATAGAAAATACGACTATGCTCCAGAAATTCCCCTACAATAGAACGGACATGAATATTCTCACTGATTCCCGGCACTCCTACTTTCAGACAGCAGATACCCCTTACCAGAAGCTCCACCTGAACTCCGCAGGAAGATGCATAATACAATCCAGCAATAATCTTCGGATCACAGAGAGAATTCATCTTTGCGCGGATTAACGCCGGAAGTCCTTTCTTCGCATTCTCTGCCTCACGTTCAATCAGGCTTAAGAACCTGTCCTTCATCCAGATTGGTGCTACGATCAGCTTATTCCAGCTTTTCGGTTCAGAATATCCGGAGAGCATGTTAAATACTGCTGTTGCATCTTCACCAAAACGTTCATCGCAGGTAAAGATACCGCAGTCTGTATAGAGTTTGGCAGTGGAATCATTGTAGTTTCCGGTTGCCAGATGCACATAACGGCGGATTCCTGTCTCTTCCCTGCGCACAACCAGTGTGATCTTGCTGTGTGTCTTAAGGCCTACCAGACCATAAATTACATGACATCCTGCCTTCTCCAGCTTCTTCGCCCATACAATATTATTTTCTTCATCAAAACGTGCTTTCAGCTCTACCAGCACGGAAACCTGTTTGCCGTTTTCTGCTGCCTGCGCAAGGGCAGCAATGATCGGTGAATTGCCGCTGACACGATACAGAGTCTGTTTAATAGCCAGAACATCCGGATCTTTTGCTGCCTGACGTACGAAATTTACAACAGGATCGAAGCTCATATAAGGATGATGCAGGAATACATCGCCCTCACGTATCACCTGGAAAATATCCTTCTCATTCTGAAATTCCGGTACAGGTGCCGGCTGATATCTCGGTGTCTTGTAAGCATCAAAGCCATCCGCGCCATATACTTTCATAAGCATGGTAAGATCCAGAGGTCCGTTTATCTCAAAAATATCTGCCTCTTTGATGTCAAATTCCGTTTTCAGAATCTTCAGCAGGCGTTCATCCATCTTATCCTCTACTTCCAGACGGATAACCTCACCCCACTGACGTTTCTTTAACTGGCGCTGGATCTCCACCAGCAGATCCTCTGCCTCATCTTCATCGATGGTAAGATCCGCATTACGCATAATACGGTAAGGATGGGCACATATCACATCATAACTCAGGAAAAGTTTGTCAATATTTCTTTCAATAATCTCTTCCAGCAGGATCACTGTGGTATCTCCATCCTTCTTTGACGGAATCTGCACCACCCTTGGAAGCACAGACGGAACCTGCACTGTAGCAAACAGAAGTTCTCCTGTTTTATCCTTTTTGCTGAGTTTATCACTCTTCTCCTTCTTGGAGATCAGAGCACCGATATTTAATGTCTTGTTTCTGATCAGTGGAAACGGTCTGGAAGAATCCATCGCCATCGGTGTAAGTACCGGATATACATTATCCTCAAAGTATCTGTCTACAAATACACTCTGTGCTTCTGTAAGATTCTCATGGGCTGCCACCAGGTGCATTCCGGCTTTCTCAAGCGCAGGGATCAGAGAACGGTTCAGTGTATTATACTGTACATGAACCAGTTCATGGGTACGGACACTGATTTCTTTTAACTGCTCCTTGGCTGTCATTCCTGCAATGTCTGTTTTATGATATCCTGCATGTACCTGATCCTTAAGAGACGCCACACGCACCATAAAGAATTCATCCAGATTGGATGCGGTAATGCTTAAGAACTTCAGTCTGTCAAACAAAGGAAGATTTTTATCTCTTGCTTCACTCAGAACACGCTCATCAAATTTGAGCCAGCTCAGCTCGCGATTCACGAAATATTCTTTCTTTTCAAATTTTTCAAAGTCCATAAGTTCATCCTCCTTTACGCTCTGCCCTTGCGTCTGAGAACCAGACGAATGCCAAATACTTCTTCAAAAAATGCCTCTTTATCTTTCAGCAGTCCCAGTTCCAGGGAAATGTCCTGTGCAGAATCCACGATCATCTGCAGTTCTCTGTCTTTGAGCACTGCTTTGATTCCTTTTACTTTCTGATAATGACTTCTGTCCATGGCATTTGCCAGGCGAAGGATTGCAGTCATCTTTGCCACCTTGATATAGCTCTCTCTGTCAATAGCGATTCCCATACTGTAAAGTTCATCATAATAAACAAACGCAGAATTATTGAATCTGACCGCACATGCGATCATCTGGCGTTCCAGAAAGGACAGCCCAATGATATCTGTAGACATAATGATCTGATAGGAACACTCGGAAACCTTTTCCATACTGATATATTTGCCACAGTCATGAAGCAGTGCCGCGATCTGCAATAACAGACGTTCTCTTGCTCCCATACCATGAACTTTCTTCATACTGTCAAAAATATTCAGGCAAAGATTCATAGTTCCCTGGATATGGCTCTTACTGCTGGAATAGCGTTTTGCAATGTTCTTTGATGTAACCAGAATGTCATTCTCAAAATTGTGGACACTTTTGAGAAATTTTTTCTTCTCTGCAAAATCATAGGCAATTCCATCCAGCAGGGAAACACCTGGTGCCCAGAGAGACTCTGCATTGAAAATATCAATAAAATTTCTGCACACTACCATGGTCGGCACAACAAGGGATGCATATTCCGGATCAATCTCCATCTCCTGTGCCAGCAGGTCAACAGATTTTCCAACTGTATCCTCATAGCGTTTCATAAATTCTTCCCTTGTAATGATCCTGTCTTCCATTTCCTCCTGGAAGATCATATCTGTAATAAAATCTCCCATCAGGATCACATTCCTGATATCCTTATCCTTCAGATACAGACGCTGAAAGCTCATCAGGTCATTTCGGATAAATTCCTCAACCAGTTTGTCATAATGAATGGTTGTTTTCTCCAGTTCCTGCAGACGCTGGCGGATTCTTAAACTTCCCATTTTAAGTCCCTGGGTAGTGACCAGAGCATCCTTGTCAAAGAGGGAAACCTGAAGGCTTCCGCCGCCCACATCCAGGATTGCGGTGCCTTTCTGGATCATCTTTTTGAATCCCTTTTCTATAGCAGCAATTGATTTGTACCCAAGGAAATGCTGTTCTGCACTGCTTAGGATTTCAATTTTCATTCCTGTACGCTGATAGATCTGTTCAATGATCAGCAGCGGATTCACAAGTTCTCTGAATGCACTGGTGCCGCAGGCACGATACTCTTCCACCCCAAAGTCCTGCATCAGCCTCTTAAAGTCGTTCAGCACCTCACATAAAACATTCAGCATTTCTGAATCGATCTTTCCGTCAGAATAGACACCCTTTCCGATTTCCAGACTGTATCTGACATCATTCAGTTCACGAAAACCAATTCTTTTTGACATCTCAAAGATCTTCATGCTGACTTCATAAGATCCGATGTCAATGGCTGCAAATGTCATGACTGCCATATGCGTTCCCCCTTTACCATTCATCTATTTGCTTTTTTATTCCTTCTCCACACCCAGCAGATGGTCGATAAACTGCTGTGCAGTTCGTCCTGTAAGTCCTCCATGGGAAAGCTCCCACTTATTTGCTTCCAGAAGCAGTTCGTCCTCCGGCATGGTAATTCCGTTTCTCTCTGCGAGAGCTTTCACAATTGTCTGGAATTCTTTTTTGCTCGGTGCACCATAATAAATACGGACACCAAAACGATAAACCAGTGAAAGCTTCTCCTGCACTGTATCGGAGGAATGCAGATCGTCATCATCCATGATCTCCAGCTTGTCACTGGATTTCTCTCTTACCAGATGTCTTCTGTTACTTGTTGCATAGATCAGGATATTGTCCGGCTTCTTCTCCAGACCACCCTCGATCACTGCCTTCAGATATTTATATTCGATTTCAAATTCCTCGAATGACAGATCATCCATATAGATAATGAATTTATAGTTTCTGTTCTTGATCTGGGCGATCACATCATTCAGATCCTGAAACTGATGCTTATACACCTCGATAATACGAAGTCCCTCATCATAATAACGGTTCAGGATTCCCTTGATACTTGAGGATTTACCTGTACCCGCATCACCAAAAAGCAGACAGTTGTTTGCCTTTCTGCCTCTTACGAAAGCTTCTGTATTCTCGATCAGTTTCTGCTTCGGGATTTCATATCCGACCAGGTCTTCCAGTTTCACATGAGCGATCCTTGTGATCGGCTGGATCTCCACATTATCATTCTCATCATGGCCTACACGAAAAGCCTTATGTAATCCCAGCTTACCCACACCAAAATCCTTATAAAACTGTACCATATCCTTCATGAATTCCTCTGTGGACTCCGCTGCTGCCAGCGTTTTGCTCAGATCACAGATACGGTCTCTGATACGGGAATTAAACATCTTGCTGTTACTTCCGGTGTTGGTATAATCACCGAGAACCTTACAGCAGGAAATTCCAAATGCCTCATCCAGTACAGTCAGGTCAAAATCATACAGTTCTTTAAACACACCGAAATCATTCAGTGCCAGTTCATTAATACTTCCGTTGACAGCCCCTCTGATCTCACAGGCTGTACTGAATGCATTTTCATTATTTACCAGAAGAAATGTCAGATAACAGTGCCATAAATTTCCGGAAAATCCATAAGCGCCGGCAGTTTCCACCAGTCCGTTGGCACACTCAAAGAACAGCCCTTTCTTTTCTTTCAGATCAGGTGCTTTCTGTTCCCAGGCATTCATCAGTTCTGCCATTTTATCAAGGATTTCTCCATGTTCAAAGTTACGGTATAAGATGCATTCATTTAATCTAGCCATTTTTATTACTTCCTTCTTACCTTGTTGTTTTATCTTATTGTTCTGCTGTGAGTGGTATAATTATTTCGAAAACGATGTACCAGAGTGTGTTTGAAAAATGCTTTACGCAAAATATGCCGCAAAGTGGGACGTGCAGATTGTGGAAATGATTTTTCAAACACGCTCTGGCATTATGGAAATGATTTTTAATAATTTCCCAAAATTCTCATTCTGTCAGCTTCTGCCTCAATTCCTCTCAGGGCATTCTTCACTGCACTGTCCTTTAAATTTCCCTCGAAATCAACAAAAAAACGGTACTGCCAGTTCTTCCCTGTGATCGGGCGGGATTCTATCTTCGTCATATTCAGTCCATTATAAATAATGTGAGACAGCATATTGTAAAGAGTTCCGCTCTCATGATGCAGTTCAAAGAAAATACTGATCTTATGTGCATCCTTCACATAGATTGGTTTCTTACTCACGATCACAAAACGTGTGGCATTCTGTCCGTTATAGCAGATATTCTCAGCCAGGATCTTCAGTCCGTAAAGCTCTCCTGCCTGTCTGCTGGCAATAGCTGCCTGCGTCTTGTCATTGTCTTCTTTTATCTTCTTGGCAGAACCGGCAGTATTTTCCATCTCTTTCTTCTTCCAGTCCGGATGAGATTCCAGATATTTTCCACACTGGGAAAGTGCCTGAGGATGAGAACATACCTGTCTGATATCCTCCAGCTCAGCATCCGGCAGTCCCAGAAGTACATGTTCCGGACGGATGATCTGTTCTCCCACAATGCTAAGCTCATACTCTGTAAGAAGATCATAAATATCAGCAACAATACCGGCAGTTGTATTCTCAATGGGAAGTACCGCATAGTCTGCTCTTCCCTCCACAACTGCTTCCATTGCATCACGCCAGGTTTTTACATGAAAGCTCTCAATATCGTCCTGGAAATATTCCCTCATTGCAGCATAACTGTATGCACCTTCCACACCCTGAAAGACAACTCTTACATCTTTCAACGGAAGTGCATCTACCATTTCCAGTTTCTCATCATCCTCGATTCCATGCTCTGTGAGAAGCTGATACTGTCTCTTACGGCTGATCGCCATGATCTGCTGAAAAAGCTCCTGCGCACCAAGCTGATTAAATTCTCCATGTGCCTTACCTCTCAGGACCTCCAGCTTCTGTCTCTCTCTTTCCGGATCCAGAACCTTCTTTCCTGTACGTATCTTATATTCTGCAACATCCTCACACACCTTCATTCTCTGTTCAAAAAGACGTATGATATCGCTGTCGATCTTATCTATTTCATTTCTGCATTCCTGTAAATCTATCATTTATGTTGTACCTTTTTACTTTCACAAATTCTCTACAATATCAGTCATCTCTCCGATAAAGGAAAGAGAGCCAAAGGCAATGATCACATCCTGTTCCCCGGCAAGTGAAAAAGCCTCCTCCACTGCATCTTTAATCGTATCCATTGCCTGTACATTGGGATTATATTCACTGACAGTCTTCGCCAGTTCTCCGGCAGGCAGTGCCCTTACATTATCCGGAGTCTGGATTGTGAGTATCCGGTCTGCAAAGTGCGCAGTTTTCTGAATCACACTTCTGTAATCCTTATCTGCAAACACTCCCATAATATAGATGATCCGTTTTCCCTTAAAATAATGCTCTATTGAAGCTGCCATCATATCCGCAGCAGCAGGATTATGAGCCCCGTCTACCACAAACAGCGGTTTTTTACAGATAACTGTAAACCGTCCGTTCCAGTTTACTGTGCGAAGCCCTTCTTTTTTCTGCTCCGCAGCAGTGGAAAAGCCCAGCTCATCCAATACTTTTAAAGCATTCAGTGCAACTACTGCATTTTCCTTCTGATAAACACCTGCCAGCGGAATCTCATACTCTTCACCCCTGTACCGGATTGTCTGTCCAAAGCAGCTTTCCTTTAGCACCTCTGCCTCAGAAGCATCTGCTATGGTACATTTTGCACCGTGTTCTCTGCTAATTCTCTCAATCACCTGCATTGCTTCCGGCTTCTGTCTGGCAGTCACCACTCTGCAGCCGTCTTTGATGATCCCGGCTTTCTTCTCTGCGATCTGTGCCAGAGTATTTCCAAGAAAAGACATATGATCCATACTGATCGATACCAGCACTGCCAGCAGCGTATTCTTAATAATATTTGTGGCGTCCAGATTTCCGCCCATTCCCACTTCCAGCAAAACGAGATCACAATTCTCTTTTTTAAAGAACAGAAATGCCACCGCAGTCTCTATTTCAAATGCAGTGGGATGGGGATAACCATCCTTTGTCATAGCAGCAATAACATCAGACACCTGTGTAATATAAGCAGCAAAGTCCTCTCTGCTGATCCTGCTTCCCGAAACTTCCATCCTGCCTCTGTAAGAATACAGGGTAGGTGAAACATATCTTCCAATGCGATATCTCGCACCTGATAAAGCAGAATACAAAAAAGCAATGACAGAACCCTTGCCATTGGTACCGGCTACATGCACATATTTCAGATCATCCTGTGGATTTCCAAGACGTTTCATCAGCTCACGCATATGCTCCAGTCCCAGGACACTGGGAATTTCCCGGGTGATTTTGTCTATATACTCCCGGCTTTCCTGATAATTCATAATAAACTCCTCTTATTTCCATGAGATCCCCTCCACACGTTCCTTTTGCGCATAAGGCACCTCATTGCTATAGTGTAATAACGTGTTCTCATTATATCCTACGTGTATGTTTTTTTCAAGGCAGGCAATACTAGAATCATAGAAATTTATACAGGAGCGTTACCTATGAAAAAAGCTTTCATTCTCTGCGGTCTGACGGGCTGGTGCATGGAAATCCTCTGGACCGGACTGCATTCCATCCTTTCAGGAGAACTTACCATGACAGGAAAAACTTCCCTTTTAATGTTTCCCATTTACGGATGCGGTGCCATCATCCGCCCGCTCTCCGGTAAACTTTCTGCTGTCCCGCTTTTTGTCCGCGGCTGCATTTATACTGTCGGATTTTTTTTCGTAGAATTTATCAGCGGTGCTCTTTTGCGCTGTTTTCATATGTGTCCCTGGGACTACAGCAACACTCCCCTGAATTACCGGGGACTGATAAGACCGGACTACGCTCCCCTCTGGTTCGGAGCCGGACTTTTTTTTGAGAAAATACTTGGAAAACTCTCTTGAAAAAAGCACCTGATTATTATATGATGTTAAGAAGGATTACGTAAACAATTCCTGAACTAGTAAAATATGGAGGTATGAAATGAGACACTTAATGAGTCCGCTGGATCTGTCTGTTGATGAGTTAAATACTCTTCTTGACTTGGCCAGCGATATTGAGAAACACCCTGATAAATACGCACATGTCTGCGATGATAAAAGACTGGCAACTTTATTCTATGAGCCAAGCACCCGTACCCGTCTCAGCTTTGAAGCTGCTATGATGAACCTTGGCGGTAAAGTTCTTGGTTTTTCATCAGCTGATTCCAGTTCCGCTTCAAAGGGTGAAAGTGTTGCCGATACAATCCGCGTTGTATCCTGTTACGCTGACATCTGTGCTATGCGCCACCCGAAAGAAGGTGCTCCGTTAGTAGCTTCTATGGCTTCTTCTATTCCTGTTATCAACGCCGGCGACGGTGGTCATCAACATCCTACCCAGACATTAACCGACTTACTTACCATCCGTTCCCTGAAAGGACGTCTGGACAATCTGACCATTGGTCTGTGCGGCGACCTGAAATTCGGACGTACAGTTCACTCCCTGATCGAAGCACTTGTACGTTACACAAATGTAAAATTCATTCTGATCTCACCGGAAGAGCTTCGCATCCCAAGCTATATCCGCGAGGATGTTCTGAAAAAGAACAATATCGAATTTCAGGAAGTAGAGAGACTGGAAGATGCCTTACCGGATCTTGATATCCTCTACATGACACGTGTACAGAAAGAACGTTTCTTCAACGAAGAAGACTATGTCCGCATGAAGGATTTCTACATTCTGGACAAACAGAAAATGGAACTTGCAAAAAAAGACATGTACGTTCTTCATCCGCTTCCACGTGTAAATGAAATCTCAACAGAGGTGGATGCAGACCCGAGAGCAGCTTATTTCAAACAGGTACAGTACGGTGTATATGTACGTATGGCCCTGATTCTCACATTACTGGAGGTAAAATTACCATGTTAAATGTTGGAGCACTTCGCGAAGGTTATGTATTAGACCATATCAAAGCAGGCAAGGCCATGACTATCTATCATGATCTGAAGCTTGATAAACTTGACTGCACCGTTGCCATCATCAAGAATGCGCGCAGCAACAAAATGGGTAAGAAAGATATCATCAAGGTTGAATGCCCTGTTGAGAATCTCGATCTTGACATTCTCGGCTTTATCGATCATAACATTACTGTAAATGTAATCAAGGACGAGAAGATCGTTGCCAAAAAAGAACTGAAACTTCCGAATCAGGTTGTCAACGTGATCAAATGCAAGAATCCACGCTGCATCACTTCCATTGAACAGGGACTCGACCAGATCTTTGTTCTTGCAGATAAAGAGAAAGAAGTTTACAGATGTAAATACTGCGAAGAGAAATACACAGGTAAACGCAATAAATAATAAAACAAATATCAAAAAAACAGAACGGAAGAAATCCGTTCTGTTTTTTTGTACGCAATCAGACCGATAAGCCGGGTTATGTCATTGGGTAATCATCTGTCTAGGCCTTACGTTGCCATAAGGCTCAAGCGACCCACCTGAAAGCACGACGGGCAGCCGTATCGCTTTCTATTCGGTCTTGCTTCAAATGGAGTTTACATGTGCCCGGCCTGTTACCAGGACGGCGGTAGTCTCTTACACTGCCTTTCCACCCTTACCTCAGCAAGTGAGGCGGTTTATTTCTGTTGCACTGGTCTGGGAGTCACCTCCACCGGACGTTATCCGGCATCCTGCCCTGCGAAGCCCGGACTTTCCTCGTCTGCGGCCTTTCGGCGCATGCATCCGCGATTGTCTGTCTTACTTAACACTGTTCTTCATTATACTATGTCTGACTCTGAATGTCAAACACCTGTCCTTCTGTCTGAATCTCTCGGATTCTGCTTCTATATTCTGTTGTACACGGTTCGTGAAAAAGCCTGTCAAACACTTCATAGGATCCCCAGAAATGCATCGGGAACACATTTTTCGTGTCTGTATGACGCATAAAATAGTCCAGTCCCCAGACATACTGCTCACCCAGACGGAGATCCGCCGGCACAAATGCAACATCGATCGGCTGATCCGGAAGCTCTCTAATCGCCTTCTGATAATCCGCTCTCATCTGCTCATTATACGACTTTGGTTCTCCTTCCCAGTGCCACCAGTTCAAATCTCCTGCGTGATAAATCACGATTCCATGATATTCTATCCAGAATGCGACTCCTTCATCTGTAGATGGCAGTGTACGCACCCGGATGCCATTCACACGCCTCTCTTCTTCGGGCGACAGCCGGATTACCTGTTTCTGTTCATCCGGCATCGGCACATCATCAGAAAAAAGATACCAGATGTTCTGTCTCTGACGGCGCAATTTCAAAATGTCCGGATTATAATGATCATAATGTACATGACTCACAAATACAAACAATGTTTTTTCCGGATCCATTTCGGGGAGACTGCCTTGATAATAATCAAACAAAAACAGGGCATCCTCCATCTCCAGAAGAAATCCACTGTGTCCGAGATATGTCACCCGCATCATACGTTCAACATCTCAATCGCACGTTTTAATTCCGGAAGAATAAATTCCAGTGCTTCCTTTGCCTCTTTGGCATCTCCCGGAAGATTTACCATCAGCGTCTTTTTGCACACACCTGCCGCACTGCAGTCCAGAACCGCCTGCAGAGAATCCCGGTTGCGGAATGCACGCAGTGTCTCCGGAATCCCCGGAAGAAGGCGTTCTGCCACATCCATCAGTGCATATGGAGCACAGTCGCTCTCGAGATGTCCTGCTGCTCCTGTTGTCAGAATCAACGCTGCGGTCTGCTCCTCTGCCACTCTTTTTAATACCGATGCCGCCACTTTCCGGTCTTTCGGGATCACACGCACGGCAGCAGTCTCAAACCCGGACTGTTCCAGCAGTTTCTTTAAAACCATCCCTGCCGCACTTGCCTTTCTTGCTTTATAACTTTCTGTATCCAACGTAAAAATAGCCGCTTTCATAGATTCGTACCCCTTTCTTGTACTCCGGTCTCAACTAAATTCTGTAATGCAGAGAACACTCTGCCGCTTTATTGTACCACATTTGAGAATAAGAGTCCAAGCA
>ERZ827037.3044-NODE-3044-length-11977-cov-2.782671_pt1 | contig 11977 bp, 22 predicted proteins | sample MGYA00519924_ERZ827037 | MGnify/ENA primary metagenome ERZ827037 (study PRJEB31778, sample SAMEA3449250) | human gut metagenome | biome: human gut; feature: human-associated habitat; material: faeces | place: United Kingdom | collected 2010/2012 ...
TTTTGAGTGCCTTTTGAAGCTGGTGGAAGAAAAGCTCGGTGATAAGTATTACGTCTTAAACTGGCGGACCAGTGAGAATTATCCGCTGATGACGACGAGGATCTGCCGCCGCGGCACCAGATTCGTGGATTCTCCCATGAGGGATGTGGACAGCCCTCTCGGTGTTTTTTTAGATATGTACGTATACGATGATATACCGGATTCCGGGTTTCTCATGAAGCTTCAGGCATGGGAGGCCTGGTTTTTCAGTAAACTTTTAATACTGCGGTCGATTCCCCGGCCTTATCTGGCTCAGACGGGATGGAAGGCGAAGGCTTTTCTGCATTGGATGGCCGATGTATCCTGGAAATCGGCGAGGACTATACCGAAATCGGGGAGCAGGTGGATACGATTTTGGTGTTTACAGATGCGAGTGTGCGGGTGACGGGGGCAGCGCTGGACAATACCCTTTTGCTCAGCGGACAGCGGATGCTTTGGATGTATGCTGCGGCGCTGACGGCGTATTTGCTGGTGGCAGGCCGCCGCATCATCGGGCGCAGGCTGGAGATTGGCTTTCTCATCGTGGGGCTGGCAACCGGCCTGGTATGGGTGGCGGCGATGCCAATCAACACCAACTTAACATGGGATGACGGCATCCATTTTGGCAACGCGGATGCGCTGAGCTATGGCACCAATGAGGTGGACCGAAGCCAGGCGGAATATTTGCTGACCAATTTTAGATTGGCGGGGCATATACAGGATACGCAGGAGGACCAGGCCGCGTATATACGGTTTATCGATGAGCTGGCGGAAGATACCTCCGAGCAAGCAGCATACTATACCTGGGAGCTGTGCGATATTGGGTATACGACGCAGAGCCTGGGCATTGCGCTGGGACGCGCGCTGGGGCTGCCGTTCCATTGGCAGTTTATCTTGGGCCGGATGGGCAACATGCTGCTATACATAGGGGTTTGTTATGCGGCGATCAAGGTGGCCGTCCAGTTTAAGGCGGTGATCGCCACCATTGCGCTGCTGCCGACGGCGATGAGCATGGCCTGTAGCTTTGCTTATGACCCTACCGTCATTGCGTTTTCGCTTTTGGGCTGTTCGCTGTTCATCGCGGAGATGTCGCGGCCGGATAAGCGGATGGATTGGAAGCGGGGGGCGCTGATGTTGGCAGCGTTCTGTATCGCAAGCTTCCCCAAGGCTGTGTACATTCCGATGATCCTACTGCTGCTGTTTTTGCCCAAAACAAAATTTGCGGACAGAAGAGCGCACATTAGCTTTAAGGTGGGCGTAGGATTGATCTTCATCATTATGATGTCCTCGTTTGTGGTGCCGGTATTTTTTGTAAAGGGCGGCGGAGATATGCGGGGAGGCGCGGATGTGAATACGGCCGAGCAGCTGTCATTTGTGCTGCACAACCCGACGGCGTATGCCAAGGTGCTGACAAAGAATGTAGCGGCCACCTCATATGACTATCTGATTGGCGATACGAGGACGTATTTGCCCTATCTTGCAACCAGATTAGCCAGCAGTGCGCCGACAACGCTGTTGCCCTTGCTGAACCTGCTTTCCCTAGGGTTGGTATTTTATGTGTTTTTTACGGACAAGCACAAGGAGAAGGGAACCAAGGAGCTGAAAGGCAGCACGAAATGGTGGATGCTGGTGGCCGTCGGCGGCATTGTGGTCTTGATTTGGACGGCGCTGTATCTATCGTTCACTGCTGTGGGAAGCAGCACGATTGCCGGGGTGCAGGGCCGATATTATATTCCGCTATTTTTGCTGGCAGCGGCGATTTTAAGCCCGCGGCACATCAAGAACCAGACAAACCCAGTGCGGTATAACGGCCTGGTATTGGGCCTAAACGCGCTAATATTGTTTGGATGTATTTGGGTTTATTTGATTGCAAGCTTCTGGCTATAAAGAAAACGAAAAAACGGCACGAAACGGTGCCGTTTTTTTGATACAGAAGCATGCTTTGCCCGGGCCCAATACAGGTTAGAGCTTGATTTGCGAACGAAGGAAGGCCAAATATTCGGACAGCTGTTTATGCTCTTCCTCTGACAAAGGGCCAAGAAAAAGGCCGGCCGGGCCGTCGGGGGAAGCTGCGGAGCGGCGTCCTAGCAAAAAATCCATAGACACGTTGAAATATTCCGCAACGCGCAGGACTTTTTCTACGGAGGGCGCATTGACATCCCATTTGGAGATCGAACTTTTGGAAAAACCAATGGTCATCTCCAGGCGATGCAAGGAGATATGCTGCTTGGCACAAAGCATTTTAATACGATTCACTAAACTCATGAGACAACGCCCCTAACGAAAAAAATTCGAAAAAAGGAGAAAGACCCTTGAAAATAAGAACAAATGTTCGTATAATATCTTTGCGGCTAAGAGTAGCAGGAACAACATGAGAGAGTGGATCTCGAAACCACAATGTTTTTTTCTATTTTATCATGTGCATGGATAAGAATCAATGAAGCGGAGAGCAAGCGGACATAAGAAAAAAAGACGGCGGCGCCGTCTTTGAAAGGGGGATTAGAGGTAGGTTTTCATTTCCTCTACGTTATCCCGCTGCATTTGCAGCAAGCGCTCCCCCAAGGAGAGCACGGGGGCATCGGCGTCCGCGTTTTGGCGCAGCGCCTTGGTCATATCGATGACGCCCATGGTATTGCCCTGTACCATCATGCCGGCAAGGTGGGAAGGGCTTTTGTCCTTGATGGTCTGGAAATTGATCATCATATTGGTGGAGAGTTTATCAATGGTTTTTTGCCCTTTTAGCTCGTGATCGGCCATTTGAATGACCTGATCGTAGACATCTTGGTAGCGGTTGCGCTGGGCGATGAGGACGGAAAGAAAGGGTTTGTCCTCTACGAGCTCAATCAAGCGCTGGGTAGAGTCCACGCCCATCTGCGCGTTTTGGTAGATGGTATTCAAAAGGCTTGTGGTTTGGCTGGTTTGCATAGATGGTTCACCTCTGATTTTTTTCCTTAGTATGGCAGGCAAAAGGGAATTTTATGCAAAAAGAAAGGATGGGAGCAATGACGCTGGAACAATTAAAGCAATACCGTGCTTGGCGCATTTCGCTGCAATCCATGCGCGCAGAGCTAAAGCAAAGGCACTGCGAGCTTTTGCAGATGGAAAACACGGGGGTATTGGCGCAAAATGAGCAGGCGCGGCAACGGCTGTATGCGCTGGAGGCGCAATTGGCGCAAAGCTATCTGGAAAAGGAGGCGGCGATCCGAGAGGTAGAGCAATGGATAGCGCAGCTGCCCGGCTTTAAGGAGGCAATTTTCCGGCTGCGGTATTTGGATGGGCTGCCCTGGGAGCAGGTGGCGCAGCGCACAGGATACAGCGAAAAGCAGGTATTTTGGATACAGCGAAGGACGATGGAGGAGGACAGACAACGCACGGCCAAGGCCCATGCGACCGCCTAGCACACTGGCAAGGCGGTTCTTTTTTTTGGCAAAAAGAGAACAAATGTTCCTATTCGTACGCCATCGCACCCGAGGCCATGGCATGATAACCATGCGAGAAGGGAAGCGGCCGGATGAATGAAACACAAGGGCCGGCGTTGGGGGCGCAGGTGCTACCTTTTGACAAAGGGCGCTGGGGGCATAGCACAAACCATAGGACCGCAACGGCGCTGAGCGGCAGCGCGGTTAAAGATAAAATCGATTGCGGGAGGAGAGAACATGGAATTCCTAAAACCAGTACTGGGAGACGCGCTGTACGAACAGGTACAAAGAAAGCTGGAAGGGCAAAAGGACATCAAATTGGCCAACCTTGCTTTGGGACAGTATGTGGACAAGCGCAAGTTTAAGGCCAAGGCGGCGGCGCTGGAGAAGGCGGAAGAGAGGCTCCAAACGTTGGAACAGGCACTAAAGGACAGCCAAGCACGGTATGTACAGACAGAGCTGATCTGTGCGGCCGAGGGCCTTTTGCAAAAGGCGATGAAATGCTTGCAGGCGCGGCAGGCATGAAAGGAAGGGCAAAATGCAGACAAACCAGACAAAAGCGCAGCAGATGGCAGCCGACCTGCTGGCGTACAGGACGCATTATGCAGCGCTGTTTTCCGTCATTGGTACGCGATACGGTATGGGAGATGGAAGCACGACTTTCAATGTACCAAATCTTTGTGGGCGTGTACCGGTAGGGGCGGACAGCACCTATCCATTGGCGAGCATGGGGGGTGAAGCGATGCATACGCTGACAGAGGAAGAAATTCCGTCCTTTTCCGGGAATATCGAGATGCACAACAGCAATAACGGAACCAACATATTTGGCTTGAGCGGCATATTTAGCGGAGTAAGAGTTTCTGGGTATTATCGTGACGGGGGAACGAGAAGCGGGGGCGCAAACAGCTATGGCACGATCGATCTCTCCTTCGGGGGCGATGAAGCACATAACAATATGCAGCCCTATATGGCTCTAAATTATATCATCAAGGCATAAGGGGAGGGGAACCATGCAGCAGATCAAAAGAGGGAGCCGAGGAGAGCTGGTGGCGCTGGTGCAGCTGATGCTGAATGAGAAGGGGTATAGCTGCGGCAGTGCGGACGGAATCTTCGGGACAAAGACGGAGAGCGCGGTAAAAAGCTATCAAAGGGCCAAGGGCCTGTCGGCAGACGGGATCGTGGGGAACAACACGTACGCCAAGCTGTTTACCGAATGCCTGTTGAAAGACGGCAGCCGGGGAGAGCTGGTAAAAGCGTTGCAAACAAGGCTGAATGAACAGGGATACGGCGCGGGAACGGCAGACGGCATCTTTGGCAGCAACACGGAGCAGGCGGTAAAAGCGCTGCAAAGCGCTGCCGGGATAGCGACAGACGGGAAGGTAGGGAAAAACACCTGGACAGCGCTGTTGGAAGGCAAGGCAGCGGGCGTACCTGCAAGCGCGCACTTCAAGCTGAGCGAATTCAAGTGCAAGGACGGAACGGCAGTGCCTGAAAAGTATTACGAGAACTGCCAAAGGCTGATGAACAAATTGGAGGAAGTCAGGACGGCGTGCGGAAATAGGCCAATTACGATCAACAGCGGATATAGGACACCTTCGTACAACAAAAAGGTGGACGGAGCCCCGAAGAGCCAACATCTATATGCAGCGGCAGCGGATATACGTGTCGCGGGGATGAGCGCTGCCGAGGTATACAAAATTTGCGATAAGATTATAGGAGACCAAGGTGGTGTAGGGAAATATAGCAACTTTACACACTTGGATGTTCGTAAATATAGGGCGCGCTGGTGAATGATATGGAGTATGTGAGAACGGAAGTATGCACAGAACGGCACCAGCGGAACCGAGAAGAGCTGAAAACGCTGGAAACCCGTGTAAACAACCACGGCAAGGAGCTGGATGCTTTATCATTAGACTTTGCAGAGCACGTTGCAACCCAGGCAGAGATCAACCGACAAACGCTGGAACAGCTCAAGGAGCTGCAAAAAAGAACGGCGGCGATAGAGGATCAGCCAAGGAAACGGTGGGAACAGGTATTGGGAATCATCGTGAACTGGGCGACGCTGGCACTGCTGGGACTGCTGGCAGTAAAAATAGGACTTTGACACCGAAAGGGTGTTATTTTTTTAGGAGGAAAAACAAATGAAACAATGGATCAAGGCAGCGGGCATCCGCGCGATTAAGACGGTGGCCCAAACGGCGGTGGCGATGATCGGCACGAGCGTTGTTATCTCCGAGGTAGACTGGGTAATGGTAGCGAGTGCGTCTGTATTATCTGGGGTACTTAGCTTGTTGACCAGCGTTGCTGGCTTGCCTGAATTGAAAAGCGAATAACAAAAGAAAGGGCCGGAGCAATCCGGCCTTTTTTGTTTGTGAAAGCCCACAGAAAATCTGTGGGCCTCACACTAGGCAAATGGCTGGGCGGTGTATCCAGCATCTCAGGTACTCGTCTATACGAGTGTGTCGGGAACCATTTCCGACCTCATTTGCCTTTATTACAATATCCTATCTTCTTTTACATTATACCACGATAACCACTCATTGCAATCAATTTCCACACATATTATACTATTACAACAAATTACTTATAAACAAGAAGTTACAAACAAAGTGATAGAGGAAAGGCGGGAGCTTATGCCTTAGGATTTGGTGGACGTTGATAGAAAGGAAGCCCCCAAAAAGTGAAATAGGAGTGAAGTAGCAAAAAAGGACGAGTGAAGTAGCGAGTGAAATAGCACGCCATTTTATCCAACTTTTCTCCACTTTCTTTTTTAGGCGTTTACAAAAGTAAGAGATTCAAAGCATCAAAAAAGCCCGAAAACTCGGCGTTTTCAGGCTTTTTGGCGGAGAAGGAGGGATTCGAACCCTCGCGCCGGTACACCCGACCTACTCCCTAGCAGGGGAGTACTTTTTGCCTATATATCGGCATTTTTTAACCCTCAAAGTGAAGTAGGAGTGAAATAGGAAGATCATAATTTATTCACAGCATCCAAAACGTCCCGAATGTCCATATGCGTATATCCGATGGTTGTCTTGTAGTCCTTGTGCCCTGCAGCTTTTTGTATGACCGCCGGCTGTACGCCTTTTTTGGCAAGGCGTGTATTAAAGGTATGCCGACAGCACCCGGGGGGCAAGGGCGATACGTGAAGCTCAGCCATAACCTCCTTGTATTTTTCATAGAAAAGATTGTGTCCGTAGGGAATGAGTGTATCACGGGCGGCCATGTAGACTTCTCGTAGGACAGGCTCGATCTTTTTACAGATCGGGATCAGCCTGTTTTTCCCGGTTGTGGTTTTGATGCCACAGGTTAAATAATGTTCTTTGAAATGAACATCTCCTTTCTTTGCGCTTAACATCTCACCTGTTCTCATGCCTGTATAGACCATGATAAGAGCACTGGCCAGAATAAGCCTTGATATGCTTCCTGCCTTTGCATGGTTGTACCCATCCCATATTCTTGCAAGATCATCTTCCGTATAGCTTTGCTTTTTCGGCTCTTGGCAAGGAGGGAGCCTCAAGTATTGTGTATAGTCTTTTTCACACCATCCATTGATTACAGCGTATCGAAAAATTTTTCTTAATAGTGCTTTTACATCCCTCTTCGGATAGAATGAACCGGGAACATCATCCAAAAGCCGCTGCATTTCCGGTAGACGAATTTCCGAAATCACACGATATTTTAAGGGGAAAATCCTGCGGTAAGCGATATGATATGCAATCTGCTTTGATTTGGAAAGCATTTGGAGTTCTGGTAAGATCATTTGATATACTTGCTCTACAGTAATTCGTTCATAGTTTTTCCCCTCTTTTTCAGATTGCAAAAAGGCAAGTGCCTCTTTTTTTGTATGAAAGCCGCTTTTCTTTTTCGTTTTTCTCAGCCCGGCAGCGTCATAGCCGATTGTTCGCTCGGCGCACCATTTCCCATTCGCCAGTTTATAAACAGAACCTTGGCCATTTCCGCGTTTCTTAGTTCCCATCCGGTATCACCTCCACGAAGATTGTAAAGGAATCTTTTTTCTTTGGTATATAACGGAAATTGAGCGTTTTCCCATCAGCCCCCTGCAATAGCTGATGGGTAATAGCCTTTTGTATGGCATGCTTTGCCTGTTTGTCTGTCAGTCTTTTTTCGATACAAATGTTCGCACCAAACAATACTAAATCAGCGCGGCCCGATAGATTGATGCGGGCAGCGTAGTATGCTTTCTCTTTCATTTTGATTCCCTCTACAGAAATACGAACATATGTTCTTGTCTGTGATTCCAGTATAGCAGAGATTTTAAGAAATGCAAGGGGGCTTTTTGGAACAATTTTTATCAAAAGAAAAAGCCCCTGAAAAGGGGCCTTGATTCAAAATAGATCGCTATGGCTTCCTGTACGCGTAAGATACAAAAACAGCGTATCCTCTGATATTTCATAAATCAGCAGCCAGTCCGGCGCAATATGGCATTCTCTAAAACCGGCATAGTTGCCGCTGAGGGCATGGTCTCTGTTTTGGGGCGGCAAGCTTTTTCCATCCGCAAGGATTTGGATCACCTTTGTAAGGGAGAAAAGATCATAGCCCCTCTTCTTTAATCGTTTCACATCTTTTTGAAATTTTGTCGTAGGGCGTATCCGATACATCAGCTTAGAAGATCCTCCATCATTTCATCTGCATTGGCATAGGTTTTTCCGATGGAGGTGTCCTGTTTCATTTGGCGAACCTCTTCCATGGCGTCCAGAGTCTCTTTGTTTGGAGTATCGAGCTTCAAATCAAACGGAATGCCCTGCTCCCGCACAACGGCCCTGGCAAACACATTGAAAGCTGCCGTCATATTCAATCCGAGCTCATTGCAGCAGGATTCAAACTGCTGTTTGAGGGAATCTTCCATGCGAATATTGATATTTACCATAATCATCATCCTTTCTATTTATATTATATGTAATTTTATAGCAATATGCAATAAAATAAATGGTAAAAAGAAAAAGCCCCTAAAAAGGGGCTGTATTTCTGTTTAGCACTGACGAATTTGATCATACAGGGCATCCAAATCAATCTTTACGGGCAGGGAAACTCTCCGATAAATTCCATCAGAATAATTTGCTGCAAAATCTTCGAAAATATAACCTTTTACGGTATTGTCATCAGAATCTCGCATAATTACTATGTTGTACTCCTCATCATATCCTATAGCATTGGAAAAATCCGGTAAACCAACATATAGAATATCAAAATCCTTATCGTAATTTGATCTCATCATTTGCTTGGAACTAATTTGATTTTCACTCCGTCTATTTTTAAGGTAACCCCTTCTTCTAAAGAAATATTTTTATATTCCTTTTCGTAGAGCTCGTCGTTTTTTACGCCCATAATTGCATTAAGTCCACCGCTGTAAATGTTGTCAGAGGAGACATTTCCGTTACCCGAAACAGCCTGGATATCATACACGCCCGCAGGGAAGTCAGTGCCCGCAACAAAATTTCCGTTAGATAGCTCAATTTCTTCCGTGTTTGGCTGTTCTCTTTTTGATAACGCAGCTCCGGACGCGTCCTCAGAATGAATTTTTACTACAACACCACCAGAGATTCTTAATAGCGTATCTTCTGGCAAGGAAATATTTGAATAGCTTTTCTGATACAAATCATCATCTTTTACACCCATGATGGCATTGATTCCACCATCGAACTGGTTGTCCGAGGAAACATTCCCATTACCGGAGACAACTTCAATATCATACGTCCCAGCAGGAAAATCTATACCGGATGTATAATTTCCGCTTCCGAGTTCAGCATCATAAACAATAGATGCAACCGGGGTTGGGGATTCAGTTTGTTGGGATGACTGCTCTTGTTTTTGAGATGACTGTTCTGCGCCCTGTGTTTCTTCGGTTCCTCCTCCTGACATTGCGCCACCAATTCCAGCCAACACAAGAACGGCAATTACCCATACCCACCATTTTTTGTACCAAGCCTTCTTTGTTTGTTCTGCCATTGCAAATCCTCCTGCACAAATTTGTACTCGTTTCCCCCAAACCGAGCCTTTATATATACCGCAAAGCGGTATTATTCCTCGTTCAAATCCTTTTGCAATGCTTCGCGATAAGCGGCCAATGCAACTTCCAGCCATTGTTTCTCCGCTGGATTGACAGGCCCTACATAGTCGCCTTTTGCCATGATTGTATCTTGAATCTGGATTTTTGGCAACGGGTCATCCGTGCGGCCCAAGAGATAGTCTACGGAAACTCCAAGATACTCCGCAATTTTGTCTATATATTTTTTGTACGATTTTGTCTTTCCTGTTTTCCAATCAGTGACAGCAGATTTGTTAATTCCTATATCCTTCGTAAGCTGCTTATCAGTGATGTTTCTCATTTTCATACAAGAAAGAATTTTTTTTACTGTATCATCCATATAAAAAATCCTAAAAATTCAAAAATATTATATTGACTTTCTGAAAAATTCAGAATATAATCAACTCGTAAGAAGCACAAAGGGAAAAAGCCCAGCGTGCACATACATCTATCAACAATATACCACAAAGGAGGCGCAAAACCAAGGGTGAAGCGTGATTGGATGAAGGAAAAAAGAAAGGAACTTGGGCTAACGCAAGTACAGCTTTCTGCAAAAGCAAACGTAAGTATTCGTTCCATTTCCCATGCGGAATTGGGGCAAAGAGACCCGGAAGTGCCGTTTGCCAAACGGTTGGCATCCGTACTTGGCGTACATTGGACGAAGTTTTATGAGGAACCCTAACGGTTCACAGCAGGATTGTCCGTTCTGCCGACGAGATAGTCAATAGACACATCAAAGAAGTCGGCAAGGGCAATGAGCACAGACATGGATGGTTCCCGTTCTGCCTTTTCATAGCGTTGTAAGGCACGCAGGGAAATTCCAATGGAATCAGCAATGGTTTTTTGCAATACCGACTTTTCGTTTTTCAATGACAGAATACGATCAGAAAATGAAGCCATAAAAAACCTCCATAAAAGGTTGACATGACCAAATGGGCGTGTTAGTATATACACAAACATGACCGAATGGACGTGTTTCAGTTAGCAAAAAGGAGTGATGATGAGCACGAAAGAAACGAAACTCAAAATCAAACGCAAAGAAACACCCTTAACACAAGCAGAGCTTGCGAAAATCGCCAGGATAACAGAAAGGCAATATCAGCGATATGAATCGGGAGAGCGAATCCCAAAGGCCGATACAGCCAAGCTGATAGCACTGGCGCTAAACAGTACGGTGGAAGAACTGTTTTAGACACAACAAGAGTACCAAAGAAAAAGAGGTTTTGCAACGGATGTTCCGCTGCAAGAAAAGAATACCAAAGAAAGGAGGCAAAGAGGATGGCAGACCTTGGAAGCATTTTGCGGGAAAGCAGGCAGACAGCGCACCTATCGCAGGAAACAGCGGCAGTACAGAGCTTTTGCGATGTAAGCACGATCCGGCGATATGAAAACGGGAGCGTTTTTCCCTCATGGGACACGATTTGTATGCTGTCCGATGTGTATGGAGATCCGGGGCTAAAGTACCGGGCACAGCAGGAAATGGAGGCATGGCAAGACACCTTTCCGCATGTGGAGTTTGTGCCGCTTCCCATATCGGCACTGCATTTGATCTCTGCAACAAAGGAAATGAACGATAACGCGGGAATGCTGGCAGAAATCCTGGCTGATGGGAAGATTGGCGCGGATGAACAAGAGGAATGGGAACAGGTGCTGCATTCAGTGAAAGAACAGATCGTAGCCTGTACACAGGTCTTGGAAGCGGGAGCGGATGGCAAATGACTTTAGAGGAAATCAAGGCTATACCAGATGATTGGATCACGGTGGAACAGATGGCAGATTTTCTTAAATGCGATGAACAGGCGCTTCGGATGCAGGCAAAGAAAGACAGGGAAAGTATCGAGTATCTAGGCCCTGTAACGGTAGGGAAACGAACAAAGTTTTGGAAGCCTGCCGTAGTGACACATTTTGAAAGGCTGAAAGGCGCATGAAGATCAAAGAAGTAAGAACAGCATGCGGGCTGACGCAAAAGGAACTGGTGGAGATCATCGGGCAAAGCGGGGTAAAGCTGGACAAGCCAGCATATTCCAAGATAGAAACCGGCGCGGCACTGCCGACGGTAGAGCAGCTTCGGGCGATGTGCCAAGCCATGGGATGCAAGCCGCTTGACCTGTACACGGAACCAGAAATCGACCTGATCCACTGCATGGACAGCGAGCACGCGCCTAAGACGGCGAAAAAGGACGGGCATAGGATTAAACGCAAAGCGACCTTCCGCGTGCCTGAATGGTGTTGCAAGTGGCTGGAACCGCAAATGCTGCAAGAGCTGGGTTACACAACGGCACAGCAATGGTTTTTAGACATGGTACGGCGCACGCAAGTGCGGTATGAACGACGGTTGAAACGCGCAGAACGAAACCGACAGCGCACTATCTGCCCGCACTGCGGCGCACCGATAGAGAACGGCGCACAGTGTAGCTGTGAGCTAAGCGCATAACGGTAAAACGAGAGCCTGCCTTAAGCGGCACTCCGGCCCTGCATACAAACTCCAAAAAAT
>ERZ827037.3046-NODE-3046-length-11965-cov-4.028128_pt1 | contig 11965 bp, 11 predicted proteins | sample MGYA00519924_ERZ827037 | MGnify/ENA primary metagenome ERZ827037 (study PRJEB31778, sample SAMEA3449250) | human gut metagenome | biome: human gut; feature: human-associated habitat; material: faeces | place: United Kingdom | collected 2010/2012 ...
CTCCGGGTCCATCTGCCGCAGCGTGGCTTCGTAGGCGCCGGAGCGGACGGAGGCCTGGGTGGCGATCATGCCGATCCGCTTGTTTTTGCTCACCGCCAGTGCCCGGCGGCAGGCAGGCTCCACCACACCCACGATAGGCAGGTCGTTTTCCGCCCGCAGTGTGGGAAGCGACGTGGTCGTGACCGTACCGCAGGCAATCAGGATGGCCTTGAGGTCAAAGGACCGCAGAAAGCGCACATCCTGGCGGGCATACTGCAAAATGGTCTCCCGGGACCGGCCGCCGTACGGCACCCGGGCGGTATCCCCAAAGTAGATCAGAGTTTCCTCCGGCAGGATCTGCCAGAGGGAGTGGACCGCCGTCAAACCGCCCAAACCGGAGTCGAACACGCCGATCGGCCGCATATCCATAAAAACCGCAACGCTCCTTTCCCCGTCCGAAGACGGGGCCAGGGGCCGATTTTTCCGCGCTGTCACCCCTGGCATCCGAATGATATATTATACTATGGGCGTCAGGCTCCCGCAAGACAGATTTTAGTCTTTTTGTTCATTTTTTTAGGTGGAATTTTATCATGTGCTCTGCTATAATCTCCTCATAAGCATGCAAGCTGGGAGGTGTTTGCCCATGAAGATCGAATTGACCGAGCAGCAGTTCCGGTATCTGCTGGATCTGGTATACATAGGAAACTGGGTGATCAATTCCACCCGAGAGGACGACCGCATCCGGGAATACGACCAGGTGGAGAGCCTGATTTTCTCCCACTGCCTGCACCATCGCATGAGCAAGCTGGTGGAACTGTATCAAGGAGAGCTGATCCCCTCCCGGGCCTTTGCCGACGGCGGCATCCACGAGGCCATCGAGCACTACGAGGACGTGGTGTTCTACGAGATCCTGGCGGAGGAACTGGCCCTGCGGGACATGGACGGCGAGCCGTTGACCCGTGAGAATTACAGCGAGCTGATGGAACGGATCGACGCCTATCTCTCCGAATTCGACGCCCACGGAACGGACAACATCAGCGTGGATCTGGACTGAGACAGGGAAAAGCGGGGGAGATGATCGTCTCCCCCGTTTGCATGAAAACGCAATACCCGGAAAAACAAGGGAAAAGGAGTTTGGAACATGGCAGAAAAAGCAAAGGTTTATTTCGCGGATTTTCGCTGCCCCAGCTGGCGGGAAAATCTTCCCCAAAAGCTGGCTCGCCTGATGATGACCGCCGGCTTCGGCGACATCGACATGGACGGCAAGTTCGTCGCTATCAAGATGCACTTCGGTGAGCCGGGGAACCTGGCCTACCTGCGGCCCAACTGGGCCAAGGTGGTGGTAGACCTGGTGAAGAGCCAGGGCGGCAAGCCCTTCCTGACGGACTGCAACACGCTGTACGTGGGCGGCCGGAAGAACGCGCTGGACCACCTGGAGTCCGCCTATGTCAATGGCTTCACTCCCTATTCCACCGGCTGCCACGTCATCATCGCCGACGGCCTGAAGGGCAACGATGAAGTGGAGGTCCCCGTGGAGGGCGGCGAATATGTGAAAGAAGCCAAGATCGGCCGTGCCGTGATGGATGCGGACATCTTTGTCTCCCTGACCCACTTCAAGGGCCACGAGCAGGCGGGCATGGGCGGCACGCTGAAAAACATCGGCATGGGCTGCGGCTCCCGGGCCGGCAAGATGGAACAGCACAATGCCGGCAAGCCCTTCGTCAAGCAGAAAAACTGCATCGGCTGCCGGGCCTGCGCCAAGATCTGCGCCCACGACGCCCCCCAGTTCGGTCCCGACGGCAAGGCCTCCATCGATCATACCAAGTGCGTGGGCTGCGCCCGGTGCCTTGCCATCTGCCCCAAGGACGCCATCGTCAGCGCACTGGATGAGGCCCCTGCCATTTTGAACAAGAAGATCGCCGAGTATACCAAAGCCGTGGTGGACGGTCGCCCCTGCTTCCATGTCTCTTTGGTACCGGACGTCTCCCCCAACTGTGACTGCCACGCCGAAAACGATGTGCCCATCGTCCCCAATGTGGGCATGTTCGCCTCCTTCGACCCCGTGGCACTGGATCAGGCCTGTGCCGACGCAGTACTGGCCCAGACGCCGATGCGCAATTCTGCCGCGTTTGACGAAAACTGCGACTGCAGCGACAAGGACATCTTCCACGCGGTCCATCCGGACACGGAGTGGCAGGTGTGCCTGGAGCACGCTGAGAAGCTGGGCCTTGGTACCCGGGAATATGAGCTGATCAAGATCTGACCGATTCCGAATAAATCTGTTTCCCCGAAAGGTCCGTCAGGGCGGACCTTTCGGGGATTTACTTTCTGTCTGCCCAGGCCCGGGCGGCACTCCATCCAGATGCAAAAAAAGAGACCGGCAATCTGCCGGCCTCTCTTCTTTTGGATTTCGGATCCTTATGCAAACAGCGCGTTGAAGCTCTCCACAACGCTGTCCGCCCCTTCCACGGCCACCAGCATCACATAGTTGCCGTTGGAGACGATCCGGGAGTTATTCTTCCAACCCTCGATGGTAGCAGGATACCAGGCGCCGCCGGGGTTGCTCTCATCGCCCACCTGATAGTCGATCCGGGCCTGGAAGATGTCCTTCACCGCCTGTACATCGTCTGCGTTTTCCACCTGCACCAGGGCGATCTCACCCACATTGGCGGAGATCATCGCCATGTAAATGCTGCACTGCTTGGTGGAAATATCGGACAGGCCGGGATAGAAGGCATCCACAGACTCCTGACCCATCGCCATCATGGCCGGCCAGTTTTCCACACTGCCGGCCACGGACTCGTAAAAGGCCGCCAGATCCAAATCCTCGCCGCTTTCCTCCGCAGGCTTCTGCGCCGGCTCTTGCGTTTCCGGCGTCGTGGGCTTGGAGGTGGAAGGTGCGGCCGGCTTTTGCGTGGTGCCGCTGGAAGGCTTCTGCGTCGTGCTGCCGGAGGGCTTTTGCACCGTACCGCTCACCGGTTTTTCCGTCTGATCAGCAGGCTGGGTTCCCAGTGTTCCCTGCTCTCCCTCCTGGGCAGGCAGATTTTCCGGTTCCTGCGGTTCTTCCGTTTCCGTGAGGACCTCATCTTCCTCGCCGCCGTGAGCGGTAGACTGTTCACCGCTCTGCTGCATCTCTTCCTGCGTATTTTCTTCCGGTTCTTTTGTGTCGTCGGACGTCTTGTTTCCACAGGCTGTCAGGCTCAGGGCCAGAGCCAGGGCCAACATCAGGGCAAGACCGCGCTTTTTCCAATTCATCTCTGATCTCTCCTTGTTTTTTCCTTCAAATGCGGACAATTCCGTGCTTGATTGTTGCTGGTTCAGACGCATCATCCGCAAAAAAAGTTCCCGCCTGTTTCATTTTTTCTCCAGACAACGCAAACATTTTTCACTTTATTTACGCGTACTTATCCATTTTGTACAATATTGACATTCCTTTCTAAATGTTTTACAATCATTTTGCATAATCCATCCCGTTTGCTGAAAGCGGTGCGGCCATCGGACCTGATTCCTCCCCAAATCGGACTTCAGCAGGCACACTACAAGGAGGCGTTTCATGAAGCACACGCGAAAGAGCGATATATTTGTCATCGGTTTTGCCCTGTTTTCCATGTTTTTCGGCGCCGGCAACGTCATTTTCCCCCCCTATCTGGGGCTGGAATCCGGCGCCCAGTGGGTCCTGGGCTTTATCTGCTACTATATCGCCGACATCGGCCTGGCGCTGGTCGCATTGTTTGCCATTCTCCACCGCGGCGGCTCCGAGGGCATCACGCGCCGGATCGGGCGGATCCCCTCCACACTGCTGATGTGTGCGATTGTGCTTTGTATCGGTCCCATGCTGGCCATTCCCAGAACGGCAGCCAGCACCTACGAGATGTCCATCTGCCCGCTGGTGGCAGGCTTCAGCCCCGTGCTGTTCTCCGCGCTGTTTTTTGCGCTGATCCTGCTGCTGTGCATCCGGCAGTCCGCGGTGGTGGATATTGTGGGAAAGATCCTCACTCCCGGTCTGCTGATCGGCCTGCTGATCCTCATCGTCATGGGAATTGTCAATCCCATCGGCCCCATCTCTACCACCACGCTGGTAGAAAATGTCCCCCAGACCGGCATTGAAGCCGGGTATCAGACCATGGACGTTCTGGCCGCTATGGTGTTCGGCATCATCATTTTGAAAAGCGCCCGGGACAAAGGGCACACCGAGCCGGCAGATCAGGCCCGGGTCGTGGCCGGAGCCGGTGTCGTGGCCGGTATCGCGCTGATGGTGGTTTACATGGGCCTGACATATCTGGGCGCCACCACCGCCCGCTTTTTCGACCTGACCGTCAACCGGACATATCTGGTGATCGCCATCGTACGAAATCTGATGGGGCAGGGCGGCACCGTTCTCTTCGCCATCGTGGTGGCGCTGGCGTGCATCACCACCGCAGTGGCGCTGGTCAGCTCCGCCGCCGACTTCTTTTCCACACTCTCCGGTGGAAAAGTCTCCTATCGGGTTTTGGTGGTCGTTTTCTGTGTGTTCAGCGCTGTGGTGTCCAACTTCGGTCTGGACCAGATCATCTCCATTGCCTCCCCCATTCTGGACATCGTCTATCCCCCCACGCTGGTGCTGATCCTGCTGGCGTTTTTCAGCAACCGCATCCGCAACGACTGGGTCTATCGTCTGGCCACGCTGGGCGCACTGCTGTTCAGTGTTTTGAGCGTGCTCAAAAACACGTTCGGCGCCCCTCTGGGCTTTTTGGATTACCTGCCCTTGTCCTCTCTGGGCTTTGGCTGGCTGCTTCCCTCACTGGTACTGGGAGCCATTGGCTTCCTGCTCCCCGGCGGGACCTCTTCCAGCCAGGCTTGTCCGGCACAAGACCTCTGATCCCCTTATGTCAAAAAGCGCTCCGCGGAAAACCGCGGAGCGCTTTTTCATTGCATATTCTGCCTGAACTGCATCTTCAGCGTTTTTTCCACCGCAGCAGCAAGGCAGAGTTGATGATCACCAGCACGGATCCGGCGTTATGCACCAGCGCCCCGCTGACCGGATCGAGCACATTGGCAATGGCCAGAATAATGGCCAGGAAATTGAGCCCCATAGAAAAGCTGAGATTGAGCCGAATGGTGGACATCATCTTTCGGGCAAGGCCGATCAGATGCGGCAGCTCCCGGATCTCATCGTCCACCAGGGCAATATCTGCCGCATCCACGGCAATGTCGCTGCCCACGCCGCCCATGGCGATTCCCACCATGGCCCGCTTCAAGGCAGGGGCATCGTTGATGCCGTCTCCGATCATGCACACCGGCTGCCGGGACTCTTCGATATAACGCAGCTTATCCTCCGGCAAGCAGGCGGCATGCACCTCCCGGATCCCCAGCTGGACGGCAATGGCATTGGCAGCGCTGGGGCTGTCTCCGGTGAGCAGCACCGGCTGCACGCCGCAGTCATGCAGGGCCCGGATCATATCGGCGCTCTCCTCCCGGACGGTATCGGAGAGCACGAGATACCCTGCCGGATACGGTTCCCCTTCCACTGCAACATAGATCACAGTACATCCTCTGTCAATATAGGTCTGCGCGCCGGAATCCGCAGGCAGTGAAATTCCTGCCTCCGTCATCATTGCGGCATTGCCCGCCAGCACGCGCTGTCCCTCCAGAACATCTTTCACGCCCCGGGCCAGCACCATCTCAAACCGCTCCGGCTGCGGCAACGGATCCCCGGAGCTGTTCCGATAGCAGGCCACCACCGCTTTCCCCAGGGGATGCTCCGAGAGCTGCTCCGCCGCCGCGGCCATCCGGTAGATCCGCTCCCGGGAATAGTTCGGCGTCAGACTCACCGCCGCGATGACCTGGGGCTTTCCGTAGGTCAGTGTCCCAGTCTTGTCAAACGCCACCCGGGACACCTTGGCAAGCCGCTCCAGGGCGTCTCCCTCCCGCACAAGGAATCCGTGCTTTGTGGCGTTTCCGATGGCCGCCATGATGGCTGTTGGCGTGGCCAACACCAACGCACAGGGGCAGAATACCACCAGGATCGTAACGGAACGGATGATCTCTCCGGTCACCAGCCAGGTCAAAACGGCAGCCGTCATCGCCACCACGACCACCCAGGTGGCCCACCGGTCCGCCATGCCCACGATTTTGGCTTTTCCGGCGTCAGCAGACTGCACCAGCCGGATCATGCGTTGGATGGAGCTGTCCTCCCCCACCTTGACCGCCCGCATCTCAAAGGCGCCGAACTGGTTCACCGTCCCGCTGGAGACCGTGTCCCCCACGCCCTTATCCACCGGCAGCGACTCTCCGGTCATCACCGCCTGATTGATGGATGTCTGTCCCGCCGTGATCACGCCGTCCACCGGTACGCTCTCTCCGGGCAGTACCCGCAGCAGATCCCCCACCTGCACCTCCTGCGCAGGGATCACTCGCTCCACACCATTTTCCAGCACCCGGGCCGTTTGGGGCGTCAGATGTATCAGCTTCTCGATCCCCGCCCGGGCTCTTGCCACGGTCAGCTCCTCCAGCAGCGCCCCAAGCTGCATGATAAACGCCACCTCGCCTGCCGCGAAATCCTCGCCGATGCAGACCGAGGCGATCAGCGCCATGGATACCAGCACATCCGCCTTGATGTCGAAAGAAGTGATCAGCCCGATGGCCGCCTCCAGCAAAATGGGCACGCCGCACAGGATGATCGCGATCCACGCAGCATCAAATGGCAGCGGCACCGCATCCAATATGCTGACCAAAAGCGCTCCTCCGGAAATGATCAGCAAAACAATGTCCTTCTTGATGCCGCCGGCTTCCAGAAGTTTCTCCAGTCTCTCCATCCACTTATACCCAATGGGGTATGGGTATTATATACCATAGGGGGTATAGGTTTGTCAAGCAGCTCAAAAATCCCCGGCCGCAGACGCAGCCGGGGATCCCGATCAGCCCATATTGGAAAAGCGTTCCACTGCCTTGGTAAAGCTCTCGATCGTCTTATCCGCGTCGCCATGGGCGATTCCATCCCGGACGCAGTGCCGGATATGTCCTTCCAGGACCACCTGTCCGCACTTATGCAGAGCAGACTTTGCGGCATTGAGCTGAGAGAGTACATCCTCACAGGGAACATCTTCATCGATCATCCGGTCAATCGCCTGTACCTGCCCGATGATCTTTTTCAACCTGCGGTGCAGGTTTTCCGCATCCATACACTGTCTCATGGTTCATCTCCCTTATACCATTAGGGGTATCTGTATTTATTTTACCGGTTTTGCGGAAAAAGTCAACCATTCCGCTTTTCCAGCGCCTCAGCCATTTGGCTGCGGCAGGAATTATGGACGCAGAGGAAGGTCCCCTTGGGTCTTCCACTTATAGGCGGTCTTTCAGGCCTTGGAGCAGTACCTTGGCCTCCTCCTTGCTGAGCACCTTCCCATAGGAGACCACGGATCCCTGTACCACCAGCGCCGGTGTGGACATCACGCCGTAGGCGGCGATCCGGGTAAAGTCGGTCACATGGTCAATGGGGACGTCCATGCCCAGTTCCTCCAGCGCATCACAAACCGCCTCCTCCAGCGCATGGCACTTTGCACAGCCGGAGCCCAGTACCTGGATGGCCGCGTTTCCCGTATTCGGAGACTGCGCAGTTTCTCCACATCCGCAGTCCAGCGTCCGGGATGCATCGTTCTTCTTTCCAAACAGCCACATGTTATATACCTCCTGAAATATTATGCCAAAAAAGGAATCGTGTTGAATACATATCCCACCGCCACGATCCCGGCTGTGCAGATTGCGATGAACAGGGCCAGCAGCCGGGGTTTGACCGCTTTGCGCAGCATCACCAGCGACGGCAAAGACAAGGTGGTGACCGCCATCATAAAGGCCAGAACGGTGCCGAGAAGCGCTCCTTTGGCAAGCAGAGCCTCTGCCACGGGGATCGTTCCGAAAATATCCGCGTACATGGGAATCCCAACCACTGTTGCAAGGATCACTCCAAAGGGATTATCACCGCCCAGGATCGTCTCGATCCAGCGTTCAGGAATCCAGTTGTGGATCACCGCTCCAACGCCAACACCCACCAGAATATAGGGAAAAACCTTTCGGAAGGTCTCCAGCATCTGTTCTTTTGCATAAGATACCCGTTCCCGCCAAGACTGCCGGGGAACTTCCAGTTCTCCGCTCCTCGCCGACAGGATGAACGCCTCCACTTCTCGTTCCATGTGCAGCTTTTCGATCACGGTTCCGCCGATCACCGCAACGGCAAGCCCCAACACCACATAGACCACCGCAACTCTGGCCCCGAAAATGCTCATCAGCAGCACAAGGCTTCCCAAGTCCACCATCGGCGAGGAGATGAGGAAAGAAAACGTCACCCCCAGCGGCAATCCCGCACTGGTAAATCCCATAAACAGCGGAATGGAGGAGCAGGAGCAAAACGGTGTCACCGTTCCCAGGAGCGCGGAAACCACATTGGCCCCGATTCCGTGGAACCGCCCCAAAATACGGCGGCTGCGCTCCGGCGGAAAAAAGCTTTGAAGATAGGAAATCAGGAAAATCAAAACACACAGCAGTACGGTGATCTTCAGCACATCATACACAAAAAATTGGATGCTGCCTCCGATCCTTCCGCCCGTATCTATGCCCATTGCTTCCAGTCCATTCCCAATCAGCGCATTGAGCCATTTCATTCCCAAAATCTGATCCTGCAGGAACTGCCAAAATTTCATGTCGGAGCCCTCCCTGGTTCCAAATTCCTTATTATATCAAAAATTTTTGATGTGATAGGCGGTGAAAAACGCCATCACACATGATGGCGCTTTCCGCTGCAGCGGTTTTATCTCATGTCTGTTCCGCATCCGGCGTTGTAAGTTCCAGCAGCAGCTGAACGGCCCGTGCGCGGCCGCCTTCGCTCAGTCGATAATGCGTCCACTTTCCTTCCTGCCGACTGACCACAAGGCCGGAGTCACACAGAATTTTCATATGGTAGGAGAGTCCGGACTGCGTCAAGTCCATTGGCTCCTGCAATACGCAGGCGCATTTTTCCCCGCTGCGCAGCTGTTCCAAAATCGCCAGCCGCTTGGGATCGCACAGTGCCTTGAATACTTTGGCATTCTCTTGATAGGGGGACTCCATCTCTCCACCTCACATCAAATTTTTTTGATTTAACTTAGTATACGCATCCACGGTCCGTTTGTCAACCGCCTCACATCATTTTCAGTCGTTCCCCGGCTTAAAATGCAGCCGGATGTTTTTCCCAAAAAAGGAAGGTCTCACAGTTTACTCTGGCATAGCACACGGTGTTAAAATCAATATTTGATTTGCGGGAAACGGTTCTTTCGCTCTCTGCAGGCGTTTTGATCGGACCCCAAAACAAAAGGACTCGAATCCACACGCTAAAAACACGAGAACCTAAAGGTGATGTCTCCTCAGTGAAAAGCGAAGGGGGCAAGGGATCTTCCGTGCGGGAACGGATAAAAGAGCATTTTCCTGCACCTAAAAAAGGGCGGCTGTAACTGATATACAGCCGCCCTTTTCAATGTGTTTAAAACTCCGTTTGCAAATCACAGTTACCGACGCGTCGGCAATTTGCTTTGACGGGTGCAGCCGTTTTTCGTTTCCGTCTCGCCCCACGCCCAATACGAATCAACCTCACGGGTATCGCCTACACGCTTCCACATACCCTCCTGCTGAGGCGTAGGCGGATATTTTTGCAGCATTGCCGGCATTTTGCCTCTGGGATCCGGTGTAAATTCCCATTCTTCTCCGTCGATCTGCAGCTTGATATACTTAGCAAACGGTTTGTTATCCGGATCCGGAGTCACCACACCTTCGATATTCTGTGTTGCTATGACAGAACTGCCATTTGTGACTACCGCAAAACCCAGTCGATCATGACCGAGAATAAAATGTCCGGCGTCAACCGAGCCATCCTTGTATTTCGTAGCCCAAGTATACCACAAAATATGGCCATAGTTCTGCATCATAACATCACGATCTTGGTACAGGCAGCCGCCTTCGGCCATATAGACCTGATCAAATGCCACGAAACCGCGTGCCTTCACACCACGGAACTCACCTGTTAGCTCGAACATGTGCGACACATAGTAGGTGCCATCATCTCTTGCGGGCAGATACCAGTGCAATCCCGGCCGGATCATGGGTCCTTCCAGGGTGAACAGGCCATCTTCTGTCCACTTGATGTGATCTTCACTTACACGAATTTCAAAAGGCTTACCAGTTGCTTCAGGTGCCGAGCGCCAAACCGCTTCATCACCTTCACGGACACCCCTTGAGCCCACCGAGCTGGCACAGTCCTTCGTCAGCTCGGCGTTGAACATCAGATTTTTTCCATCAACCGTCGTGTCCTGAATGACGAGTCCGCTGTAAATGGAATTTCCGCCGGGATTACGGAGAAGCTCATACATTTCACCGTCCTCGGTACGAATATTACCATATAGGGGGATAATGCTCAGTTTCAGGCCAAAATAGCCTCTGTCTGACAGCATATCATCTACGCTCGGCTTATGCGCTCCTGCAAGCTGCTGAAAAAAATCACCCCGGGCATATACATCACCCAATTTTGGCATAAAAATACCTCCCCAAAAAATTGATTTACCTTTCGGTATTTTTATTATATAGTGTTAATTACAAAAGTTAAGCACATAATTAGCTTATATTAACATTAAAACAATTCATAATCGTGGGAGATGTAATTTATGGAACTGCGCCAGCTAAAATACTTTGCTGCGGTTTGCGAAACGCTGCATTACGGCAAAGCAGCAGAAAAACTGCATATTGCAGAGCAGCCCCTTAGTTTCCAAATCAAGAAGCTGGAGGAAGAGTTGGGCTATAAACTCTTTGAACGTACAACAAGATCTGTCCGTATCACGCCTGCCGGCAGTGCCCTTTTAAGTAAATTGACGGATGCATTTCGCTCTTTGGAGCAAGGTGTGGAACAGGGACGAATGATTGCAGAAGGGAAAAACGCCAAAATTAGGATCGTGTATAACAGCATGACGATCAATATGGTGATTCCGCATATTATCCAACAATTCAAGAAAGACCATCCTGATATCGATATTGTGCTTACTGAACGGAACTCTCCTGAATTGGAAAACGCCGTCATAAATGACGAAGCAGATGTTGGCTTCATTGCATTATATTGGGAGGATTTTGATGGATTGTGCTGCAAAACAATATTTGAGGAGGACTCTGTCGCTGCGATTCCCAAAGGTTGGGAACTGTCAAAACATAGAATTCGCAGCCTTTCAGAGCTGAAAGATCAACCTTTCATTACATATTCACGAGAGGTCCGCAGAAAATCTTTCGAGGCATTTAACGCTGTGTGTCGTTTGTCAGGTTTCGTTCCTAATATTGTACAAGAAGCAGAATCAGATATTGCTGTACTCGGTCTGGTCGCGTCCGGTTTGGGTATAGCACTTGTTCCGGACGGATATCGAAATATATTCTCTAATGCGGTATCATATCATGTCCTGAAAAAGCCCCGTGTACCCCTTAAAATTTGCTTAATTTGGAAAGAAGGCAATCTATCAGAAACCGCACGCAGTTTAGTTGAAACGGCAAATAATTGTCATTTTGATCTGCTATATTCAAAATCCGCAAATGAGAAAGACAATTCATTTGAAATGCCTTTCAAAAAGTAAGGGCTATAACAAATATAAATTTGTTTTTAATATTTAATGCGTCCGTTTTTTCCTAATCCACTATCCACAGAACAGGTTGCCGAAGGTCTTGGAATTTTATCCCCGCTAATTTCATGTGATAAAACAAATAATCCGAACGCATTTCCTATCGGAAATGCGTTCGGATTATTTTGCTTTGGAACACCAAAACATTATAGATACCGAGGGTTCCAGTTTTGTATCCGAAACCCAATCACAACCCAGCGCAAGCGGTTGTGATTGGGAAAGGAGGAGCAGCGGCATGAGCGCGCTCTGACTTAAAAAAGTCGGAGCAAGCGATACAAAGCTTGCTCCGACGTGGTGCGCCTGAAGGGACTCGAACCCACACGCATTGC
>ERZ827037.3051-NODE-3051-length-11938-cov-4.916099_pt1 | contig 11938 bp, 12 predicted proteins | sample MGYA00519924_ERZ827037 | MGnify/ENA primary metagenome ERZ827037 (study PRJEB31778, sample SAMEA3449250) | human gut metagenome | biome: human gut; feature: human-associated habitat; material: faeces | place: United Kingdom | collected 2010/2012 ...
GAATTGCATCCTGTCCTTTTTTCTCATAAATCAGTGTGTCCTCACCGACTGCTTTTTTTAATACATCTGTGTTCTCCATTGCTTTACATGGAATATCTGCACAGTCATTTAATAACTTTCCGTACATTCCAGTCGCATAGAATCGTTTGTTCAAATCCTGTAAAGAAATACTGGACATATTGGTGATTCCAACTGCTTCAGGATCACTTTTTCCCGTTCTCTGGCTGCCTTGTCCACTTCCAGAAGATGCTTTCCAATCGTATCCTGTAGAAGCATCACCTGATATTTCAATATAACCTTATTATAACGTCCTCACCATACCCCACTTCCTCATTTGGATACCTTGCAAATCCCGGCAGTGTTTTCGCTCCCCGTCTCAGATAGGCTTTCACCTTCTCCCCATACAGATACGGATCATTTCCCCGGACAATCCCCCATTCCATCAAAAGCGCTGCACTTCCCGTCACAAAAGGTGTGGCAAATGATGTTCCTGTAAAGGCTGCGTAACCGCCTCCTGTTGTTGCTGTCACAACTTCCACTCCCGGTGCCACCAGATCCGGTTTCACCAGATTCGTAAGTCTGGTAAATCCTCTTCCTGAAAAATCCGCATATGCAAATGTTCTGGCATCATACGCTCCTACGGATATCACCCGGCCTGCCGATGATGGGATGGTGAGTGTTGTCTGATCTGTCGGAAATAAAAATCCTGTTCCACGATTTAAAACCGCATCGCCTGGAAGCCACATCTCATATTGACCGGTCACGGTTTTCCCCGATGTCAGGACAATTCTCCATATTCCTTCTGTCAGATAACTCTCTACCGGAAGGAAATCAATATAAATTTCCTGAGATGTGCTGTATGGACTTGGTTTTCCATAATAAATCAGTATTTCCGTCTGCCCGATTCTGAATCTCTGCGGTCCCAGTACCTCCGGAATCGGACCAACTCTCACTCCGGACGGATTCACAATAGAAATCTCTATCTGATCTGTATATTCCTTCCATATCTGTACACTGACAGACGGCTGCCTACTCTGAATTGCAAGCTGTACCGTCACTTCACTTTCTGATTCAATTCTTCCCGATGTATGCCCGGCACTTGCCGCTTCATTTCCTGTACCAATGCAAAATACACTTTTCCATATATTTGAAATGTCATCAATATACCGCTCCAATAAAGTCATTCCGTCATGTCCGCCATATGTATTTCCAAAGCTAATATTCACCGCTACCGGCATGCGAAGTTCCAATGCTTTTCTTATCACATAATCAATCCCCATCATCAGTTCCGTCGTTCTCGGGAATCCTTCCTGCATTGAATTGCCAAGTTTTACAATAAGTAATTCACTCTTTGTGGCAACTCCGGCATAAAGTCCTCCGCTGTTTCTTCCATTTCCTGCCGCTACTCCCGCCACAGCTGTTCCGTGTCCGGAAAGGTCCTGACTTCTCACAATCCTTCTTTGTTCTGATACTGTCTGTGCATTCAAAGCTTCATCTATCTGCGCTTTTGTATACTCCACACCGGTTCCGTATCCTTCCGGCGAATTTTCCCCCTCTCCCGGATTCAACGACTGATCCCATAGATAGCGGATTCTCGTACTTCCATCTGCATTTTGAAAATCTGTATTGGCATAATCAATTCCCGAATCTATGATTGCAACCAATATTCCCTGTCCATACAGAGAAAGGCGTGTATCTTGTACCGCATTGATACAAGACACACGCCTTCCCTCTGCTGTCTGGAAGAACAGCCGCTTTGGTTTTTCTACATATTCTACTTCCGGAATTCCCGATAATATATTGATTCTGGATTCTACAATTCGGATGATTGCATATTCATTTTGAAGCTCTGTTACTCCGGATGCGATCTCTCTGACTCGGTCCAGATTTCCAGAATATTTAATAATTAGATCCCATTCTCTGTCAATTGGATTATAGCCGACATTTAAATTCAATGATTTTTCCCTCTCATCTTCCGTAGAATTCAGTGCAAGGTTTAAAAGGTTTTCTAGTTTCTGACTGGTCATAATATTGACTCCAATTGTCTTTATTATTAATATATGCACTTGGTAAAACCACAGGGACACTGAAAAAGCCTCTTTTCACGACCTCATTGGCTTCCCACGGGGACACTGAAAAAGCCTCTTTTCTCGTCCCCCTGGCTCTATCCTCTGGCTCTGGCTCTATCTCTAATTCTTTATTACCTCGCTCAACACCCTTCCCACTGCTCCGGCAAAGTCATTAATATTCTGAATCCGTACCAATCCCCTGCCGAATATCTCTGTCGCTGTTTCTGCGGATTTTGCACTTCCCATGAAGATTCCGATAACCTGAATTCCTTTTTGTTTTAACTTCTGGACTTCTCTAGCCGTATCTTCTACCGCCGACTGATCTGTGTACTCTTTGTTTGTGTAAAATGCTCCCTCGCCAATATTCTGGTCATCCATCGGACTTGCATCTGTCAGTACAAGTAAGATTTTTCCCGGTTTTTCACTTTTTTCCATCAAATATCCTGCCGCACGCAGAGCCAGTCCGTCCCGGTTATTTCCTGCTGCGACATATCTGAATACTTCTTTTCCATCCTGCTCTTCTTCATAATTTTTAAAGATCCGCATCACAGTAAATCCCCGGATACTGCAGTACGAATATATCTGCGCCGGTATGCCGCATGCATCCAGACTCTTTGCCAGGACATATGCCTGAGCCGCAATCTGTTCCTGCATCTGCTTTCTGGACGATGATGCATCGATTAGTATATCAACTGAGAATCCCGGAATTTCCACTTCTTCTTTCCGTTCAAACACTCTTGGATTATCGAAATAAACTGCTTTCCATACTTCTCTTGGATTGATCTTCCCGTACGTTGTCATTTCCGGAAATGTCTCGTCCTGTGTCTCCAGGCAGATGCGCAATTTTTCTGTAAGCTTTCTTATACTGTTCTGATATATCTCTCTGTTTTTCTCGTAATACTGTTTGTTTTTCTCATATTGTAAAAAAGATTCTTTTTGAAATTTCAGAATTTCCTGCTTTTCTCGTTTTCCTGCTGTTTTCAAATATTCTTCTAATTCTTCCCCTCTCTTTTTCTCCTCCCATTCTTTTCCCAAAGCAAGCTTCGCTAATCCCTTTTTATCATCTTCCAGTCTTTTTGCAACTTCCTTCGAATTACCTCTTGTAAATAAAATGTGGCAGTTCTTATGATTATCTATACATAGCTTGCGATCTATTTTTTTCTGTTTACTCTGAGAATGTATGCTTTTTCCGAAGCAGGCTTCCACATACTTTCTTGCTTCCTCCGGATCATTTTTTAATGATAGCTGTACCAGATAATGCTTCGACCTTTCCATGGCTCCCGATTTTTCACCGCTGGTTTCTCCTTTATCTTCATAGTTCTTTGCCCGTACATAAGTGGCGCTCACTTTTCCTACTGAATGAAATGCTCCGGCAACCTTTTGTAAAAAATAAATGCCTTCCTTTTTTGAAACTTTTGCCGGGCGATATGAAAAATACTTCCAGAAATTTTCACGAGTGCATTCCAGAATTTCATCCGTTGTCATCTCTTCTGTATAGGAAAATGCATGCAGAAGTTCTTCCTCTTCTGTACTTAATTCGGATGGCTGTCCCAGGATTTCTCTGCAATGTGCATTCCGGATCTGCTCTATCCTTGCGTATTCTTTCTGATTCATATACCGGTTCAGATTATCTATGGCATACTCTCTCCGAAGATTTTCCATTGCAGATCTTGTTTTTCTTTCTTTTTGATACAATGCATTCTCCAGTCCGATCCACAGAAGGCCTTCGTATAATTCCTGATCTTTTCCTCCAAGCTGATCAAAAAAATCATCTATTTTTTCCTGATCATACCACTTATAAGTCAGACCAATAATCAGATTCAGATATATATCTGCCGTTCCATCCGGTGCAAATGCAAGGAAAAGTGGATCAAGCTCATAATTTTCTGCTGCCGTCCATATGAAATTTCGCGCTCTTTTTGCTTCTCTTAATTCCCGTTCTTCTATTTCTTCCATATTATAATACACTACTTTCCCGCTTCTATTTTCTGTTGTTCGCACACATTTCTAATAAGCAATTCGTAATATCAAATCAGATGGCAGATATCATTTTATAAACAAGTCTTTTCTCACCGTTTTCTTCGAGATTCTTGTATGGATCGTATCACGGATCAGAGTCTGTTCATATGTATCAAACGTTTTATTGGTAATTCCCATGTCCAGTGCCGTAAATATATCGAGTCCTTTTTCCATCAGACCGACTGCTCCTAAGAGGCCGCGCAGATCCAGTGCCTTGGAAGATATTTCTCCATTTTCACACTTCTTATGTAATTCCAGGAACATGGAAGCAAGTTCTCCTGCTCCTTCTTCACGGATGTCCGTATAATGCTTTCTTATTAATTTGATCAGACTTTCCCTTGAAATCATCGGCATCTGAATCACTACAAATCTGGATACCAGCGCTTCATTCAGCTCTTTTGTACCGGCATATCCGTAGTTCATCGTTGCAATGAATCTCGTTGCCGGATGTAGCTCCATACGTTCATACCCCGGAACATCAATCGTCCTCCGGAAATCCAATGTCGCATGGAGCACAGACATCGCTTCACTCTTTGCCCTATTAATCTCATCCAGTATGGCAAAGCCTCCTGCCTTTGCCGCTGTATATACCGGTCCCGGTCTGAACGTCACCTCTCCCCCACGGAATGTATCCATCCCGATCAATGAAGCTGCATCCATATTCACATGAAAAGACACATCCCACCGTGGTCTTGCGAATACTCCTGCCAGATTCTCTGCAAATAGATTCTTTCCTGTTGCTTTCGGACCCGCCAGCAGAATATTCTCTCCACACAAAATTGCGGTAATGGCCTGTTCCCAGACTTCTTTTCCATAGTAAAATTGTTCCAGCTTCGGGATTCTTGAAGCATATTCCGGTTCTACCGGATATGTCTCTCTATATTCTTTCATCTCACAGATCAGATCATCTCTGATTCCAAGTTCTTTTAATTTATCCAGCAATTTCTGTGCTTCCTTTCTGACATATTTTTGCGTTATGACTCTACATTCTATCTACATCTTATATCAGTTTTTCTTATTTTCATCATGACAAATATGAATTTTACTTATATTCTATTCTGCTTTATAATAAAAATCAAGATAACACTTACATAGGAGGAATCACAGATTATGTCGACGAAAAAAGCCAATCTGATTCTTACAACCTGCTCTATGGCATGGGGCACTTCTTATATATTTATGAAACTGGGAATTGAGGGACTTTCCCCTCTGATGCTGATGGCTCTGCGTACAGGAATTGCATTCCTGCTCCTGGTACTTATATTTTTCAAAAGGTTACTGAAGGTCAATAAAAGACTTTTACTCTATAGTGCCATCACAGGCTTTCTGCTTTTTACAAACCTTACACCAATCCTTTATGGATTAAATACGATTACCGCCTCACAGAGTGGCTTCATCCTCAGCACAACCGTTGTGCTTGTTCCGATCATTCATGCCATTATTTCCCGAAAGCTTCCGGAACATCATGTCCGGCTTGGAATCATTATCGTATTGATCGGAATGGTGCTGATCAACGGCGGAGATATCTTTTCTGTAAAGCCCGGAACGCTGCTCTGTATGCTTTCGGCTTTCAGTTATTCCATTAATATTGTATTAAACAGCTATTTTACCAGACACGTGGATCCTCTTGCGCTTGGAGTCTACCAGCAGGGTTTCACATGTCTTTATTCCGTAATCGGTCTGCTGGTGTTCAGATCCCCGATATTTCCGAACACCGCGTTGGACTGGATCTCAGTTCTTGGACTTGCACTTCTGTCCTCGGCTTATGGATTCGTTGTGCAGACCGTAGTACAGCAATATACAACACCAGAAAACACGGGATTTTTATTCTCTCTGGAACCGATATTTGCAGCAATCTTTTCCTATATCTTCCTGCATGAGAAGCTCCCGGCGATGGGATATCTCGGAGCTGTGTTCATTCTTGCAGGTGTGTTTACTGCTATTGATGCGAAGAGTACGGTGATGGAATTATTTACCGGAAAACCGGATGCTGAAGTTATAGCCAAAAACAATGAATTTCATACAAAATAAAAAAATCCGCTGTTCCGTCTTGCTACATTCCTTTACTAATATTCAGTGAAAAAGGAATGCAGCATTGACTGACAGCGGCTTTTTATCTTTTATATCTCTATATCTCCATGCATTCGAAAGAAGGCAACTGATTCTATCAATTACAGAATTTCTGCTTCTATTTTTCTATAAATTGCATCTGCAAGGATCTTATGACTCTTTCCATCCATGTGCTCCTGGTCTGCCTCCGACGGACTTGCATAATCCGCTGCCCGCATGAAACGTTTGCCATATCTTCCGGCTACTTTTTCATATACTCCTTCCAATTTCTTCGATACTTCCACGGATTCCGGAGAAAATTCCTGATCGTATCCGTCCTGCCATACTTTCTCTCCCAGATAGATCGGGGATATCACAAGCACGTTCATCTTATCCGCATATTGATTAATCTGCTCTAACAGTCTTGCAATTCCTTTTCCGATTACTTCTGCAGATGCACCGAATATCGTTTTGCAGTCATTTGTTCCAAGCATCAGCACAACTGCATCTGGCGTATGTGTCTCCAATAATGTTGGAAGCAGTTCTGTTCCTTTTCTTCCCAGACGCAATGGATCATCAAATATGGTCGTTCTTCCACACAGACCTTCTTCGATAATCCTTACATCCCGGTCTGCCAGTTTTTCCTGTAAAATCCCTGTCCAACGTTCTTCCCACGAAAAACGCTTTCCGGTCTCTCCGTCTAATCCCCATGTATTCGAATCTCCGAAGCATAATATCTGTTTCATTACTTCCTGCACCTGCTTTCTGTTCTCTTATCTCATCTGTGAAATACATCCACAGTCCTATATTACTCATTTACTTTCACACAAGAATTTCGTTTTTCTCGCTATAACTTGAGTTTAGCATCCTTTTCCTATTAAGTCAATATGTTTTATATGTTTTATTTGTTTTTACTTTTCATCTGTCTTTCTTTTATGTTATACTATCTTATAGTTTGTTCATACGGAGCACACAAGGAGGATTGCATAATGGATGAAAGATTAAAACAACAATTAAATTTCATTCTCGAAATTGATAAAGAAAAGAATATCTTAAGACAGACCCATCTCTCCGGACACGGAAGACGTGAAAATGATGCCGAACATGCCTGGCACATGGCGATCATGGCTTATCTGTTAAAAGATTATGCCAATGAACCAGTCGATATTGCGAAAGTTATGATCATGTGCCTGATCCATGACATCGTAGAAATCGACGCCGGAGATACCTACGCTTACGATGCCGAAGGATTAAAGACACAGAAAGCCCGTGAAGATGCCGCCAAAGAACGGATCTTCTCTTTATTACCGGAAGACCAGAAAGAAGAACTCACTGCACTTTTTGACGAATTTGAAGACTACCAGACACCGGAATCTAAATTTGCACATTCCATGGATAATCTGCAGCCACTGCTTCTCAATAACAGTAACGGCGGAGGCGACTGGCGTGAGCATCAGGTAACTTCCGAACAGGTCTATGGAAGACAACGCAAAACACAGCTTGGTTCTGAGACTTTATATAAGGTAACAGACCAGATACTTAGAGAAAACATCGAAAAAGGAAACATTAAAGAACGATAAGCGATAATTTTCTTTTTACTATCTATTACTTACAAAGGAGATTACTATTTTTATGAGACGAAAAGCTCTGAAAGCCGCTTTCCCATGTACGATTCCCATCATGACGGGATTCATATTTCTGGGAGCCTCTTATGGAATCTATACGAACGCATCCGGATTTTCTTTCGTCTATCCGCTGTTTATGAGTATGCTCATCTATGGCGGTTCGCTGGAAAAGGAACCAGATGGAAGAAATTCTATCTGATATATGGCATGTGTGACGAAACATTCTCCGTTAATTATACCGCTGACATCCCGGAAGACGTAGATAAAGGCTGGTTCATGTTCTTCGTCACGTTATTGAATCAGTTTTACTGGGTTGCTTCTGCGACAGCCGGAGGAATCATTGGTTCTTTATTGAAGATTAATACCGACGGAATCAGCTTTGTAATGACGGCCATGTTCGTCGTTATCTTTATGGATCAGTGGCTGAAGGAAGACAATCACATTTCATCTTTAATTGGTCTTGGTGTATCGCATCCGCAGTCTTTGGCATGCTGGTTATTTACTGTCTCAGAAATGTCAATGTAATGCAGGGCAGTCATGGAATTCCTGAATTTCTTGCAATTATTGTTACCTGTGCATTACATGTCTGGAAGAGACAGATGTTAGTATCAATTGCCGGAGGAACGGTTTTTTATATGCTGTTATTGCACTTTATCTTTTGATTACTGTAAAAATCAGTTCATTATCACACACTTATATCATATATACCTGATTATTATGTGTACGAAAAGGGAGCGGATATTTTCCTATGAAGATCAACAATGAAGAATATTATCAGATTGGAGAAGCCAGTATTATCAACATGTTGCAGATGATATCCTCTGGTATCATGAAGAAAATGAACGGATCAAACTTCAGAATCCTGCTCTTCCTGTCTGCATGAAATACTTTGAGGCTGAAACAGTTATTACCGGTGCTCTTACCGAAAGAGACCGCTCTTACCACGCCAGTCTTCAGGATGTGATACGTCAGGAACTAAGTCACTCTGATTCAATCCGTAGAAAATATGGGGATTCCGGTCATCTGATGACACTTCCTTCCGGTGATCAGCTATAATTATGGTGCCGGGAAAATCAGACGTACCAGAGCTGCCCTGAAATTTGCATCCCTCTTATCCTGTGGTATCATGGTCATTGCAAATTTGCAAGGTGTTACAAGAATGAAAGAAAATGTATTCATTATCTTGCTCCGTCAGGTATTTCTGTTGGTTCCGTTGGCATGGATTTTGCATTTTCTCGGGCTTAATGCTGTGTGGTGGACATTCCCGCTCACGGAGATTATTGCAAGTCTCTGGTGTGTTGTTCTTGTGACTGTAAAAGATAAAACACCAAAAACCTCTTAAACCAAAACACCGTATTATATGATTGTATCTGATATCTTCATATAATACGGTGTTCTTTCATTCCAATTATTTTCCTATCAATACCTTTTTTCCTTCAAATGCAAATCCATAATGTTTTATATCATCTCTTGCAATTCCTCTTTCTATCAGTTCTGCATCGTAATGTTTGTCTTCAATCTGTCTGAGTGCAGACTGCACAGTATCCGCTAATCCATTTTCCTCATCCGGATCCAGAACTTTAAACTCCAATATAATTGCCGGTTTCTTTAACTCGCACAGATACAATATTCCCGGAATGGCAAACAGTACAATAACCAGTGAACAATTCATCATATTTCCATCATCCCGGACATAATGCATCCACCAGCAGCTCCACATTCTTTCATATCCTGCCACTGCTTCTCATCAAATTTGATTCCACCAATTCCGTACACGGGAATGCTGACTTCCTGACAGACTTCTTCTAAAAATTCCAGACCTCTTGGCGGTAATCCTTTCTTGCAATCCGTTGCGTAGATATGTCCTGCTGTCAGATATGCCGCTCCAAGTGCTTCTGCTTCCTTTGCTTCTTCCACGGAATGTACCGATGTTCCAATACCCCTGCAGATATTTTTATCCAGAATTTCTTTCTGTTTGCCGGACTTTTTCAGATAATCCCTCACATACACTTTTTCATCATCGGACAGTCCTTTCCACACTGGAAGAGGCAGATGTACCGAAGTACATCCAAGTTCTATTGCCACTTTCCAAAAATTATGAAGGATACAATGCACCTGATACTGATTGCAGATTTCTAATACCTCTTTTGCCAGTGTCCTATATTCCTCTTCCGTCAGATCTTTTTCCCTTAAGATGATTGCGTCCGGATGTATCTTACAGACTCTTTCTATCTGCTCTGAAAAAGGCCGCTTACAAAGCTTCCGATTACTAACTGCAATCACTTTAAATGTCTGATTTCCTACAGATTCTATCACTGATAGCTCCTTTCGACTATATTCCGTTTCTTCCAAATGTATAATGATTCAGACTCATACATATATTACTTATTTCCCTCCATTATACATAAATATAATCATTCATCACCGGCTGAAGATTATGTTTCAGAAGAGCCTGATATACCTCATCCACAGATCGGCCATCCGAGATTTCAAACTGATCATCTCCTTTGTCTTCAATATCATCCACGTGGCTTCCGATACCTGTACTTACACCGGCAGATATCTTCGTTGCCGCAATGCTTACCAGATTATCACGGACTCTTTCACATTCTCTGGTAGAAACCGTGATACTTGCAAATGGCATAAACAGACGATATGCACACACTACCTGTAAAAGCTGCGGCTCGTGCACATCCATCGGATTGATCCTGTCGTTATTGATGATCGGCCGGAGTCTCGGACAAGAAAATGCAATCTCTGCATGTGGATATTTTCTCTGTAACAGATACGCATGATATCCTGTTGCAAATGCGTCTTTTCTAAAATCATCCAGTCCAAGAAGTGCCCCAAATCCAACTCCACGCATGCCGCCTTTTAATGCTCTTTCCTGCGCATTCACACGGTATGGATAGATTCTCTTATGTCCGGCAAGATGAAGTGTTTCATATTTATCTGAATTATAGGTCTCTTGAAATACGGTTACATAATCAGCGCCGCATTCATGCAGATATGCATATTCATCGGAATTTACCGGATAGATTTCAAGGCCGATAACTTTAAAATATTTTCTTGCGATCTTACATGCCTCACCAATGTATTCTACCGTAGATTTGTTGCGGCTTTCACCCGTCAGGATCAGGATTTCCTGAAGACCGGTCTTGGCAATTGCTGCCATTTCCTTTTCTATCTCTTCTGCTGTTAACTGTGCACGGTTGATCTTATTATGGCAGTTAAATCCACAATAGATACAATAGTTTTCACAATAGTTTGCAATATAAATTGGTGTAAACATATAGACGCTGTTTCCAAAATGTTTTCTTGTCTCTATCTGCGCTGCCTGTGCGATTTCTTCCAGAAATGGCAGTGCTGCCGGGGATAATAACGCCTGAAAATCTTCCGGTGTACGTTCCGTATGTGCCAGCGCACGTTTTACATCTTCTGCTGTATAGCTGTCATAATCATATCTTTCCATTGCTGCTACAACCTGATCTAGTATCTCTGATCCGATGTCCTCCATGCCAGGAAGGTATGTCATATGATTGATGCGGTTCTTCTTTTGATCTTCCAGAATCTCCTCGCTTAAGATACTTTCATTTATATGCATAATTTCCCGTTCTTCTTTTTCTGTATTTTTTCCCGCAGCTTTAGTTATACCCTGTTCATTTTCTTCTTTTATTTTATTATTTCTATTTTCCTGTACCTGTTCCATCTTATCAGCCTCCTAATCCTGCAGAAATCCCGTCAGTGGTGAAGATGCGCTGGCACCGCGTTCGATTGTTCTTCCAAGTCCGGAAAGGTAAGCACTTCTGCCAGCTTCGATTGCCTTCTTAAATGCTTCTGCCATCGCCGGTACGTCTCCAGCCGTTGCAATTGCTGTATTAGCCATGACTGCAGCTGCTCCCATTTCCATTGCCTCACATGCCTGGGATGGACGCCCGATTCCGGCATCTACAATGATTGGCAGATCAATCTCATCGATCAAAATCTGGATAAAATCTTTTGTACAAAGTCCTTTATTTGATCCGATTGGTGCACCAAGCGGCATAATACATGCAGCTCCTGCATTGACCAGATCTCTTGCAGCGTTCAGATCGGGATACATATATGGCATAACTACAAATCCTTCTTTTGCAAGAATTTCTGTTGCCTTGATTGTCTCATAGTTGTCTGGGAGAA
>ERZ827037.3055-NODE-3055-length-11920-cov-4.266161_pt1 | contig 11920 bp, 9 predicted proteins | sample MGYA00519924_ERZ827037 | MGnify/ENA primary metagenome ERZ827037 (study PRJEB31778, sample SAMEA3449250) | human gut metagenome | biome: human gut; feature: human-associated habitat; material: faeces | place: United Kingdom | collected 2010/2012 ...
ACCTGAATGCGGAAATCGCAGAGTTTATCCTGGAGGATATGGGCCTTGTGGTCGATCGCGTTGAGGATGGGATTCAATGTGTGGCAAGGATGGAACAGAAACCAGCAGGGACCTACGATCTGATCCTTATGGATATCCAGATGCCGAACATGGATGGCTATAAGGCAACTCAGGCAATCAGAAGGCTGGAAGATAAGAAAAAAGCTGGCATTCCGATCATAGCTATGACAGCCAATGCATTTGAGGAAGATAGAAAAAAGGCATTTGAAAAAGGAATGAACGGACATATTGCAAAGCCTGTTGATGCAGAAAAGGTTAAAAGAACCATTCTTTCAGTTTTACGGTGAGATGAAAGATAAGTAAAGTACAGAACGGACATTCGACTTGTTCTGTACTTTTTTTATTATAGGAAACTGCTCCTTTTTGCAAAATTTGTCACAAAAGGAGATAAGAACAATGTGGTGGATGCCTACGACGTGGAAGAAAAAAGATTCGGTATAAATGAAAATTATACAGAAGAATTAAAAGGAGAGTGTAGAAAAAGTTCTGCACTCTCAATTTAGTTGTATGAGAATATTATATAAACTCAGCATCAATACCGCTTCAAATACCACCTCTCCACCGCATTAATCCCCGCATATAAAACCATCGCAAACAGACAAAGAATACAGATACTCATAAGCAGCCAATCCATCTTAAACACCTGGCTTGAATAGATGATGAGATATCCGAGCCCTTCCCTAGCAGCGAGGAATTCCCCGATGATCACACCTACCAGACATAGACCGATATTCACCTTCATATTACTGATGATCGCCGGGATGGAGCTTGGAAGGACGACTTTGGTAAGTGCGTGCCGTCGTTTGCCACCGAGCGTATAAATCAGTTTGATCTTACCGGGATCGGTGGTGGTGAAACTGGTGTAAAGATTCAGGATGCTTCCGAAGATCGCGACAGACATACCGGCTACGATGATGGTCGTCTTGGTGGCACCGAGCCATACGATGAGAAGCGGGGCGAGTGCAGACTTTGGAAGGCTGTTCAGAACAACCAGATATGGCTCCAGAACTTCCGAAGTCCTGCGGCTGAACCAGAGGAGGACCGCAATCAGTACGCTGAATAAAGTGACCAGTAAGAAGCTGATGACAGTCTCATATAATGTCGTACCAAGATGCAGGAAGATCGTACCATCCATCAGCATACTCCAAAAGCAGTAACCAATCTTCGCCGGGCTGCTGAAGATGAAAGAATCAATGATGCCATACCGGCTGGTGAGTTCCCATAAGGTAAGAAAGGCAAAAAGCAAGAGAAGGCGGAGAACGTATACTAATTGCCGGTGATGTCTGTGATGCCGGAGAAACATTTGTTGAGCAGAAGAAGCAGCTGTAAAACGTATACCATTATCTATCGTTGCATCAGATGTTTTCCCGTGCTGACGCTTCATCCTCATTCAACTCCTTCCACACAAGATTAAAATATGTCTTAAATTCCGGTGCATTTCTGCGATTCATCGGGGTATCTTCATCAAGTTTAAAGACAAGCGGGATTGTCTGCTTAATCGTAGCCGGACGCCGGGAGAGCACGATCACACGGTCTGCAAGAGAAATCGCTTCCGACAGATCATGCGTAACTAGAAGCGCAGATTTGCCTTCTTTTCTAAGAATCTGCCCGATATCATCCCCGACCTGCAGGCGTGTCTGATAATCCAGGGCGGAGAACGGTTCATCCAGAAGCAGAATCTCCGGATCTAGCACCAGTGTACGGATCAGCGCCACACGTTGCCGCATTCCTCCGGATAATTCAGACGGTCTGGAATTCTCAAAATCCCCGAGACCGTAGATTCCCAGTAATTCATGCGCATACTTTCTGGTTCTCGCAGTTAGAGCATGTTGTACCTCAAGACCAAGAATGACATTATTATAGATCGTACGCCATTCAAACAGTTCATCATGCTGGAGCATATAGCCGACATTTGTGGTGCTTTCGCGAAGCATTTTCCCATTGATACGGATCATGCCCTGCTCCAGGGGAAGAAGCCCGCAGATCAGCGACAAAAGAGTAGACTTGCCACATCCGGAAGGCCCCACGATGGCAATGAATTCTCCTTTATTCAGAGAAAATGAGATATCAGATAAAGCGAGCGTCTCGCCGTCCAGAGTATGATAGGTATAAGAAACATGCTGCAGATGTAATACTTGTTCCATAGGAACCTCCTGTATGTGGGGTATATAATAGAGTATGATAGAGTGGAAGAAACAGTGAATATATCGGATATTAAAAAGGTCGATATCTCTTTATTGTGAGATGGAAGACAGTGTGTTAAAATGCAGATGTATCTAAATGCCGAAGCATAGAGATACATTTCATATAATGAAATCTATATAGGATATATAAGAAAGGCTTTCACCATGGAGCAAAAAACAAATCAGAAAAAAACAAGCCAACCAGATAAATCACACAAGCAAAAGAATAACCAGCCAAAAATCAACTACCAAAAAGAACTAGACAAACGAATCGAAAACCTGCAAAAAGAAGGAAAAGTTCCAACCCTGCTTCTCCACAGTTGCTGCGCTCCATGCAGCAGTTATGTACTGGAATATTTAAGCAATTATTTCCACATCACAGTCCTATATTACAATCCGAATATTTATCCAGAAGATGAATATGGGAAGCGTATCATAGAGCAGCAGAAACTGATCAATGAAATGAATGTAAAATACCCGGTACAGTTCATCGCCGGGGATTATGACAGGGAAAAATTCTACGAGATGGCAAAAGGCCTGGAAGAAGTAAAGGAAGGCGGCGTCCGTTGTTTTAAATGTTATGAACTCCGGCTGCGTGAAGCGGCGGAGATTGCAAAGGCAAATAGATTCGACTATTTTACAACTACACTCAGCATCAGTCCGCTGAAAAATTCTGCAAAATTGAATGAGATCGGATTAAAACTTGCAGAAGAGTATGGTGTCCAATATCTGACATCAGATTTTAAAAAGAAAAATGGATATAAAAGATCCGTCGAATTATCGGCAGAATATGGTCTGTATAGACAAGATTACTGCGGATGTGAGTTCTCAATGAGGCAGAGACAGGAAGAAGAAAAGGCGAAGCAGGCAACGGAAGAAATGAATAAAAATGAAGAATAAATTGCATGATTAAGCCGAAAGAAATACATTTTATGGTGAATAAATATGTAAATTCCTGTAATAATATTTGCTTTTACACAGAAATGTGTTAAAATCGGTAGCAGTAAACTAAAAATGAAAGGAAGAAAATCCATATGGCACAGTTATGGGGAGGTCGTTTCACAAAAGAAACAGACCAGTTAGTATACAATTTTAATGCGTCCATTACATTTGATAAAAGATTCTATGCGCAGGATATCAAAGGCAGTCTTGCACATGTAGCAATGCTTGCAAAGCAGGGAATCTTAACAGAAGAAGAAAAAGAACAGATCACAGACGGATTAAAAGGCATCTTATCCGATGTAGAATCCGGCAAATTAGAGATCTCAGATAAATACGAAGACATTCACAGTTTCGTAGAGGCAACACTGATCGACCGCATCGGCGATCCTGGAAAGAAGCTTCACACAGGACGAAGCAGAAATGACCAGGTTGCATTAGATATGAAACTTTTCACAAGAGATGAGATCCACGAGATCGACGCTCAGTTAAAAGAGCTTCTGGAAGTGATCCTTCATGTAATGGAAGAAAATGTAGAGACATACATGCCAGGATTTACCCACCTTCAGAAAGCACAGCCGATCACACTGGCACATCACATGGGAGCATATTTTGAAATGTTCCGCAGAGACCACGAGAGATTAAAAGATATCGTAAAACGTATGAACACCTGCCCACTGGGATCCGGTGCACTTGCAGGAACGACATATCCGCTGGATCGCGAGTACACAGCCCAGTTACTTGGATTCGACGGACCGACGCTCAACAGTATGGACGGCGTATCCGACAGAGATTATCTTCTGGAGCTGTTATCCGCACTTAGTATCATCATGATGCATTTGAGCAGATTCTGCGAGGAAGTGATCATCTGGAACTCTAACGAGTATCAGTTCGTAGAGATCGACGATGCATACAGCACAGGAAGCAGTATCATGCCGCAGAAGAAGAATCCGGACATCGCAGAGCTGGTAAGAGGTAAGACCGGACGTGTATACGGAGCATTAAATGCACTCCTTACTACTATGAAGGGAATTCCGCTTGCATACAATAAAGACATGCAGGAAGATAAAGAATGGGCATTCGATGCCATGGATACCGCAAAAGGATGCATCACATTATTTGCCGGCATGTTAAAGACGATGCAGTTTAACAAAGACCGCATGGAAGAAAGTGCAAAACACGGATTTACCAATGCTACAGATGCAGCAGATTATCTGGTAAATCACGGCGTACCATTCAGAGATGCACACGGTATCGTAGGAAAACTGGTACTGACATGTATCGAGAAGAAGATTCCGCTGGATGCACTTCCGCTGGAAGAATATAAGAAGATTTCACCTGTATTTGAAGAAGATATATATGAAGCAATTGATCTTGAGACATGCGTGAACAAGCGTATTACAATCGGAGCTCCTGGAAAAGAAGCGATGACGAAATCGATTGCGGCTTATCAGAAATATATGGCTGAGTATTAAAATCTGAAAACACATTTACAATATAATATCTATGAATGAAGGTAGCATGGAAATTATATTTAGGATGATAAAAAAGAAAGGGAGAGAAAGAAGATGGAGAAGAAATTAAGAGTAGGTATTTTAGGAGCAACAGGAATGGTTGGACAGCGTTTTATCTCATTGCTTGAAAATCACCCTTGGTTCGAGGTTGTAACAGTAGCAGCAAGCCCGCGTTCCGCAGGAAAGACATACGAAGAGGCAGTCGGCGGACGCTGGAAAATGGATACACCGATGCCGGAAGGCGTTAAGAAACTGATCGTAAAGAATGTAAATGAAGTAGAAGAAGTAGCTTCTACCGTAGATTTTGTATTCAGTGCCGTAGATATGACAAAAGACGAGATCAAAGCAATCGAAGAAGCATATGCAAAGACAGAGACACCGGTTGTATCAAACAACAGCGCACACCGCTGGACAAAAGATGTACCGATGGTAGTACCTGAGATCAATGCTGCACACTTCGACCTGATCAAGACTCAGAAAGAGCGTCTTGGAACAACACGCGGATTTATCGCAGTAAAACCAAACTGCTCAATCCAGAGCTACACACCTGCACTTGCAGCATGGAAAGAATTCGGACCAAAAGAAGTTGTTGTAACAACATACCAGGCAATCTCCGGAGCAGGAAAGACATTCAAAGACTGGCCGGAAATGATCGAGAACATCATTCCATACATCGGTGGAGAAGAAGAAAAGAGTGAGAAAGAACCTCTGCGTGTACTCGGAACACTGGAAAATGGTGAAATTAAACTTGCAGAAGAGCCAAAGATCACATGCCAGTGCTTAAGAGTACCTGTACTGAACGGACATACAGCAGCTGTATTCATCAACTTCGAGAAGAAGCCAACCAAAGAACAGCTGATCGAGAAACTGGAAAGCTTCAAGGGATTCCCGCAGGAAGCAGAACTTCCAAGCGCTCCAAAGCAGTTCATCCAGTACCTGTCAGAAGACGACAGACCACAGGTAAAAGCTGACGTTAACTACGAAAACGGAATGGGTGTATCTATCGGACGTCTGAGAGAAGACAGCATGTATGATTACAAATTCATCGGACTGTCACACAACACCGTACGTGGTGCAGCAGGCGGAGCCGTACTGTGCGCAGAAGCACTGACAGCTAAGGGATATATCCAGGCAAAATAAATGATTGAAAATACCGGATGAGTAATCCGGTATTTTTTATGCAAAATTTTATGCGTTTGTTGCGATTGCCTATACTTCCGTGTTAAAATATGACAAAGCATATTTTCAAAAATCCAGAGTATATAGAACTATCTTGCAATACCAGAAACGGAGGCCCGACTATGAACAAAGAACTACTTGGCTACACACAAAACAGAGAACTCTCCTGGCTCAGATTCGACCAGAGAGTCTTAGAAGAAGCACGTGACAAAAGCGTTCCATTGCTGGAACGCATGAAATTCGTAGCCATCTTCACCAGCAACCTCGACGAATTCTTCATGGTCCGGGTAGGAAGCCTCTATGATATGGCACAGACAGATGCCCATCACATAGACAGACGCTCCGGCATGACACCACAGGAAGAATTAGACGCCATTTACGCCGCAGTAGCACCACTATACAAAGAACGCGACAAGACCTACGCCGACATCAAGAAAGAACTGTCACCATACGGCGTGTGCGGACTGGACTTCAAAGAGCTGGAAGCAGATGAGAAAAAATATGTAAAAAAATATTTCAAAGAACAGATCCTGCCGGTCCTCTCACCACAGATCGTAGACGGCAGCCACCCATTTCCACATCTGTTAAATAAAGAAATCTATGTCACCGCAAGCCTGAACCCGGCAGCAGGTAAAAAGAACAAGATCGAAAAGAGTAAGACTGAAAAAAATAACGAAGAACAGATGCTCGGCATTGTCCCGGTACCAACCTACGTCTCCGACATCCTGATGCTCCCGGGACACGACATCCGCTACATCCGCATGGAAAAGGTCATCCTGGAATACCTGCATCTGGTGTTCGATCAGTACGAGATCTCCGACCCGAACTACATCTGTGTTACAAGAAATGCAGACGTATCTCCGGACGACGAAGCACTGGATATCAACAACGATTTCCGCAGACTCATGCAGCAGACACTGCACAAACGCCGCAGAATGGCAGTCGTACGAATGGAAAGCGCAGAAAAATTATCCCCACGGATGCAGGAATATTTCTGTGACAAATTCAAGATCACACCGGCACAGATCTTCCGCACGAAGATGCCGATGAAGCTGGATTACATGTTCTCCATCGCGGGAAATCTGCCGGATTCCATGAAGAGATCACTGATCTATTCTCCATTTTCACCGCAGAAATCAGCACACGTACAGGACGGAAATATGCTGCGTCAGGTGAAAAAACAGGATATCCTGCTGTTCTATCCATACGAGAGCATGGATCCATTCCTGAAACTGATCAAAGACGCATCGACAGATACGAATGTCTTAACCATCAAGATCACCATCTACCGGCTGGCAAAGAAAGCAAGACTGGTAGAATACCTCTGCGCGGCAGCAGAAAATGGTAAAGAAGTCACCGTCCTCATCGAACTCCGTGCCAGATTCGATGAGCAGAATAACATCGACTGGTCCGAAAGACTCGAAGAAGCCGGATGCCGCGTGATCTACGGATTCGATGGCTACAAAGTACATTCCAAGATCTGCCAGATCACATACAGGAACCGCAATGACATCCAGTACATTACCCAGGTCGGAACCGGTAACTACAACGAAAAGACCGCAGCGATGTACACTGACCTGTCCCTGATGACCGCAGATCCAAGAATCGGACAGGACGCCGCAGAATTTTTCAAAAACATGTCCATTGGCAATCTGAACGGAAGCTACAATTACCTGATCGTATCCCCGGTCAGCTTAAAAAGCAGCATACTGCAGATGATGGATGAAGAAATCGCAAAAGGAAGTAACGGACGTATCATAATGAAAATGAATTCCGTAACGGACGTAGATTTCATCCGCAAAGTATCCGAAGCATCCTGCGCCGGAGTGCGGGTGGACTTGATTGTTCGCGGAATCTGCTGTATACTACCGGGAGTACCTGGCTATACAGAAAATGTCAGAGTCATGAGCGTAGTAGGAAGATATCTGGAACACCCACGTATCTTCAGCTTCGGAACCGGAGCTGCACAGAAGCTCTATATCGGTTCCGCCGACATGATGACAAGAAATACAGAAAAACGAGTGGAAGTCGCCTGCCCGGTATTAGATGACAGAATCCGACGCCAGATCAATCATGACCTGAAGATCATGTTAAGTGATAATGTCAAAGCCAGAGTCATGCAGCCAGACGGCACATACGCCAAACGCAAGATCACAGATAAGGCGATCGACTCACAGGCGGTATTCATGGAAGAGGCGATCGAAGCAGCAAAAACAGCCGGACAGAAAGAAAAGATACAGCCAAAGAAAGGCCTGATTCAAAAAGCAGTGGGAGCAGTGGAGACAGTGCTCGGGGGATTGCTGAAGAAGCGGGGCTAAGGTGGCCCTGGGTCAACAAAGGAGAGTAACATAATTAATGGGAAAATCATTATACATTGCCGAGAAACCAAGCGTCGCACAAGAGTTTGCCAAGGCATTGCATATTAATACAAAAAGAAAAGACGGATACCTGGAATCCGAAGAGGCCATCGTCACCTGGTGTGTCGGCCACCTGGTCACCATGAGCTATCCGGAAGAATACGATCCAGCATTAAAAAGGTGGAGTCTTGAGACTCTGCCTTTTATCCCGCAGAAGTTCAAGTACGAAGTCATACCGGCGGTATCCAAGCAATACCGCATCGTATCCGGATTACTGAACCGGCCAGACGTCGAGACCATCTACGTCTGTACCGACTCGGGAAGGGAAGGAGAATACATCTACCGCCTGGTCGAGCAGCAGGCAGGCGTACAGAACAAAGACAGACGCCGCGTCTGGATCGATTCACAGACAGAAGAAGAGATCCTGCGGGGCATCCGGGAAGCCAAAGACCTGAAAGAATACGATAACCTGGCCGCATCGGCGTACCTGCGTGCCAAAGAAGACTACCTGATGGGAATCAACTTCTCAAGGCTCCTAACATTAAAATACGGTAACAGCATATCCAACTATCTGAATACAAAATATTCCGTCGTGTCCGTAGGCCGTGTCATGACCTGCGTCCTCGGCATGGTCGTACGAAGAGAACGGGAAATCCGCGAATTCGTCGAGACCCCGTTCTACCGCGTCCTTGGAACCATCGGGGAAATGGGTTCGACATTCGAAGGGGAATGGAGAGCTGTAAAAGGATCGAAATGGTTCGAATCTTTTGACCTCTATAAGGAAAATGGATTCAAAGAGCGGGAAAAAGCAGAAGAGCTGATCGCGTATTTAAAAGAGCCTGAAAGCCAGAATGGGCAAGACGTACAGAATGCAGACAATCGGAACAATAATGGACAACTGCCGGCGCAAGGGGCGGGTCAGCAGCCACAGCTGACCTGCCAGATCGTATCGATCGAAAAGAAAAAAGAAAAAAAGAATCCGCCACTATTATTCAACCTGGCAGAGATCCAGAACGAATGCTCCAAGCGGTTCAAAATCAGCCCGGATGAAACCTTGCGGATCATCCAGGAACTATACGAGAAAAAACTGGTCACTTACCCAAGAACCGACGCCAGAGTCTTATCAACCGCAGTAGCAAAAGAAATCCATAAGAACTTAAACGGCCTGATGCAGTACGAACCGGCCAAGCCATACCTGCAGGATATCGTAGGATTCGGAAGCCACAAAGGACTGGAAAAGACCAGATACGTCAACGACAAACAGATCACCGATCACTATGCCATCATTCCGACCGGTCAGGGCCTCGGTGCGTTAAAGGGACTTCCGAAACTTTCCCAGAGGGTGTATGATGTAATCGTAAGACGATTCCTAAGCATCTTCTACCCACCGGCCATCTATCAGAAAGTGGCAATCGTAACGAAGATGAAAGGAGAATCCTTCTTCGCAAGCTTTAAAGTACTGGCAGAAGAAGGATACCTGAAAGTCGCAGGCGTACCAAAGAAAAAATCCGAAGGAAACACAGCGGCAAATTCAGCCAATGGAAGTGCCAGCAGTGCTACAGATAACGATGCTGACGGAAATGACACTACCAATACACAGGATGGCGACAAGGATATCGATAAAGATACAGACAAAGACTTTTTTGAAAAAATCCAGACCCTGAAAAAGGGCATGACCCTTCCGGTACAGTCCCTGGACATCAAAGAAGGCAAGACCTCACCGCCAAAGCGCTACAACTCCGGTTCCCTGATCCTTGCCATGGAAAATGCCGGACAGCTGATTGAAGACGAAGAACTCCGCGCCCAGATCAAAGGAAGCGGAATCGGCACCAGCGCAACCAGAGGAGAAATCTTAAAGAAACTTTTCAATAACAAATATCTGGCACTGAACAAAAAGACCCAGATCGTCACCCCGACCATGCTTGGCGAGATGATCTACGACGTCGTAGATCACTCCATCCGTCCACTCCTGAATCCGGAGCTGACCGCAAGCTGGGAAAAAGGACTGACATATGTGGCAGAGGGAGACATCACCTCGGATGAATATATGAAGAAACTGGATGACTTCGTATCCAGAAGAACGATGGTGGTCAAGGGACTGAACAATCAGTATCAGATGCGGGCGTGTTATGATAAGGCGGCGCAGTATTATAAGAAGCCGGCGAGGAAGACGAGTAAAAGTAAGAAATAAAGAAAATACATAGAAACCCAGAAAAGGAGAATCATCATGTTAGAACAATTAACAATCAAAAACCTCTACAACCACATGGAAGAAACTATCGCAAAAGACATCTTCGAAGGCGCAACCTACCCATGGGAAATCCTTCCAAAGATCAGCGATTTCATCAAAGAACTCGGCAAAACCCTTCCAGCAGACGAATACGACCAGGTCGGCGAAGACGTATGGATCGCCAAATCCGCAACCGTATTCCAGACAGCATACATCCACGGACCAGCCATCATCGGCAAAAACGCAGAAATACGCCAGTGCGCATTCATCCGTGGAAATGCAATCGTAGGCGAAGGCGCAGTCGTAGGTAACTCCACAGAACTTAAGAATGTCATCCTGTTCAACAAAGTACAGGTACCACACTACAACTACGTAGGCGACTCCATCCTCGGATACAAATCCCACATGGGAGCCGGATCCATCACATCCAACGTAAAATCCGACAAAAAATTAGTCGTAGTAAAAGCAGGTGACGAAAAAATTGAGACAGGACTGAAGAAATTCGGAGCCATGCTCGGAGACGAAGTCGAAGTCGGATGCGGAAGCGTCCTGAATCCTGGAACCGTAATCGGAAGCCACAGCAACATCTATCCGCTGTCAAGCGTCAGAGGATTCGTGCCGGGTAACAGTATTTATAAAAAACAGGGTGAAGTCGTAGAGAAAGTAGATGAGTAAGTTGTAGAGATTTCGACAAACTGTTGTATACAGATGTCCTGATTATATATGACGAAAAAGAAAAACAGAAAACGCAGTAAATAGTCTGGAGGCAGGTATGAAGAAAAAACTCCCAATCGGAATCGATAATTTTGAAAAAATACGTGAAAATGATTATTACTACGTAGATAAGACGGGGATGGTCAAAGATCTGCTCATGAGCGGTGCAGAAGTTACATTGTTCACACGGCCAAGACGCTTCGGAAAGTCTTTAAATATGAGTATGTTAAAAAGTTTCTTTTCAATAAAGTCAAAAAGTGACGAACTTTTTACTGGTTTGAAAATATTACAGGAATCCGAAATTTGCGAGAAATATATGGGAAAATATCCGGTAATATTCTTGTCATTAAAAGAAATATCAGCACTGGAATACGAAGAGGCCCGTGATATGTTAGTATTTGCTGTTAACGAATTAGCAAGAGAGAATCAGTCACTTTTAAAAAGCAGCAATTTGTCTGATATAGACAAGGAGGTATATCGTAAACTACTTGATGAAAATATGAACGATGCAGTGCTGAAAAATAGCTTTAAGATATTATCAGATGTTATGAGAAAATGTTGTGGCTCTAAAGCAGTCATATTGATTGATGAATACGATGTTCCACTATCAAAAGCATATGAACAAGGCTACTATAATGAAATGACAGATTTGATCCGGGGATTTCTTGGTCAGGCATTAAAATCAAACGACAACCTGGAATTGAGATTTCATATATTCCAAGAAATTTAATAATTGTTATATTT
>ERZ827037.3065-NODE-3065-length-11880-cov-13.997378_pt1 | contig 11880 bp, 10 predicted proteins | sample MGYA00519924_ERZ827037 | MGnify/ENA primary metagenome ERZ827037 (study PRJEB31778, sample SAMEA3449250) | human gut metagenome | biome: human gut; feature: human-associated habitat; material: faeces | place: United Kingdom | collected 2010/2012 ...
TCTTTATTAATGTAGCTCACAAAAGTACAATTTTTTTCTTTGGGAATAGAAAAATGGAATACGCTCTTTTCATAAAGCCGTTTTCAATCTTTATAAAATTGAATCGGGAGGTACATTCTTCTAGTCTCATTAAATATGTCTAAGTTATAGTGTCTCGCACACAATAAGCAGAGACATAATGATATTTTACACAGATTAATATTTCATTATGGAAGAATTCATCAAGTTCTACTCTTCCACAAAAAAAGATGACAACGCCTCGCTACCATCTTCCGTTATTTTACAAATGGATAAATTTTCAATATCCAAGTATCGGGTTCTTTCCTCCATTGTTGCTAATAAATATTTCTACGGTTTTCTTCATTCTGGCCACTCTTTCAGCAACCATTTTCTTTTCTTCAGGAGTTAATCTGCCATCTTTGATCCGCCGAAACTCCCGCCGAAAATTTTCAACTTCCGTCTTTGTCATCTTAGGATTTGGAACTGCCTGTATCATAACTCTTAGCCTTTTTGTGTATTATTATACAACAAATGTAGTAATAAAAAATGAAACAGGTTCATCCTAATCTCTAAAACATGCAGGGCCAATGCTTTTTAACAAAAAAAGCCTCCCCGATATTGCTACCGGAGAGGCTTCATTTTGTGTCTACCTTTTCTCTTCACAGAGATAATGGCAGATGAACTTTTTTAATTTTTTACTTTAGTATTAATATTACCGCCTGTTCACCCGTCACGGGATAATTAGCTTGAAAGCTGCACGGTAAAATTTAGAATTATTTGATTTATAAAATCTTATTCTTTTTCAGAGCAGAGATACGATTGTTCGTATCCCTACCTGATAATGAATTTTTTATTATTATTTAACGATAGCCTTAACAGCTTCTTCACCTTCAACAGCTACTACAACTACACCCTGAGGAGCAGCGATTGTAGCGTCGCTTGAAGTGATAACTGTGTTAGCTACTGTCTGACCTAAGATGTTAGTTACAACTACTTTCTTACCAGCAGCATTAGCAACACGTACAGCACCCTGCTGAGCGATTACTGTTACTTCTGATGTTGCGATTTCTTCGTTGTCTGTTGCCAATTGATCATCTTCTTTGTTTTCAACGTTGAAGATCAGGGCACCGTCACCACCAGTCTTAGCATTAGAGAATGAAGAAGTATTATCTGTCAAAACTACACATCCGTTCTGGATCTTCAACCATGCTGCATTTTCAGGAGCGATCTTTTCTCCATCATAGTTGTTAGATTCGAACAAGAATGAATTTTCTTTACCTTCGGCTGTTACGTTAGCAGCATTTTCAGGATGTACATAGCGGAATGACCAAGTGTAGTTCTTGTGATCGTCACCATCCAGACGGTTCTTAATACCTACACCATAATCAGCACGCATAGTAGAGTCTACCTTCGCCAATTCCTTGAAATCGATCTTGTCATTAGCCACACTTCTGTATTCAGCCGGCAATACCCACAATGTATCAGCAACACGGATACCTTCAACAAAACCTACGCGAGTGTAACCACCTGCAATATCCGCATAAGGCTTATCCTGACCGTAAAGAGCAACTGAATCCTGGAAGCTTACTACATATTTAGCTCTTTCGAAGCCCGGAATTACCGGAGTTGCGTGAACACAATGTTCTGCATCTGTGATATTACCGTCTTTGTCTACATGAGGACCTTCTTCTGTACAAGCTTTGCCCGGAGTTCCTTCAAAGTCATTATGTGCAACAGAGATCAAGTACTGCGGTTTGATATAACCGTGACCACGACCTACCCAAGCTGTGTCAATCTGGAATGCCAAACCAGTAGCCTTGTCTGCAGTCCACATGCCAACATAGTCTACATTTGCATCCATCAAACCACCTTTACGGTTGTTTTCGTCCATCAGATATTCTTCACGAACATTTTCGAAGAATCTCAAGCTATCACGACCGTCAGTTACGCTTTCGTTCAGATTTACATTGTTGAAACGACGATACAACGGAGTGTTATCCGGATTGATTGCAAATGCAGAGGTTCTTGTTTCACCCAACGGCTGAACTTTTACTGTTGCATCCAGGATATCATCTGTTACACCAGCTTTAACAGTACCGATAGCTGTATTGTTTGCCTTTACGATAGCATAGAAACATTCGCCTTCATAATGATTGTTTTCTTTGAAGAAGAAACTGTCAGCAGGAGCACCGAAGTATTTGGACATTGCATATTTAGCTTCAGCAGCTTCACCCATGAATGCATCTTTCAACTGAATAGAATAAGAAACTCTATAAAGTTTTTTGATACCAGCTCTGTTCAACTCAGCAGCAGTTCCGTTATAACCAAACTGAGCCCATTTCTTTTCAACCAAGCGGAAGGCATCCTTACCATTCATCACATTCAACAGAGAGTCTTTACCATCACCCTTAGCCAGATACTTGCTGTTTTCGCCAGTTGCATATGGGTGCAGATATTTGAATGTATATTCATCCAAGAAGAACTTGGCATCCGGAATATTTTTGTAACCTAACAATGTATCCTGATATGCCTCAGCGATCAATGCAGCATTATCCTTAACGCCTTCTGCATCTTTAACCTGTACAAAGATCAAGGAATCTTCGCTCAGATAAAGAGCATCAGAAGCAGTCATATATTTTGCACCTTCAGCCTGCATCAACTGAGACAGAGTATTTTGAGACGGATACTCACGGTTAATTACATTTACAGGAGAATAAGCAGCTACTTTATCATTCGTATTCTTTTTCAATACAACCCACTGATAAGCCGGCATGTGAGCAGGAAGCTGTTCGTCAGCTTTAACAGTAACCCATTCCAAAGACGTTCCATTCTTATGGATCGGAGAAGCCAAATACTGACCTTTCTGGTTCATGATGAAATACAGACCGTCAGCAACAGATGTACGGCCGTTGTAACCTGCTTCGCAGCCTTTGAAACCTAAGTTAATATCAGTTTCTTTCTTGTCATAAAGTGTCACAATACGAACTTTACCTTTGATCAAATCCTGAACTGTTACAAAGTTATTTTTACCAATATCGGTTGGATCTGTAGGATCAACGGAACCCGGCAACTTTGTAACATCCGCATCAGTAACCCAATGAGAACCAGCAACAGCAGTTTCAGCATAATCCAAAGCTTCTTTTACTTGAATGATCAAACTGTCTTTTGAAGGATAGTAAGAAAATGCAAATGCATATTGCTTTTTAAGCGTTGATCTGCTAATTGAATCAGCAGGATTCGATGGAGCACCAGCAGCAGCCTCACTTGCCTGAAGTTTAGCATAAGTCAGGTTATCCCATAAGAATGCACGGAATTTCTCACCACTTTCATTTACAATAGCAGTATCGACACGCAGATAAGAGCTATCGGCATTATAAATGTAAACATAATCTGGATCTCCGAAATCCTCAGCAAAGAACTTACCTGCATTCTTTCCATTGAACGGATTAGCTACAGGTAACTTTTCACCCATTTCGTCCGGATCAAATTTCAAAGCCACACCTTTATCGGCAGCCTGCATACCCAAATAAGTGTTGATCTCGTTTGCTCCTAAACGGATAACATCGGCTTCAACCAATGTAAACTTAGTTAAAGCTGTACCACCAGTGGCTTCTGCGTCTGCATAAGCATCTGCAGCAGACATTTTTTTCACCATGATTTTATCTCCAGCAGCATCTTTGATAAGACCGATAACAGAATCCGCTTTGAAATAAGAATAAAGCGTTCTTTTGTCTTGCAGATTCGCAGTGTACTGAGTTGAAAACGCCCAACCAGAAATTTCACCACCTACAAAAGTTGAATCCAAAGGCGCAACTACATCAGGAGTTGTTGTCGGTGTACCACCTGCCAAACCTTCCAAATGAGTTCCTGCATACTGGATATCCAGACGCTGTCCTGTAGCCTTGTTAGTAAAATCGAAGATCGGAGCCTTACCGAATCCTTCTTCAATTACTTCAACACACCACAAAGATTTAGCCAAATTGCTTGAAACAACAGCATCTTCTAAATACAATGCCCCTGTTTCAGACATAGACAAATACTTCATTGTACCACCATCGTTTACCTCCAACTGGTACAAACCGTCATTTGTTTTCTGCAAAGAAGTGACCGGAGTGGTCGCATTAGCAGACATCGCACCGAACAATGCAACCCCTGCCAAAAGAGTAGAAAACTTTTTGTTCATAATCAAATAATTTAATATTAATACTAAAGTGTAAATAAATCAATCAAATAACACGTACGTCTTCTAAATCTTATAATCAAATACCATTGCGTACGATTTTCTCTTGGCAAAAATACGCATAACTTTTAAACCGACAATCCTTTTCCTTAATATTTTTTCCTTTTCTATATTCTTTCTTATCAACAAGATAAGTTATCCCGTACGAAAATGCTTATTTACAAGACAAACTCTGGTATTTATAGAGGAACTACTCCAAAGCCCTACATGTCTGAAATTAATGTACGTGCGTACATTAAAAATATAAACCGAATCGATCTCTATATGGTATAACGGAAAACAGCTGTCATACCTGTATATTATGTTACCAATCCTCACACAAGAAACATGATGATATGATGGTTGTTTTTAATTTACCATTGAAGTTCACATATTGGCAGATATGAATCATTTCAGCCTCACCCGCCCTTGAAACCTTTTGATTATCATATCATACAAGAGTGAAGGTAATTTGGTTCAGTTTTTCTTATATCCGAGCCTTCTGCGTACAAATCATGAGAGATTGAGAGATGAACAGCCCCCTTATAAAGACAAAATTATTTCTTCGCTTAAGCCGGTACACTTTACTATGGTAGCAACATCTACACCCGTATCTTTCATCTTCGAAGCGACTTGACGCATGCCCTCGGCAAGACCTTCCGCCTTCCCTTCCGCTTTCCCTTCCGCTTTCCCTTTCGCCTCACCTTCGGCGATTCCTTCTGCTTTTCCCTCTATTCTCCCTTCTAATTTGGCTGTGCCGATCACGTCGTTTTGGATCATGATAGCGTCGATATGGCGGTCGTAGATAAGGCGTTCCTGGGGCGACATCGAGTAGTATTTCAACTTTTCACGGGCTTCCTTCAGACCCGGTGCAGTCGTGTCGGGACGGATCGTGCCGTCTTTCAAGTATTCGATCCATTCGTCCAAAGGGGTGAGAGCCACTTTGTCGAACTCATTTACCCGGACCAAGATATATTCGGGGAAGATTTCGGCGGGAAGATGCGAGACGATAACATCCCGTTCACGCGTGTTGACACGCAGATGGTCTCCCGTATGTACACCGACGAAATGATTTTGGCCGTGATAGATATAGTCTGTCCCAATACCAATGTCGAAATAGAGGATGCTGATGGAGTAGACTTTCTTGATTTTCTCGTAACCTTCGCCAATCGAGATATGTTCAGTGATGGCTTTGGCGACACCGTAAAGGATGCGTTCCAAATAATGCAGCTCGCGTGTGTTCTGGATTTCGACGAGGATGATTTCGCCTTTGCTGTTCAAGGCTTTGATATCGACGCGGTTGAACTTGTCGTCGGCGCTTTCCTGGTTGCCTTCACTTTCGAGGATTTCGACGATCTTGATTTCTTCGTTCAGCATGACAGTCAAGAAACCGTCGAGCACATCGAAATTGGCCTTCTGCCGCAACAGACGCTTAATGGCCCAATCGAAGCGAATATACCTGTCCTGCAACTTTTTTCTTTCCATCTCTTCCATGATTTTCAGATCTGACCCTTCCTTTTTCATAGTTACTGTTTTATTAGTTCATCCACAAATATACATATTATTTATGAATGGGCAACGAACCGTAATCTTTTTGTAATATCTTATCTTCCAATAATTATCGGGTGAGCCATTTCTTCCCCAGATAGTGGACGGGATACCAAGCGGCAAGGAAGCCGATGGTGAGGACAGTTATAAAGACAATAAGGATATCACCGGCTTCGACACGGACCGGATAGGCATCGATAATAAAGGAACCGGCTGCCTGTCCTAATTTGATAATACCTAATTCCTGTTGCAACAGACAAAGAACCAAGCCTATAACAATACCGATCAAAGCGCCGAGCCCGGAAATCATCCAACCTTCGAAGAGGAAAATACGACGGATCAGACGGTCGTCCGCCCCCATATTCCGTAAAGTACGGACATCCTCTTTCTTTTCTATCATCAGCATGGATAGCGAACCGATCACATTGAACAGAGCCAAGATCAGAATAAAACACAGAATCAGGAAGATCATCCACTTCTCCCCCTGCATCATCCGGAAAGAGGCTTCCTGCTGTTCATAACGGTCCTTGACCGAAAAATTATCACCTAAAAGCGATTTTATACGGCTTTTGACCGAATGAATATCCGCACCGGGAATCAATGACAACTCTATCGCCGAAACTTCCTTCTCATAACTGAACAAAGAGCGGACCATCGACAAAGGCAGCAGGATGAAGTTTTCGTCATACATCTGCTGGTTAGTGGCATATACACCACCTACAAAAGCATATTCCAAATTCAGGGAAGCAACAGGGTTAGAGAGATTGACTTTCTCATTCCTCTTGGGAGCATAAATTTCCAAAGGATCGGCATAATTAGGACGCACCCCCAAGGAGAAAGCCGTTCCGACACCCAAGTTAGCATAATTGGCCACTTCGTCGGACAGGACAAATCGGCCTTCCCGACTATCGACCAAAATACTGTCTATCCGCGTCAGGCGCCCGAAAGTATCGTCTACACCTTTCACTGTAGCAGTAATCTGGCGGTCCCGATAGCGAACCTGCGCATTGTCCTGCAACACTTCACAAAACAAAGCAACCTCAGGCAGTTCTTTCACTTCCCGGACAGCCGGAAGAGTCGGATCGAAAACTTTTCCCTGCACAGGCTGAATCTTCAACTCCGGATCGAAGTTGCTGAGCATGGAAGAAACCAGTCCGACAAACCCGTTCAATACAGACAGCGCACATACCAAAGCCATTGTAGCAACAACCACTCCACAAACAGATACCATCGAAATGATATTGATGGCATTGTGGGATTTCTTCGAGAAAAGATAACGCCGGGCTATATAAAACGGGAAGTTCAACGCAGTATTTTTTACTTTTTCAACAGATTATCAATGTTCTCGATATAATCCAGGGAATCGTCGATAAAGAAAGTCAGTTCAGGAATCTTGCGAACCTGCTGCCGGATGCGCTGTCCGAGGTCAAAGCGGATTGCCTTCGTATTCGCCCGGATATTCTCAAGCATCTCCTTCGACTTCTCAGACGGGAAGATACTCAGGTAAGCACGTGCCACACTCAAGTCAGGGCTTACGCGTACCACACTGACAGAGATCAGGATGCCATGCATAGCCTGTGTCTGTTTCTGAAAGATATCACTCAACTCCTTCTGCAGGAGACGTTCTATTTTACTTAGTCTTGTACTTTCCATAATTTCTTGCTTTTTATTTTTTCCAGATCATTGTGAGGCCGTCACGCAAAGGTAAGATAACTTTTTCAATACGCGGGTCTTCTTTGATTTTATCATTAAAACTAAGAATACCGAGTGTTTGTTTATCCGTGGGATGCTCTTCTACCACATGACCGTCCCACAACGTGTTGTCGGCAAGAATCAATCCACCGGCACGCACCATCGGGAAAACAAGGTCGAAGTATTCCGAGTAAAGCCGCTTGTCGGCATCGATAAAAACCAGATCGAAGGTTTCACCAAGCGCCGGGATAATATCGAGGGCATCTCCGAAATGCACCCGTATCTTATCCTGATGGGGCGACTGTCTCAGATATTTCATGATGAAATCCTCCATCTCGTCGTTGATCTCAAGCGTATGGATCAGAGCGCCCTCTTCCAGCCCTTCCGCCATACAAAGAGTCGCATACCCCGTATAAGTACCGATCTCAAGCACACGGCGGGGACGAAGCATCCGGCAAAACATCTTCAATATCCGCCCTTGCAAATGCCCCGACAACATACGCGGACGAAGCAGGTTCACATTCGCATCCCGGTTCAGGGCTGAGAGCAGCGCACCTTCTTCGTCGCTATGGGAAAGGATATATTCGTCTATTGTCATCTTTATGATTTATGATTTATGATTTATGATTTATGACTTGCCTGCTGGGACATAAATCATAAATCATAAACCATAAATCTTTATTTACTCCTTAAACGTCGGTAACTGATAATTACTTCCGGCATCCAGCACCTTCCCTACATTATTGATTTCAAGGAAGCTCGTACCGCCACCTTCACCGAAACTACCGCTCAGATAAGCCACCATATCGTTACGGGTGATACGTCCGCTTTTGATCAACTCGTTCAGCGCATCGTAGAAATAGCCACGGCGGCTGTCATTATAAGGCTGGTGAACGGCCCATACGCCGTAAGAAAGGGACAGCATACGCATGACACGGGGATTGTAGCAGATCGAGAACACAGTGGAAGTACCACGGAATGCAGCCAGGTAACGTGCCGTACGTCCGGTATAGCTATCCGTAATAATAGCTTTCACATGCAACTTGGAGGACGACTTTACAGCCTGCTTGGCCAAGAAAGAAGTCACATCCAGATCGTTTCCTTCGATAGGGACGCGGATATCATTGGCAGAGAGCTTTGTCTTTTCCGCTTCGCGGGCTACCTTCGTCATCGTCTGGACAGCTTCGACCGGGTATTTTCCATAAGCCGTTTCACCGCTTAACATCAGGGCATCCGTACGGTAATAGATGGCATTGGCGATATCCGTCACTTCGGCGCGGGTAGGACGCGGGTTGTTGATCATGGAGTGAAGCATCTGGGTAGCTACGATCACCGGCTTTTTCACTTCGACACATTTGCGGATCAACATACGCTGGATGCTCGGTATCTTCTCGGCCGGCACTTCGATACCCAAGTCACCACGGGCAATCATCACGCCGTAAGCGACTTCCAAGATCTCTTCCACATTGTCGACCCCTTCCTGGTTTTCGATCTTAGCGATAATCTTGATCGGGCTGTTGTGTTCGTCCAGGATACGCTGGATATCCATCACGTCCTGCTTGTTGCGGACAAAAGAGTGAGCGATGAAATCCAGATCGTGTCCGATCGCCCATATGATATTTTTACGGTCTTTCTCTGTCAGGGAAGGCAGATTGATGCGTACACCCGGCACGTTCACGCTCTTACGGCTTCCCAAGGTTGCGTCGTTCTCCACTTCGCAAACCAGAAAATCCTCTTTCTTTTCGATTACTTTCAATTCCAGATCTCCGTCATCGATCAGGATATCGCTACCGACGCCCAAGTCATTGACAAAATTCCGGTAAGAGACACAAATACAATCATGCGAAGTCTCTCCTTCCGGGTTTCCCATGATCTTAACAATTTCCCCGGTCTTAAACGGGATAGGAGCCTGCGCAGTAGTCGTACGTACTTCCGGCCCTTTAGTATCCATCAGAATACCGATACGATTGGATACCGTACGGACATTATTAACGACTCTGGTCAAACCTTCCTCCGCCATATGAGCCGTATTGAGGCGCACGACATTCATTCCTGCCTTGTACAACGCGTCGATAAACTCGACCTCGCAACGCTGGTCGGAAACTGTAGCAACAATCTTCGTATGCTTTAACATATAACCCTTTTTTAAATTGACAATTGACAATTGATAATTGACAATTTAAAAAACAGCCAATCCTCAACTCCAAAAGCCAAACCTTTATTAAACTTCTTTTTACCTAAACAAATTCTAAACCTTCCTAATTGTCCATGAAGAGGGTGCGTCAAAGTGATATTACCGGACGCGGATGACGCAGAATACGCAGACGGACGCAGATTTATTTTGCTAATAATTAATAATATCTGCGTTAATCTGCGCTCTTCTGGGTTGTCTGCGTCCCATGAATACCGATATTTGACACACTCTCCTCATTGAATCACCGCTTCCACCGCCAACCGGTACGAATCCAACCCGAATCCTAAGATCACTCCTTTGCAAGCAGCGGAAATCATGGACACGTGACGGAAAGATTCACGGGCATGTACGTTTGAAATATGTACCTCCACAACCGGAGTCGTTACAGCTTTTATTGCATCGTGGAGAGCAATGGACGTATGCGTATAAGCGCCTGCATTCATAATAATCCCGTCGTAATCGAAGCCGACCTCATGGATCTTGTTTATCATCTCACCTTCCACATTGCTCTGAAAATAAGCAATTTCACATTGTGGATATTGGGCACGCAATTCACTCAGATAGCCTTCAAACGAAGTATTTCCGTACACTGTCGGTTCGCGCTTGCCTAACAGATTAAGATTGGGGCCGTTGATAATCTGAATTTTCTTCATTTTGCCGTAATTTATTACCTTTGCCCTGTCTTTTACAGACAGGAAATATCCGGCAAAGATAGTAAAAACTTATGAATTATGAAGTATGATTCCGCCTTCGTTCCCCGCCTACCTGACGGAAGTTCCATCGGCATGAAACTTTTGTTTCCCGCCAGTGAAACTAAAGTTTCCCCGGATGAAACAAAAGTTTCGTCCAAAGGAAACAGTTGAAACTTTTGTTTCAACTCCGGAAGCCCTGTGAAACTTTTTTCCAAAGCCCCACGAACGCCTTCCGCCAATCATACATCATAACTCTAAAATCATACATCAAAATATGCACCAAGAAAACGATAAAGTAGAACGATACAAAACATATCTCCGCCTGGAAAAAGCGCTCTCGGCCAACTCTATCGACGCTTACCTGACGGATCTTGACAAACTGACAAATTTTGTCGAAAGCGAAGGCAAGAAGTATGCTGATGTCACATATGACGACCTGCAACAGTTTGTTGCCCGCCTACATGATATCGGCATTCACCCACGTTCACAGGCAAGGATCATTTCAGGGATCAAATCTTTCTACCGGTTCCTGTTCCTGGACAATTATATAACAACTGATCCGACCGAATTGTTAGAATCGCCCAAGATCGGCCTGAAACTACCTGAAGTTCTAACTGTCAACGAGATAAACAGCATCCTGGATACGATCGACCTGACATTGCCGGAAGGGCAACGAAACAGGGCGATGCTCGAAGTCTTGTATAGCTGCGGACTGCGCGTGTCGGAACTGGTCTCGCTGCGCTTCACGGACGTTTATTTCGACGAAGGATTTATCAAAGTGGAAGGAAAAGGGAGCAAACAACGCCTGGTTCCCATCTCGGAAACTGCCATCAAAGAAATCAAAAACTACCTGTATGACCGCAACCATGTCCCGGTGAAAAAGGGATTCGAAGATTTCCTGTTCCTGAGCCGGAGGGGAACGGCTTTATCGCGGATCATGGTTTTCCATATTATCAAGCAACAGACGGAAATGGCCGGTATCAAAAAAAACGTGAGCCCGCATACGTTCCGCCATTCCTTCGCCACCCATCTGCTGGAAGGCGGCGCCAACCTGCTCGCTATCCAGGAAATGTTGGGACACGAGAAAATCACCACAACCGAAATATATACCCACATCGATCGCCAGTTCCTACGGAAAGAGATACTGGAACATCATCCGAGAAGCAAGCCGCGGGATTAGAGCAGCCGTTCCATGCGCCCGATCAGTTCATCGCCTAAAGCCCTCTTGACAACAATGTGCTCTTTGACAGCCGTGACGAACGGGTTGCTTTCGAATGCACCGCGCACGCCTTCGAAATCTTCCTGTTTCTCCTTATCCGAACCGTCCACGCCAAAACCGGTCATGAAGGTAAGGGAAAATTCTTTCTTTGCATCTTTATAAAGCAGGTTATCCAATCCGATCACTGAGTCCTGCCAACGACGGACAAGGTCAACGATCTGTGCTGCCGATATAGATGACAGATTCACGCCATAATATTCTTCCAGCATATCATACGCCCATGTCCATTCCATATCATAATAATTGGAATGCATGG
>ERZ827037.3069-NODE-3069-length-11870-cov-4.185442_pt1 | contig 11870 bp, 8 predicted proteins | sample MGYA00519924_ERZ827037 | MGnify/ENA primary metagenome ERZ827037 (study PRJEB31778, sample SAMEA3449250) | human gut metagenome | biome: human gut; feature: human-associated habitat; material: faeces | place: United Kingdom | collected 2010/2012 ...
GAGCTCTATGGCTATCCTGATGACGGCGAGCGGTTCGCCTTTTTCTCCCGGGCGGTAGTTCGGATGCTGCCCCACATGAAGTTCTGGCCAGACGTGATCCACTGCAACGACTGGCAGACCGCTCTGGTGCCCATTTACTTGAAGGATGACGGCGTCCGGGAGGACCGGTTCCGTTCGGTGCGGACGGCGCTGACCATCCATAACATCGAGTATCAGGGCCGGTTCAACCCCTATATTCTGGGAGATCTGTTCGGCCTGGACTCCGGCTGGGCCAAGGACGGCACGCTGCTGATGGACGGGGATGTGAACCTGCTCAAAGGGGCGATCCTCTGTGCCGACGCGGTCACCGCCGTCTCTCCCACCTATGCCAACGAGCTGAAGATGTCCTACTTCGCCCACCGGCTGGAAAATGTCATGCGCCAGTGCGGCTATAAGCTCTCCGGCGTCCTCAACGGCATCGACCTCAAGCGGTATGATCCCGCTACCGACTCCCACATCACCGCCAATTACAGCAAGGACGACATGGCCGGCAAGAGTGCCGACAAGGCCGCCCTCCAGCGGATGATGGGCCTGCGGGAGGAGCCCTACACTCCCATCGTCGCCATCGTCAGCCGCCTGGTGTCCCACAAGGGGCTGGACTTGATTTGCGAGGTGCTTCATGATATGATGGAGCTCCCGCTGCAGCTGGTGGTTCTTGGAAAGGGCGACCGTAAGTACGAGGATTTCTTCGGCTGGGCGGCCCAGCAGTACCCCGGCCGGATGGCGGTGCGCCTGGACTACAATGAGGATCTGTCCATGGCCATCTACGCCGGTGCGGACCTGTTCCTGATGCCCTCCAAGAGCGAGCCCTGCGGCCTCTCCCAGATGATCGCCATGCGCTACGGCACGGTGCCCATCGTCCGGGAGACCGGCGGACTGAAGGATACTGTCCAGCCCTATGAGGCCTGGCGGGACGCCGGCAACGGCTTCACCTTCGCAAACTACGCCAGCGGTGACATGCTCTATGTCATCCGGGAAGCCGTTTACCTTTACAAGGATTATCCCGACGCCTTTGCCCGCCTCCGGAGCCGCGCTATGGAGAGCGACTTCAGCTGGAAGCGCAGCGCCGGAGAGTACCTGCATATCTACTCCAACATCACCGGGCAGCCCTGGCCCCCCGCCTCTGAGGAGCCCGCCCCCGTGGCGTCAGAACCGGAGCCTGCTGCGGTGGAGGAGCCCGTGACGGAGCCTGCCCCGGCGGAGGAAGCGCCTGCCCCGGCGGAGCCCGTCCCCGCGCCGGAGAAGGCCGAGGAAGCGGCACCTGCCGAAGAGCCTGCCCCTGCAGAAGTGCCCGCTCCGGCGGAGAAATCTGCGCCGGCGAAGAGCGAAGAGAAGGCACTGCGGGTGGACACCACGGGCCGCGCCCTGGTGGCCAAGGAGGAAAAGCCCACCGCACTGACGGAGATCCCCGCGAATCAGCCCAAGGCCCTGGTAAAGCAGGAGACTCCGGCGGTTCCCGCCAAGGCGGAAGTCCCGGCGGAGAAAGCGCCCGTCAAGGAAGAATCTCCCGCCAAGACCGAGGCCCCTGCGGCGGAGAAGGCTCCGGCGGCGAAGAAGCCTGCCCGGAAGCCCGCGGCCAAAAAGACGGCCGGACGCAAGACGGCAAAGAAGCCCGCAGCGTCCAAATCTACATCAGCCAAGACGGCCAAAGCACCGTCTGCAAAGAAAGAGACGACCCCGAAGAATGGGACCGCAGCTTCTGATGAGAAGAAGTAAGCGGAGTAAGGAAGGTTCATGACAGCATTTACCACGAAAAAACTGAAAGAGGCCCTCACCGCCAAGCTGATGCTCAACTTCGGCAAGGTGCCTGAGGAAGCTACCGACCAAGAGATGATGAAGGCCAGCGCCCTGGTGATCCGGGACGTGATGGCCCTGCGGGAAGTCGAGACCCGCACCAAGACCCGCCGGGAGCAGAAAAAGCAGGTGCACTACCTGTCTTTGGAGTTCCTGATGGGCCGCAGCCTGATGAAAAACGCCTATAACCTGGAGATCCTGCCCCAGCTGCGGGAGGCTCTGGAGCAGATGGGCTTCAAGGCGGCAGACATTTTCGAGCTGGAGCCCGACGCGGCGCTGGGCAACGGCGGCCTGGGCCGCCTGGCCGCCTGCTATCTGGATTCCATGACCACGCTGGAGATCCCCGCCACCGGCTATTCCATCTGCTATGAGCTGGGCATCTTCAAGCAGAAGATCGTAGAGGGCCAGCAGGTGGAGCTGCCCGATGACTGGAAGGGGCTGGGTTCTGCCTGGCTGCTGCCCAAGCCCGAGGAGGCTCAGGAGGTCCGCTTCGGCGGCACCATCCGGGAATTCTGGGACGACGGCCACCTGCACGTGGTCAACGAGAACGCCACGGTGGTCCGGGCGGTGCCCTGCGACATGGAGATCGCCGGCTACGGTACGGACCATGTGAACGTGCTGCGGCTGTGGGACGCCCGTTCCACCAAGCCGCTGGATATGTCGCTGTTCTCCCGGGGCGAGTATCTGAAGGCCGCCGAGGAGGAGGCCATGGCAGAGACCATCGCCAAGGTCCTCTATCCCGAGGATAACCATCTGGAGGGCAAGTCCCTGCGGCTCAAGCAGCAGTACTTCTTCGTCTCCGCCACGGTGCAGTCCATTGCGGCCAAGCACCTGGAGGTCTACGGCACGCTGAAGAACTTCCACGAGAAGAACATCATCCAGATCAACGACACCCATCCCGCCCTGGTGATCCCGGAGCTGATGCGCATCTTCATCGACGACGCCGGCATGGACTGGGACGAAGCCTGGAGCATCACCACCCAGTCGGTGGCCTACACCAACCACACGGTGCTGGCGGAGGCGCTGGAGCGCTGGCCCCAAAACCTCTTCGAGCACTTCCTGCCCCGGATCTGGCAGATCACCCAGGAGATCTCCGCCCGCTGGCAGAAGAAGGTGGAGGACTTCTACCACGATCCCCAGAAGACGGAGAAAATGGCCATCATCTGGGGCGGCGAGGTCCGGATGGCGAACCTGTGCGTGGCCGGCGGCATGGCGGTCAACGGCGTCAGCGCCCTCCACTCTGACATCCTGCGCAAGGACGTCTTTAAAAACGCCTGCACCATGGAGCCCTGGAAGTTCCAGAACGTCACCAACGGCATCGATCACCGCCGCTGGCTCAGCGAGATCAACCCGGAGCTGGACAGTCTGATCCGGGATCTCGCCGGTGGGGACGACTATTTGCTCCATCCCACGGCTCTGGAGAAGCTGGACGCCTATGCCGACGACAAGACGGTGCTGGAGCGTCTGGCCAAGATCAAGCAGGACAACAAGGAGCGGTTCGCCCTCTATGCCAAAAAGCACCAGGGCGTGGTGCTGGATCCCACTGCCATCTTTGATGTGCAGGTCAAGCGGCTCCACGAGTATAAGCGCCAGCTTCTCAACGTGCTGCACATCATTGCGCTCTACCAGAAGCTTCAGGACGATCCCAACTGCATCACCCAGCCCCATACCTTCCTCTTCGGCGCCAAGGCGGCGCCGGGCTATGCGGTGGCCAAGCGGATCATCCGCCTCATCAACTCCCTGGCCGATCAGATCGAGCACGATCCCATCTGCAAGGGCAAGCTGCAGGTGGTGTTCCTGGAGAACTACCGGGTGTCCCTGGCGGAGCAGCTGATGCCCGCCAGCGAGGTCAGCCAGCAGATCTCCACCGCTGGCAAGGAGGCCAGCGGCACCGGCAATATGAAGTTCATGATGAACGGCGCCCTGACCGTCGGTACGCTGGACGGCGCCAATGTGGAGATGCACGAGGTGCTGGGCGACGAGAACATGTTCCTGTTCGGCCTGCGGGCCGACGAGGTGGAGCAGCTCAAGCGGGAGGGCTATGTGCCTCAGCGGCTCTACCGCCGGGACGAGCGGCTGCGCCGCTGCCTGGACGCGCTGCGCACCGGTTTCCGGGACGGCGTGAGCTACGACGATCTGTATCAGCGGCTGCTCTTCGGCGCCGGCGGGAGCCCCGCGGACGAGTATCTGCTGCTGGCGGACTTCCAGGCCTACTGTGAGGCTGAGCAGCGGATGGCCAACACCTATCACGACCCCATCCAGTGGAACCGCATGAGCCTGCACAACATCGCACGCAGCGGCATCTTCGCCGCCGACCGGGCTGTGGCGGAGTATGCGGATAACATCTGGCACGTGCCTCATCGCTGAGAGACGACAGTCCCTTGCATATTTGCAGACGGCCCATCTTCCGAAGGGAAGATGGGCCGCTTTTTATATGCGCAAACCAGCCGGGCGAAGATGCCCGGCCATCATCAAAGGCTGCGGATGCACAGGATCATCCCAAGCTGCAGCTGGAAAAAAAGCGGGGACAGAACCACTCTGTCCTCGCCGTTTACCGCTCCTTGGAAAGCCCCAAAATATAATCTGTGCTGACACCGTAATATTTGCTCAGCGTAATCAGATGATGGATGGGCAGTTCATTTGCGCCGCGCTCGTATCGGGCATACATGGTCTGTGAGGTCCCGAGGACCGCAGCAATCTGCGTTTGCGTTTTGTCGGCGTCTTCCCGCAGGTTGCGCAGGATTTTTACGTAGTCCATCTCGTTCACAGTTCGATCCTCCCATGGCCAAATAGTTGACGTCGTTACAGATAGCACCAATAGACATTAATTTAGCATAAAATCTGGCACGATTGCATACAAAATACACAATTTTACTACAAATAGACAACAAATTTACTCTAAAACAGGAAAAATATGGACTAATTGGTAAATCAAGGGACAATTTACCATTTCCGCTCCCCGCAGCCCCTCAATGGAATGTGGGCGGAACGCTTTACAAGCGGTCCGGTTCCGGGTATAATACCATTAATATGGATATTTTCGCCCGTTTTATGACGGCGCGTGAGAAAAAGAGGAATGAACGATGGAATATACGGAAGGCGTGCGGTTTGACAGCCTGGGACTGTCACCGGAAATCATGCGCGCGATCGAAAAACGGAATATTACCGTGTCCACGCCGGTCCAGGCGGGCTGCATCCCCCCTATGATGGACTGGCAGGATGTGATTGCCAAGGCTCCCACCGGCACCGGCAAGACGTTTGCCTACGGCATCCCCATTGTGGAGCATGTGGACCCGGAGGATGAGAGCGTCCAGGCGGTCATCCTGGCTCCCACCCGGGAGCTGGCCATTCAGATCACGGACGAGATCCGGGACCTGGCGGCGTTCAAGCCTGGTGTACGCACGGTGTGTCTCTACGGCGGCCAGCCCATCGGCCGGCAGATCGACACGCTGAAAAAGCGGCCCCAGATCGTGGTGGCGACTCCGGGGCGCCTCAGCGACCACATGAAGCGCCGCACCGTTCGGGTGGACACGGTGCAGACCGTGGTGCTGGACGAGGCGGACCGGATGCTGGACATGGGCTTCATCCACGATGTGACCCGCCTGCTGGACAAGATGGCCAATCGCAAAAACCTGGGCCTCTTCTCTGCCACCATCTCCCGGGAGGTCATGGACATTGCCTGGGTCTACCAGCGGGATGCCGCAGAGATCACTGTTCGGGAGGACGAGCAGAACAAGCCCGACATCAAGCAGTTCCGTATGGACGTCTCCTTCAACGGCAAGGCGGATGCCATCGTCAAGATCCTGGAGGAGACCGGCTTTGACCGCTGCATGGCCTTCTGCAATACCAAGGGCTCTACGGAGCGGATCACCAAGTTCTTGCAGATGCAGGGCATTGACGCTGCCTGCATCCACGGTGACATCCCCCAGAAAAAGCGGGAGGAGGTCATGGAGCGTTTCCGTCAGGGCAAGCTCCGGGTATTCGTCTCCACCGACGTGGCGGCCCGGGGCATCGACGTGGACGACGTGGACATCGTGTTCAACTGCGATGTGCCCGATGAAAACCAGGACTACGTCCACCGCATCGGCCGCACCGGCCGGGCCAAGCGCCAGGGTGTGGCGGTGACGTTCGTGGCGGACTATCCCTCCAAAATGCGGATCGACGACATTGCACAGAAGACCCGCAACGAGATCCGGGAAGTGCGGTTCGATGAAAACGGCCATTTGGCCGAAGTGTGAAAAAATCCCCGTCTGCAGCCAGGCAGGCGGGGATTTTTTCCGCAGAATTCGGGAAGTTATGAACAAATCCTAAACTTTTGTAATTATTTGTTACTTTTTCGGCGCCGTTCCTTTACAAGGCGGAAAAAATTCTATATAATGCTGTGTTATGGAAACAACCGGTGCCGCGTCCGCGGCACGGATTCTTTGCGCCCAAAAGGAGCGGTTTTATGAAGATTTGGAAGCGTTGTGCCGGCCTGGTGCTGGCGCTGGCCTGCTGTCTGGGGCTGCTGAGCGGCTGCGGCCAGGAGGCGGCGGAGGGAATGAAACTGTCTGTGTGCGTGGGAAGTGCTCCCCGGGAGCTGGACCCCATCTACGCCACAGATCCCGCCGACCAGACCATTTTGATGCACCTGTATGAAAATCTGATGCGCACGGCGGTGGACGTCTCCGGCGGCACCTCGGCCTCCAGTGGTGTGGCCAAGAGCGTGCAGCAGGAGGAAAACACGGACGGCACGGTGACGTGCACCTTCAAGCTCCGGGGCGCCAAGTGGAGCGACGGGCAGGCGGTGACGGCGTCGGACTTCGTGTACGCGTGGCAGCGTCTGGCGGACCCGGCCAACGACTCTCCCTACGCAAGCCTTCTGTCGGTGGTGGCGGGGTATGATACCGTCCGTTCCACCGGCGATGTGACGGCGCTGAAGGTCAGCGCGAAAAACGACTCTACACTGGTGGTAGAGCTCAACGGGAAATACGACTGGTTTTTAACGGTGGTCTGCACGTCCCCCGCCACGCTGCCGGTGCGGCAGGACGTGATTGAGGCGTGGCAGACCCAGACCGCGGAAGCGGCGGCGCAGGCGGAAGGGGAGCCGGTGGAGGTGGAACCCTGGTGGGCGGATACCTCCGGCCTTGTGACCAACGGCCCCTATCAGGTCAGCGGCGAGACGGACGATGCCCTGACGCTGACCGCCTCGGAGACCTACTCCGGCACCCAGAGCGGCCCTGCAGAGCTGACCTTCCGCTACGCCGATACGCCGGAGGAGGCCCAGAGCCTGTATGAAAATAAGGAAGTGGACTTCGTGTCCCGGGTGACGGATGACCAGCTCACCAAACTGGTGGAGGAGGAGAGCCCCTCCCTGATCCAGGAGCTGGGGGTATATACCATCCTCTTTAACTGCCGCCAGGAACAGCTGGCAGACCCCCAGGTCCGGGGTGCGCTGGTGCTGTCCCTGGACCGGGCCGCTATTGCAGAGGCAGCAGGGGAGACCGCCCAGGCAGCGGAGGGCTTTATTGCTCCTGGCGTTCCCGAAAATGAGGATGGGGATTTCCGTACGGTGGGCGGCCCCGTGGTAGAGACGGACCCGGAGGAGTACCAGGCGTCTTGTGTAGAGGCCCAGAAGCTGCTCAATGCCGCCGCAGACGGCGCACCCACTGGGCTGGAGTATCTGTACGTGGATGAGGGGACCGCCGGTGACGTGGCCCGGGAGGTGTGCGATGCGTGGTCCCGGGTGCTGGGAGTGACTGTCACGCCCAAATCCGTGACGGCGGAGGAGCTGGAGACGGCGCTGCGTACCGGAGAATACGACTTGGCAGCTGCTACGTTCCAGCCCCTGGGCAATGACGCGGAGTGCTTCCTGCGTCCCTGGATGACCGACAGTGAAGAGAATGTGCTGGGCTACGCCAACAGTGCCTATGACACATTGATGTCCATCATTGCCAGCGCCTCTGACAGCGCCGCCCGCATGGGCTGCCTGCACGATGCGGAGGAGCTGCTGCTTGGAGATTATGCCCTGACACCGCTGTATACCACCGTTACTGCAGATCAGCTGCGGGAGAATCTCACCGGTGTCTGCCGGGACCCGCGGGGGTGGTTCAGCTTTACCTCTGTGGCGGTCCGGACAGCCTAAAGCCGTATCGCAAAACAGTTCGGCAGGCGCGCAATGCTGCGCGCCTGCTTTTCCGTGACCGCAAGGAGCGTGGTGGTGTGCCGCGCGTTTGCCGGAGGAGTACCAAAACATCTGACGGGGCGAAGCCGGAACACGGCCCCGGAATCCTCCGCCGGCACGATTTCCGCGTGCCGGCAGAAGAAAACATGAACGGAGAGGCAGGTGATGTCCATGGTGGTGGGACGTTTTGCTCCGTCCCCCAGCGGACGGATCCATCTGGGCAATATTTTCTGCTGCCTTCTGGCCTGGCTCAGCGCCCGGCAGAAGGGAGGCCGGGTGGTGCTGCGGATCGAGGATCTGGATACAGCCCGCTGTCCCCGGCGGTATGCTGAGCAGATGATTGAAGATCTGCGCTGGCTGGGCCTTTTGTGGGACGAGGGGCCTGATGTGGGCGGTCCGGACGGGCCGTATTTTCAAAGTGAGCGGACGGCGCTGTACCAGGCAGCGCTGGAGCGGCTGGAGGAACAGGGGCTGGTGTATCCCTGCTTTTGCACCCGGGCGGAGCTGCACGCCGCCAGCGCCCCTCACCGGGAGGACGGGCAGGTGATCTACCCCGGTACCTGCCGGGACCTTACCCCGGCCCAGGCGGCCGCCAAAGCCCGTGAGAGCGGTCGTTCTCCGGCCCTGCGTATCCGGGTGCCGGACCGGGAAACTGCCTTTACAGACGGCCATATGGGCCGTTATGAAGAAAATCTGGCCCGGGACTGCGGAGACTTTCTGCTGCGCCGCTCCGACGGCATGTTTGCCTACCAGCTGGCGGTGGTGGTGGATGACGCCGCCATGGGAGTGACGGAGGTGGTCCGGGGAGCGGACCTGCTGGATTCCACGCCCCGGCAGCTGCTGCTCTATACGCTCTTGGGCTGGGAGGCACCGTCGTTCTATCACCTTCCGCTGCTGCTTGCGCCCGATGGGCGGCGACTGAGCAAGCGGAACGCGGATGCGGGACTGGAGGTCCTGCGGGGCCGGGTCCCGGCGGAAGAAGTACTGGGGAAGCTGGGCTGGCTGGCCGGGTTCCATCCTTCTGCGGCGCCCTGTACCGCGGAGGCGCTGGTAGAGGAGTTCGACTGGGAAAAGGTGCCCCGGACGGACATCCGATTGCCGGAGGGACTGTTCTGAGCTGTCCGGCGAAACAGAGACCTAATAGCCAATAAAAGAAGGCCGCAGGCAACGCCTGCGGCCTTCAAGCTGTCGAACAGAAGGAAAACTTCAGATGACGGGAAGGAAGATAGCTGCGAAAGAAACCCAGGCGGGGTTTCTTTCGCTTTTAATCAGAAGTTTTTGAAACTTTGTGGAAAAGTTTTCAAAAACTTGCTTTCGCCTGCCTAAGGCAGGCGAAAGGCCGCAGGCGTTGCCTGCGGCCTTCTTTTTATTCCGGCATGGATGCCTCGTGGATGTCGACCTCCGGCATCAGCTCCCGGCTCACGATCGTGAGCATCTCCTCCAGCTTGGCACAATCCTCCTTGGAGAAGCGGGCGGCGATCCGGTCCATCACCTCCACCATATAACTGATGGAGATGTTGTAGTAGTCCACGTATTTCTGGGTGACCTCCAGATGATATTCCCGCTTGTCCGAGCTGGACTGTACCTTGCGCAGATACCCCTTTTTTACCAGGCTGTTGACCTTGTAAGCCGCGTTGGGCGGCGAGATGCGCATGAAGGTGGCGAACTCGTTTACCGTGGGACTGCCCAAAGCCTGGATGGCCTCCATACAGAAGGTCTCCACCGTGGTCAGGCTCGCTTCCCGGCTTTGGAAACGCTGGAAGATCTCCTGATAAAAGTGCAGCTTGAACTTGGTATACACGTTAAAAAAGGCGTTTTTCAGCATGGTTGCGTCCCGCTTTCCCGGGTATTTTTGCCGAGCTGTTCCGACATAGACGGGGGAAAAACGGCAGCCGTTACCCGCCGATAGCAAAGGTCAGCTCCGCTGTGGCGACCACCTTGCCGTCCACGGTGGCCTTGGCCTCGCCCACGCCCACAGGGCCGCGGCGCTTGGTGAGGGTGCACTCCAGCACCACCACGTCGCCGGGCGTCACCTTGGACTTGAACCGGGCGTTCTTGATGCCGCCGAAGTAGGCGGTCTTGCCGGCGTACTCCGGCAGGGACAAAATGGCCACGGCGCCCACCTGGGCCATGGCCTCGATCAGCAGCACGCCGGGCATGACGTGTTCCTGAGGGAAGTGGCCGCAGAAAACCGGCTCTCCCACGCTGACGCACTTGATGCCCTTGGCCCACTGGCCGGGCTCACCGTCCACGATCCGATCCACCAACGCAAAGGGGTAGCGGTGGGGCAGGATCTTGGCGATCTCATTGGAATTGAGCTGCAGTCCCATGTGTCAGTCCTCCCATTTCTTCAGCAGGATGCTGCCGTTGTGACCGCCGAAGCCCAGAGAGTTGGACAGGGCGTAGCGCAGATCGGCGCTGCGGCCTTCATTGGGCACCACGTCCAGATCGCAGGCCTCGTCGGGCACCTGGTAGTGGATGGTGGCAGGGGCGTAGCCGTCCCGCAGGGAGAGGGCGGTGAAGATGGCCTCCACCGCGCCGGCGGCGCCCAGCATGTGGCCGGTCATGGACTTGGTGGAGCTCATCATCAGCTCCCGGGCGTGGTCACCGAAGACCAGCTTGACGGCGGCAGTCTCACCGGCGTCGTTGAGGGGAGTGGAGGTGCCGTGGGCGTTGATATAGTCCACCTGATCCGGTGCGATGCCGGCGTCCCGAACGGCCATCTCCATCGCCTTGGCGGCGCCGCTGCCGTCGGGCCGGGGCGCGGTCATGTGATAGGCGTCGCAGGTGGCGCCATAGCCCACCAGCTCGGCGTAGATCTTGGCGCCCCGCTTCTGGGCGTGGGAGAGCTCTTCCAGCAGCAAAATGCCGGCGCCCTCGCCCAGAACAAAGCCGCTGCGCTCCTTATCGAAGGGGATGGAGGCGCGGTTGGGGTCCTCGTTCTGGCTCAGGGCCTTCATGGAGGTGAAGCCGCCGATGGCCAGAGGCGTTACGGCGGATTCCGTGCCGCCGCAGAGCATCACATCGGCATAGCCGTCCCGGATATAGTGGAAGGCATCGCCCACGGCGTTGGTGCCGCCGGTGCAGGCGGTCACCGGGCAGGAGCACATGCCCCGGAAACCGGTGCGGATGGCGATCTGGCCGGCAGCCATGTTGCAGATGCCGGTGGGGATATAGAAGGGAGAGACCCGGTCCCAGCCCCGCTCCTTGCCCCGGTCATGCTCGGCCTCAGTGATGGAAAGGCCGCCGATGCCGCTGGAGACGATGACGCCGCAGCGGTCCGCCTCGGCCTCATCCAGGGTGAAGTTCGCATCGGCCATGGCCTCCATGGCGCTGACCACGGCGAACTGGGTGAAACGGCCCATCCGCTTGATCTCCGGCTTGGGCAGGTAGTTTTCGGGGACGAAATCCTTGACCTCGGCGGCCAGCTTTACCTTCATGTCGCTGGGGTCAAACTGGGTAATGGGCGCGATGCCGCAAGCGCCGTCCTTGACGGCCTGCCAGCTCTCCACCGCGGTAAGGCCCACGGGCGTGATCGCTCCCAGGCCGGTAATGACGACTCTGCGTCGTTCCATAAAATACCTCCAATTTTTTCAGACAAAATGGTGTCCTCCCAATGGGAGGGGAGACGGTGCCCGCCCGGCGGTCATGCCGGCAGGGCGAGGCAGGGGTGTCTCGTTTACATGGACATGCCGCCGTCCACAGCCAGGACCTGGCCGGTAATGTAAGCGGCCTCGTCGCTGGCCAGGAACGCGATGGCCCGGGCCACATCCTCCGGCGCCCCCAGATGGGACATGGGGATGGCGGCCAGAGTGGCTTCCTTGGCCGCATCGGTCATGGCGGCGGTCATATCGGTGGCGATGAAGCCGGGGGC
>ERZ827037.3092-NODE-3092-length-11813-cov-3.913846_pt1 | contig 11813 bp, 9 predicted proteins | sample MGYA00519924_ERZ827037 | MGnify/ENA primary metagenome ERZ827037 (study PRJEB31778, sample SAMEA3449250) | human gut metagenome | biome: human gut; feature: human-associated habitat; material: faeces | place: United Kingdom | collected 2010/2012 ...
TCTCTGGTGTGTAGATGTCGAATACTCCCTGGTTGTGTGTTTTATGATATTTTGTAAAGATCTCATGAAGCTTTTCGCTTGGCTGATATCCGTATGTTGTACAAGCCTGCTCAGCCATCTTGATTCCACCGTATGGCATAAATGCTCTCTTCAGAGGTTTGTCTGTCTGAAGACCAACAACCTTCTCAAGATCTTTTGTCTCTTCACTGATGTATCCCGGGCCATATGCTGTAAGACCAGATACTACTTCTGTCTCCATATCAAGAACGCCGCCTTTTGCACGCTCTTCTTTCTGCAGTTCCTGAAGTTTACCCCATAAAATATTGGTTGCTTCTGTTGGTCCTTCCAGGAAGGATTCGTCTCCCTCATATGGTGTATAGTTCTCCTGGATAAAGCTACGAACATCTACGGAGTTCACCCATTCTTTTCCTTTAAAACCAGCCCACTGCTCAAAATGTGCCATCTTTTTGTTCCCCTTTCCTATCTTTCATTTTCTTTTGCGCCGTCAGTATAACATCTCGTGAAGAAAATATCAAGCCTTATTCTGATAATCGTTTTCAAAATCACCCTTGTATGCAATTTTGTGCAATTTGTGTATATTTATACGAACAATGTAGGCTTCTTTTGTCTTTATTCCCGCACAATCCTATATATTTTATACAAATATACACTATCCCACCAAGAGCCCAATCTCATGCATTTTATAAAAACTTTCGGGATATAATTTATCTGCAGAACACGCCATCGTCAACTTATTTTGAACGCATGGCGATTATACAGAGAACCTGCCACTGGCAGCTTCTCTTGCATACTTTAGCATATAAAAAAAGAAGAACCTGTACATATTAACAGATTCTCCATTTTTTATAATTTTATTCTTCTTATTCTGCAGATGTTTTTTCAACCTGGGCAATTGCTGTCTTCTGCATTGGAATACGGCAGTTTCTGTTGTGTCCAAACTCTACGACTACATCTTCATCAGAGATGTCAATCAATACACCATAGAAGCCGCTTGTTGTAAGTACTGTATCTCCAACTTCCATGTCATTGATCATGGCCTGTACTCTCTTCTGCTCTTTTTTCTGAGGTCTCATAAATACAAAATAAAAGCCTCCGAAGATTACTGCATATACTGCAATTAAAACGATCCAGCTTGTGCCGGAGCTCTGTGCTGCTAATGAAAACATTTCTTTTCCTCCTACTTATCTTTAAACACTATTGCTATCATACACAAAAACCTCGCATTCAGCAAGGTTTTTTATGTTTTTTTCATTATTTTATTGATTCTTTCCTGTTACCGCTGCAATTTTCTTTTCTTTGTATTCTTTATAACACCCCTGTTCAATGGCATCTCTGATTTCTTCCATCATTGTATTATAAAAATACAGATTGTGCAGAACACAAAGTCTCATTCCAAGCATCTCTTTTGCTTTCAGCAGATGACGGATATATGCTCTGGAATAATTTCTGCAGGCCGGACACTGACATCCCTCTTCGATTGGCTTTGCGTCCAGTTCAAATTTGGCATTGAACAGATTCAGTTTACCGTGATTGGTGTACACATGTCCGTGCCGTCCATTTCTGCTTGGATATACACAGTCAAAGAAATCCACACCTCTGTCGACGGCTTCCAGAATATTTGCCGGAGTTCCGACTCCCATCAGATAAGTCGGCTTATTCTCTGGCAGATGCGGTACTACTGCATCCAGGATTCTGTACATCTCCTCATGGCTTTCTCCAACTGCCAGACCGCCAACGGCATATCCGTCCAGATCAAGCTTCGAGATTTCATCTGCATGCTGGATACGGATGTCCTCATAGACACCTCCCTGATTGATTCCAAACAGCATCTGATGCTTGTTGATCGTATCTGGAAGTGAATTCAATCTGTCCATCTCTTTTTTGCAGCGCTCGAGCCATCTGGTCGTACGTGCAACTGATTTTTCCATATATTCCCTGTCAGCTACGCTGGATGGGCACTCATCAAATGCCATTGCAATTGTCGAAGCAAGGTTTGACTGGATCTGCATGCTTTCTTCCGGTCCCATGAATATCTTTCTTCCATCAATATGGGAATTAAAGTAGACTCCTTCTTCTTTGATTCTTCTGAGTCCTGCCAGTGAGAATACCTGAAATCCGCCCGAATCCGTAAGAATCGGCTTATCCCAGTTCATGAATCTGTGCAATCCGCCCATCTTCTTTACCACTTCATCTCCAGGACGCACATGAAGATGATACGTATTCGATAATTCTACCTGTGTTTTTATTTCCTGAAGGTCCGTTGTTGCAACAGCTCCTTTTATGGCTGCTGCTGTACCTACATTCATAAATACAGGGGTCTCAATGACCCCGTGTACTGTATGCAGCCGTCCACGTTTTGCACGACCGTCTTTTTTTATCAATTCATACATACTCTGTTATCCTCATCAATGATTATCATTTTTAATTATGAACAACAACTGGTGTTCCAGCTGAGATCAGATTAAACAGCTGTGCTGCCATTGCAGGCGGCATATTGACACATCCATGAGAACCATTTGTCAGATATCTGCTTCCACCGAAGGTCGGCTGCCATGATGCATCATGGAATCCTATTCCGCCATTGAACGGCATCCAGTAACTAACCGGTGTCTCATATTCATATGTACCATCTGCTTTTTTTGTTCCTCTAAGAACCTGGTCTTTTGCTTTATAAGCCAGCGAATAAACACCCGCCGGTGTACTATTTCCTTTATTTGGATTACCTGTTACTACATCTGTCTCCAGCGCAATCTGTCCATCTTTTACAAAATACATATGCTGTGTAGACAGATTAACTTCTGCGTAGGTATTTCCCACGTCATTGCCCTCATGACTTGCTGCACGGCTGGAATAATTCGGCTCTCTTGTCACAGATTCCCCACTCTGAATATTCGCAATCAGCGCATTATATTCTGCACTCTGGTCGATCTTCCATCCATAACTTCCACCGGAAACAGTTACCGTATTACCACTTGCAGAAGTAAATGTTCTTTGTTTTCCTTTTGTATCATACTTATCTGCCAGAGACTGGATATACGCCTTTACAGCAGTTTCATCAAATACAACATTCATATCATCATCAACCTTCCCCCACTGTGAAAGCTGTGTTGCATTTACCACTTCTGTAGTAGTTGAAAAATCATAAGTAACCGTTACACCAAGATACTTATTCATTGTATCGCATGCTTCCTTTACCTTGTCAGATTCAGATGTATACTGTGGTTCCTGATAACATCCAGCCTCTGAAAGATTAAGTTCATCGCTTAATCCATTTACTGATTCAATGACCAGATTCCGGAATTTTTCTGCATCAATCTGTGTTCCTTCTGTCTCTGGTATAATCACAAACTTGTCATTCTGGTACTCCGGATGTGCATTTACTGCTGCTACCTGATTTTCTTCTTTCATACATTCCAGATTTGCAACCAGGGTTTTCAACGTGCTTTCATCGTATTCTACGCCAATCTTCGCTTCCACGTTCTGACTTTTGAAAAATGATTCCGGCCACAGGAACTGATTCTGATTTTCCAGTAAGTTTTTAATCTGATCGCCAGGCACGTACTTTAAAGAAATGCTTTGTCCTGTTATCTCTTCACTCTTATCACCGGACTCTTTTAAAGTAAGCTTATAATCAGCCACCTGTTTTTCCAGATAAGACTCGACCTCGTTTACACTTTTGTTTGAACAGTCAATTCCATTGATTTTTGTATTTGCAAAAAAATGTCCACTATAATACACAGCTATTCCGACATATCCGACTGCTAATACAGATACAATCAATGATAAAACTATTGCCATTTTGTTACTCAATCTTTTCTTTTTCCGTCTTCCACGTCTGAATTTTCTTTTTTCTTTTTTCATTTTCTTTCCTGAGTCTTCTTCTTCGTCCTCCACATCAATTTCTGCAAACCCCTCGTCTGCATACGTCTCATCATCCTGCAATTGTTCCATTGCAGCTGCGATTTCATCTTTTTGTTCATCGATCTTACTCATTTTGTCTTACTCCTCTATAGTAAATAATTCTCTTATATAAAGTTCATGCTTCCTAATTATAATATGCACAAATGGAAAAGTACAGACAAATTATAAAAAAAATCCTTTAGAATTTATGAATATTTTATGATTGCGGCTTCATTTCTTTTTCTATATAATACAATCATAGTCAATTTTTGACCAAATCTATTCTAAGGAGACAACAAACATGGCAGGATCTACATACGGAACCTTATTCACTATTACCACATGGGGAGAATCTCATGGACCGGCGCTCGGTGTTGTAATCGATGGCTGCCCGGCCGGAATTCCACTTACTGCTGATTATATACAGACATTTCTCAATCGACGCAAGCCTGGCCAAAGCAAATTCACCACAGCCAGAAAAGAATCAGATCAGGTAGAGATTCTTTCCGGTGTGCTTGAAGATATCACAACTGGAACACCGATTTCCCTCATCGTCCATAACAAAGACCAGCGTTCTCACGACTACAGCAAGATCAAAGATTGTTACCGCCCTGGTCACGCTGATTATACCTTTGATCAGAAATACGGCCTTCGGGATTACCGGGGTGGCGGACGCACTTCCGGACGGGAAACGATCGGACGTGTCGCAGCCGGTGCTGTTGCTTGCCGCATTCTTGAAACACTGGGAATCCGCCTGACTACTTATACTAAATCCATCGGGCCAGTCATGATTCCTGATAGCGCTTACGATTTCGATGTGATCAGTGAAAACCACCTGTACATGCCAAATCTGGATTATGCAGCCCAGGCCAGTACTTATCTTGAAAAATGTATCCAGGAAAGAGATTCTTCCGGTGGAATGATTGAATGCCTGATCGATGGTATGCCTGCCGGTATCGGAGAACCTGTATTTGACAAGTTGGATGCCGCTCTTGCACAGGCAGTTATGTCTATCGGTGCAGTAAAAGGTATTGAATTCGGCGATGGTTTTGCTGTAACCTCTTCTACCGGAAGTATCAATAACGATGCATTCCTTTCCGAAAACGGACAGATCCGCAAAGCAACTAATCACAGTGGTGGTATCCTGGGCGGATTAAGTGATGGAAGCCAGATTATTTTCCGCGCTGCGGTAAAACCAACCCCATCTATTTCACAGCCTCAGAAAACAGTCAATACCTCCGGAGATAATATCGAAATTGAAATATCCGGCCGCCACGATCCTGTCGTTGTCCCACGTGCAGTTGTCGTTGTAGAGTCTATGACAGCTATTACCCTGGTCGATCTGTTGATGCAGAATATGCATTCTAAGATTGATTATTTGAAAAAGATCTATCTTTAATCTTCTTACTTTGATACGAAAAACAGCAGAATATATACCGCTTTTTCTCTTAACCTTTGGTATATATTCTGCTGTTTTTATATCGTCATCACTTTGTTTCAGACGCGGAAACATCCACCTCCGATAAATTCTCTTAGCAGAGAATTCGCCGGCACATTTTCACTTCCAATTCCCACAAAATAATCCAGGAATTTTAAAAGTCTTTTTGCTTCCAGATATTCCGGGCAGTCCCGTTCAATCCCGAAAAGCAGTGCTTCCACATATGGCTTTAATACTGCCAGTTCATAGATCAGTGCTGAATTGAACATTACATCTGCTTCTTCCTGATATGGAAAAATATTACGTTCTTCCCCTTTTCTGACAGACGGCCACATCCGGATCGTCTCTTTTGCAGAAGTACCTCTTGTTCTTGCATCCCGTATAATTCTGCGGATCAGTCGTCCATCCGTTGTCGGAATCCGGTTATGTTCATCTATATTCAACTGCGTCAGTGCACTGATATATATCTTGAACTTATTTTTATCCGGCAGGTTTTTTGTCAGTTCCGGATTCAGGCAGTGTATACCTTCTATTACCAGTACTTCATTCTCTTTTAATTTCTTAGCAGGTCCCCTGAACTCCTTGTGCCCTGTCACAAAATTAAACTCCGGCATGACCACTTCTTTCCCATCCCGCAGATCCTGCAGCTGCTGGTTAAAAAGTTTGATATCTACTGCTCCCAGACCTTCAAAGTCATAATTGCCATTCTCGTCTTTCGGATTTTCTTCTCTTTCTTTAAAGTAATTATCTACCGCAATCGGATACGGACACAGTCCATTTGCACGGAGCTGAACAGACAATCGATGTGAGAATGTTGTCTTGCTGGAAGAAGACGGGCCCGCAATCAGGACAAATCTGACATCCGGTCGTTTCTTAATCTGTTCTGCAATCTGTGCAATCTTTTCTTCCTGAAGTGCTTCCTGTACCAGAACCAGTTCATTAACATTTCCCCGGGTAATCTTATCATTCAGATCTCCTACCGTTTCAATCCCTTGTGAATCTCCCCAGCTGGTTGATTCCTTTAGCACACTGAACAACTTGTTTTGTGGTTCAAATGGAGGAACCACTTCCGGATCATTCTGTCCTGGCATCTGGATTACGAACCCTTCATCATACAGATACAATTTAAAATATTTCAGGTATCCTGCGCTCGGAACCATATATCCGTAATAATAATCTTCGAATTCATTCATGCGGTAAATGTTCACGCGGGAGACCCGTCTGTAATGAAACAATTTTTCTTTATCGTGCATTCCGTGCTTTCCAAACATCGCAATCGCATCGTCCGTATGCACACTTTTTTTCTGTATCGGAAGATCCTGTTTCACCATTTCCCGCATCCGCGTATCTACTTTATCCAGAAATTCCTGCGTCAGTTCAATCTTTCCTTCGATCGTACAATAGTACCCCTTACTGACGGAATAATGAATCCGGACTTTATCAATATTCTTATGCTCGGCCACATCGTATACGGCTTTTACAAGCATCAGGCTCATACTTCTTCTGTACGCTTTGTATCCAAGTGGTTCTCCGGTTGTAACAAATTGCATCTTGCAATTCTGATCCAGTGTCTTGAATAATTCCTGTAGTCTTCCATTTACAAAAGCAAGCACAATATCATGTGGATAGTCTTTCTGATATGCTTCTGCTATCTCCCGGTAGCTTGTTCCTTCTTGGAATTTTCTGCTTTCATTATTCACTTCTACGGTATAGAATTTTCTGTCTGCTGTGGTTTCTTGTTGGATCTGCTCTTCATAATTCTGGTTCTTCATAAGCTCACCTCATTTTCACTATATTCAGCTTCTGTAGCACTTATGTCCTTTCACTACACAATCAGAAACGGATGACTGATTGGTGCTGCCACCACGTCTACCTGTTGCAGATTCTTTTCCAGATACTGACGCATATCTTCAATAAATATATGCTCAATACCATAATGTCCGCCATCTATGATTGCCAGCCCCTGTTCCACAGCATCAATACCTTCATGATGACCAATATCTCCTGTAATCAATACATCTGCCTTTTTCTCAAGCGCTGTCCGTATCACACTTTTCCCTGATCCCGGACATATTGCAATGCGTTTCACCTTCTGTTCCAGATTACCAAAGACTTTTACGGCTCCCAGATGAAATGCCTCTTTGACATCTTCACAGCACTCTCTAAGCGTCATCGGTTCTTCAAGATCAGAAACTCTTCCAATTCCTTCCGGTTCATCTTCTTTTCCAATATCACCTTCGCTGGTTACTTCCAGGATCTCTGCATCCCGCATATTCATCTTGTCGCCGGAAAGATCCGCCATCCCAAGCACATCGTAATTCGTATGCATTGCATAGTAAGAAATATCATTCTGGATCAGCTTCAGAATCCGGCCGCCGGTAAAATCAAGATTATTTATCTTTTTAACCGGTGAAAAAAGCATCGGATGATGTGTGATCAGCATATCTGCCTGCACACTGATTGCTTTTTCAATCACGTCATCCGTTGCATCCAGTGCGATATAAATCCGTTTTACCTCTTTATCATCTCTTCCAACCAGGAGTCCTACATTATCCCAGTCAAGAGCATAACTAAGAGGATACTCTCTTTCAATCACGTCCATTACTTCTTTACATAACATACTGCATACTTCCTTTCTTTTACTCGTAATATTTTAATGCCTGTTGTGTCAGTACGATTCCCTTTTTTACTTCTTCCATCCGTTCCATTGCACTTACACTGTTCTGATGTCTGAACAACTGATGAAATACACTTTCTTTTACCGCCATCTCTCGATCCAGATACTTTTTCAATACAGGATGCCGGTCTTCCAACAGCTTTTTCCCATATATATATTCACATTGTGAATATACTTCCGGTTCTGCATGTACCACTTTCATCATCGGATAGAACTTTCCATCTTCTTCTACCATATCTTCTTCTATGATCTTCAGATGTTGTTTCTGCAAAAACCGTCTTACTCTTTCAATCTCCGACTGCGGCTGCAAGATCATCGTATCCAATGTCTGTACGACTTCACGACCTTCCATCAGTATCTTAATAACGAGGCCTCCACCCATTCCGGCTGCGATCATTGTATCTACTTCTCCGGGTTCTACTTTTTCAAGTCCGTCCGAAAGTCTCGTTTCTATTTTCCCTTTTAATCCATGCCCGACAATATGCATCCTGGCTCTTTCCAGCGGGCCTCTGTTGATATCCAGCGCAATCACTTTTTTCGCAATATGCTTCTCTACCAGATAAATTGGTATATATCCGTGATCCGTTCCGATATCTGCAACAGAGGCGCCCTCTGTCACCAGATCTGCAACTGCCTGCAGTCTTTTTGATAGTTCCATAGGCGCCTCTTTTCTTAATCTAAATAATCTCTTAATTTTCTGCTCCGGCTTGGATGACGTAATTTTCTCAGCGCTTTCGCCTCGATCTGACGGATACGCTCACGGGTAACATCGAATTCTTTGCCGACTTCTTCCAGTGTACGTGCACGTCCATCATTCATTCCAAATCTGAGTCTTAATACCTTCTGCTCTCTCTCTGTCAGAGTATCCAGCACTTCATCCAGCTGCTCTTTTAACAGTGTCTGTGCTGCTGCCTCAGCCGGAACCGGTACGTTATCATCCTGAATAAAGTCTCCCAGATGACTGTCCTCTTCTTCTCCGATCGGAGTCTCCAGAGAAACCGGTTCCTGAGAAATCTTCAGAATTTCTCTTACTCTTTCTACCGGCATATCCAGTTCTGCTGCAATCTCTTCCGGCGTAGGTTCACGTCCCAGTTCCTGCAGTAACTGTCTGGATACACGGATCAGTTTATTGATCGTCTCTACCATATGAACCGGAATACGGATGGTTCTTGCCTGATCAGCAATTGCTCTTGTGATTGCCTGTCTGATCCACCATGTAGCATAGGTACTGAACTTAAATCCTTTGTGGTAGTCAAATTTCTCAACAGCCTTAATAAGACCTAAGTTTCCTTCCTGAATCAGATCCAGGAATAACATTCCTCGTCCGACATATCTCTTTGCAATACTTACTACAAGACGTAAGTTTGCCTCTGCCAGACGTTTCTTGGCATCCTCATCTCCTTCTGCCATTCTCTTTGCCAGATCCACTTCTTCTTCTGCAGTCAGAAGTGGTACTTTACCGATTTCTTTCAGATACATACGGACCGGATCCTCAATACTGATTCCATCCGGCACAGACAGATCTATCTTTTCAACATCTATGTCATCCTCGTCTGATACGATAATATCATCCGGAATGTCATCATCGTCATTACTGATTCTGAGAACATCAATATTATTTGCTTCCAGATAATCAAACACTTTCTCCATCTGATCCGAATCCAGATCCATATCAGAGAAGAAATCATTGATCTCCTGAATCTCCAGGATACTTTTTTTCTTTTTTCCAAGTGATACCAGTTCTCTTAATTTTTCCTGGAATTTTACGATATTTTCATCCATGTAATGTCCATCCTCTCATTGCTTGTTTATATTTTATCCTTAATTAATGGAAATATGCAGTGCCCTTAGATCCTGCATTTTTCTTTTTTCATTCATCAGACGCTGCAGCCCCTGAATATCCGTCGGATCCAGATTCTTCGTTGCCTCAGCAATACTGTGATCCTTTACTCTTAATATCGTTTCCTGCAATGCCTTCTCCTGTTCCTTCACTGTAGTCAGTTCTTTAATCTTTGTATGGAACAGGCTCGCAACCTCCCGGTGTTCTTCCTCATCTGTAAAATGATTCATAATCTGCGCCGGGTTCACCTCATGCTTTTCATATTGCTCATATAAAAGTTTTGCGACTTTGCGGTATAAATCTCCCGAGAAGTCATCCGGTGTAATATACTTTTCAATCTGCCGGAATATGTCTTCACTTTCGATCAGCCATGTAAGAAGAATCTTCTGTGATACCAGTATGCCATCTTCTTTATTCTTCTTACGGTTTAATGTCTCACGTGGTTTTACAGCTGGTTTTGCAAGTCCTGTCTGCACAGCCATCCGTCCCACAAGCTTACGCAGGTCTTCAAATCCTACATGATAGCTTTTTGCAACCGCTTCTATGTAATTATTACGTTCAATCTCTTCTTCGAACTCTGTCAGTCTTCTGGCGGTCTCTTTCATGAATTCCGTCTTACCTTCCGGTGAATTCATATCATAATTTTTCTCCAGAACTTCCAGACTGTACATGAATACATTTCTGGCACTTGCAATCCTCTGTTCAAACGCCTCAGCACCAAGATTCTTTATAAATTCATCTGGATCTTTATAAGGCTCCATACGGATAATCTTCGCTGTAATACCGGCTTCCTTCAAAATCGGCATTGCACGAAGCGCTGCTTTTGTACCTGCCCCGTCGCTGTCATACGTCAGATATACTTCCTGTACATAACGCCTGATCAGTGAAGCGTGTCCCGGCGTAAGCGCTGTCCCAAGAGACGCTACTGCATTTGTAAAACCTGCCTGGTGAAGCGATATCACATCCATATAGCCCTCACACAGTAAAAAGTATGGTTTCTTGGTACGTCTTGCCCGGTTCAGTCCATAAAGATTACGGCTTTTATCAAAAATCATTGTCTCCGGTGAATTCAGATATTTTGGTTTGGCATCTCCCATTACACGACCGCCAAATCCAATCACCCGGCTGTTCACGTCCATGATCGGGAACATCACCCTGTTCCAGAACTTATCATACACGCCATGCTTTTCATCAACGGAAATAAGTCCTGCCTTTGCAATCATATCATCTTTGTAGCCTTTTGACTTCAGATAACGGTACAGATCATCACTGTATTTGTTCGAATACCCCAAACCAAATGCACGGATTGTCTCATCACTGAGCTTTCTTTTTTTGAAATACTCCATTCCGATCGCACCCTGACTGCTCATCAGCTGCACATAATAATATTGTGCGGCAAGCTTATTAATCTCAAGCAGTACAGCCCTTGTGTCTGCCCGTTCTTTTTCCTCTCTGGAATATTCTTCCTCCGGAAGATCTACACCTGCACGGTCGGCCAGATATTTTAACGCCTCTACGAATGTGTAATTCTCATATTCCATCAGAAAGGTAAATACATTTCCTCCTGCGCCACATCCAAAACAATAATACATCTGTTTTTGTCTGCTTACCGAAAAAGAAGGGGACTTTTCATTGTGAAACGGACAAAGTCCAAAATACGAACTTCCCTTTTTCTGTAATTTTACATATGTTGATATCACATCTACGATATCATTTCTAGATCTTACTTCTTCTATAATCTCATCAGAATAATACATATAAAATCTCCTCATATATATTATTCGACAAAACTTTTCTATTTCCTTTATTTTTTCAAATCTTTTTTCCAGCTTATTTTTTACAAATGGGTAGAAAAAAACCCCAGTTATTTACTGAGGTTTACTGCGGAAGATGGGACTTGAACCCACACAAGCGCAATGCTTACAAGATCCTTAGTC
>ERZ827037.3098-NODE-3098-length-11791-cov-3.969751_pt1 | contig 11791 bp, 10 predicted proteins | sample MGYA00519924_ERZ827037 | MGnify/ENA primary metagenome ERZ827037 (study PRJEB31778, sample SAMEA3449250) | human gut metagenome | biome: human gut; feature: human-associated habitat; material: faeces | place: United Kingdom | collected 2010/2012 ...
GCGGCCGCCGGAATGCAACCGGCGGCCGCTGTTTTGCTGCTGTGGGATCTTTCGCAAACGTGCCTCTCGCGTCTTCCGGGCAACGGATCAGGCCTGCTCCTGCTCCAGCAGGGCGGGCGTTTCCCGGTCCGGACGGACGTAAAGCAGCATGGCCAGCGCCACCGTCACCGGCACGCTCAGCACCACGCCGAAGCTGCCGGCAAGGCCCTGCATGACGGCAATGCCGATGTTGTTGGAGTTGATGATCTGGAGCCAGGGCAGGTCATAGGCGTAGTCCAGCACCAGCATGGACACGCTGCCGCCGGCAAAGGCCAGGATCAGTGTGTTGGAGTCGGTGCCCATCATGTCCCGGCCCACCCGCATGCCGGCCTGGAACAGCGCCCGGCGGGAGATGTCCGGCGTCTGGGCCTGGACCTCCGCCATGGAGCTGGCGATGGACATGGCCACGTCCATGGTGGCCCCCAGCGAGGAGATCAAAAGCCCGGAGAACAGCAGCCCGCCCACCTGGATGTCCGCGGTGCTCCAGAGGGTCATGAGGCTTTCGATGTCGCTGACGTTCCAGCCGGTGATGCCGGTGGCAAGGGAGAAGAGGGAGGCGGCCACACCGGCCATCACCACGCCGGCCACGGTGCCGGCGGCGGCCACCAGGGTCTTGCGGGTGGGGCCGCCCACCAGCCACAACGTCACTATCGCAGTGACGGCGCACACCAGCACGGCGCTCCAGAAGGGGGACCAGCCCCGGTACACCAGGGGCAGATACACCCACAAAATGCAGCCGAAGGTGAACACCAGCCCCAGGGCGCCCTTGGCCCCCTGCCAGCCGCCGATGAGACACAGCGCCAGCAGATACAGCGCCGCGAAGGCCAGGATCTGGAACTCCCGGTCCTGGGCGTAGACGCTGGAGACCACGGTATCCCCCGCCAGGCTCTGCATCACCACTACCTTCATACCCACGGTGCAGGGCGCGCCGAACAAAAAGCCGGAGCTGGAGGTGGTCTCGATCTCCCGGCCCTTGAGCTCGCCGGTCTTCATCAAAACCCGGACCACCTGCTCGCCCACCCGGCTGCCGTCGGGCTGGACATTGTCCTGCAGGATCTCGGTGACCACGCCTTTTTCAAAGGTCTGCCCCTCCCGGGAGACCAGCGCCACCTTGTCCACCTGATTGAGCCGGACCACCAGCAGCAAAAACAGCGCCAGCAGTACCAGCGGCGGCGCCCAGCGCTTCCAAACCATACGCTTCACGGGAAAGACCTCATTTCATGAAAAAGTAAACAGCGTCTCTCCGCAGGCAGAGTGCCTGCGGAGAGACGGAGCAGGGGATGGGGAACGGGATCAGCCCAGCTTGGTCAGGGCGTAATCCGCAGTAGAGGCGGTAACGGCAGTGCCGGTCAGCAGGCCGTTGCTCTTGGCATAGCTCAGGCCCTGGGCGGGCGTGGCGCTGACGGAGGCACCGGCCTTGCCCTTGACGGCGGCATAGCGGGTCAGCATGGCCGCGAACTGGGCCTGGGTGATGGTCTCATCGGGCTGGAAGGCGGTACCGGTGACACCCTTGACGATGCCCTGCGCCTTGGCCCAGGCCACAGCCTTCCCGTAGGAGGCATCGGCGGACACATCCGCAAAGCCTGCGGCGGTGGAGACGGCGGGACGGCCGGCGGCGTCATACAGGCGCTGCACCGCCTGGGCGCGGGTCAGGGGAGCGGTGAGGCTCTCGCCGTCGCCGGTCTTGTTGATGGTGAAGGTGGAGTCGATCTTCTCCGTCTTGCCGTCGGCAGTCAGCTGATAGGTGTCGATGGAGAAGGAGGTCTCGCTGAGGGTGATGACAGACCAGCTGGGCAGCCAGTTCTGGCTGCGCTTGGCGATGTAGTCCTGCTGGGTGGAGATCAGCTCATAGTACTTGGAGCCGGAGGCGGAGTTTGCGGTCATGTACAGCGTGCCGTTGGGGTTGGTGACGGTGTTGCCCACAGCCGTCTCGATGGTGTAGCACTTGTTGTCGGCCTGGAAGTTGTTCAGCAGGGCCTCGCCGGCAGTGTCGCCGTCAGCGGGGGACAGGGGGATCTGGGTGTTGTTGGTGGTGTTGTAGGCGTGATCCCAGTCGTAGTCGCTGCCGTCGGCGTTGAGCTGGAACTCGTAGGCGCCGTGGGTCTGCCCATCGCCGTAGAGCAGCTTGGAGCGGCTGTAGGTGTGGTCGTGGCCCTGGAGCACCACGTCGATGTCATACGCATCAAAGATGGGGGTCAGCTGGGTCCGCAGGATCATGCCGTCGGTGTCGGAGTGATCCAGGCCGCTGCCGTAGATGTCCTGATGGATGGTGACGATACGCCAGGCGGCGTCGGGATCGGAGGCAATGGCCTCAGCAATGGCCTGCTTGTGCTCAGCCACGTTATAGTTGTTGGTGTTGAGCACGATGAACAGCCCGTCGCCATAGGAGTAATAGTAGTCGCCGCCGGCCTGGGTGGTGCCGTAATCCGTGGCGTTGGGGTTATTGAAGTGGTAGGAATAGTCGGCGTTCAGGGAGTCATGGTTGCCGATGGTGGTGGCAACGGGGAGAGACGTCAGTGCCTCGGGGCTGAGATAGCCGGCGTACTCCTCCTCCTTGGGCTTGCCGGTCTTGTTGACCTGATCGCCGGCGGAAATGATGAAGCTCACATCGGGGTCCTGGGCCAGAGCAGCCTCCAGCGTCCGGTTCCAGCCGAAGGCGTCGTTCCGGGCCGCGGTATTGGCGGCGCCGCTGTCAGCCGCCAGCGTCTCGCCGCCCTGGGGCTGGCCCTTGGAGGCACCGATCTGGGGATCGCCCACATAGAGCATCTTCACCGTGGAGAAGCTGCGGGTCTGGTAGGTCTCCACGTCGGACTGGACACCGTTTTTCTCCACCGTGTAATAATAGGTGGTGTTCTCCTTCAGTCCGGTGACGGTGACATGGTTGTAGTCATAGGCCACACCGTCGGTCAGGGAGGCGTCCACGTCGGCAGCCTTGCCGGTAAAGGTCTTGAGATTGTTCCGGTCCGTACCGAAGTGGACCACGGGGGTAGCAGCCTTGCCGTCGTCCTTGCTGTACCAGGCAAAGTTCAGCTCCGTCTCGTCGGCGCCGGGGGTCAGGGACACCTTGGTGTAATCCGTAGCCACGCTCTCCCAGTCCCGGGTCCAGGCGGTCCACTCAGCGCTGCCGCCCACAGAGGCACCGTTGTTGTAGTGCTCGGTGGCAGCCAGCGCGGGAACCACCGTCCCTACCAGCAGTGCACCGCACAGGGCACCGGTCAGGACTCTCTTCTTCATTTCCATTTTGATCCTTCCTCACACTTGATTCTGAAATGATTTGTCAGAAATTCCTTTCGACAGCAGTGAGTATAGTCCCCTTTTTTGGGCCATTCAATAAAGTTTCCGAACTTTTCAAAAAGGTTTTACCAGGATTTTACCTTTTGTCCCCCTCTTTTACAAACCTGTTACCCATATAAAATTGGGGGAGTCTGCCGGGGGACGGCAGGCGGTCTCTCTGCCGGATTTCGCCCGCTTCCCGGAAAATTCCCCCTCCAAAGCGCTGCTTTTTCCTTTTTTTGCAAATTGCCGAGGAACTCGACAGAATCAGACAGAATCCCTTCTTCATTTTGTGTATGATAACACCAACGACATCAAGATTTTGTGGAGCCAACGAAAAGGAGGAACCTTCAGATGCAAAATCTCACAAAAGAGTATCTGCTGCTGTTCAACGCCATCACCGACGCCGAAACGCTTCTCGCCCGTCTGCGGGCCGATCTGATCGCCGCGCAGCAGCAGGCCGAAGCCCTGTTCCTGGAGGGCGGAGAGGATGTCTCCCAGGAAGACCATCCCCATTCCTGACGTTTGAGGGGGCCGACGGGATCAGATCCCGCCGGCCCCTTGTTGCATTTATCCAGGACTTTTCCCCCGGTCTGTGGTATGGTAAAGAAAAAGAATCTGCAAACCGGAGGTTTTCTATGCTGCATATCGGCTGTCATCTCTCCGCCTCCCGGGGCTTTGCGGCCATGGGCCGTCAGGCACTGGAACTGGAGGCGGATACGTTTCAGTTTTTCACCCGCAATCCCCGGGGAAGCCGGGCCAAGGACCTGGACCCCGCGGACGCGGCGGCACTGCGGGAGCTGCTGACGGCGCACCGCTTTGCCCCTCTCATCGCTCACGCCCCCTATACGCTCAACCTCTGCGGCGCAGAGGAGAAAAACCGCCGCTTTGCCCAGGAGACCATGGCGGACGACCTCAGCCGCCTGGAGCACCTGCCGGGCCAGTACTATAACTTCCATCCCGGCAGCCATGTGGGTCAGGGGATCGACGCCGGCATCGCCCTGATCGCCGACGGCCTTAACGCCATTCTCCGCCCCGACCAGTCCACCACCGTGCTGCTGGAGACCATGGCCGGAAAGGGCACGGAGGTGGGCGGCCGGTTCGAGGAGCTGCGGGCCATCCTGGACCGGGTGGAGCTGGGGGAGAAGATGGGGGTGTGTCTCGACACCTGCCACGTCTCCGACGCCGGGTACGACCTGATCGGCGACCTGGACGGGGTTTTGACGGAGTTCGACCGGGTCATCGGCCTCTCCCGGCTCAAGGCCATCCATCTCAACGACAGCAAAAATCCCGCCGGTGCCCGGAAGGACCGGCACGCGTGCATCGGGGAGGGCTGCATCGGCCTGGAGGCCCTGACCCGGGTGGTCCGCCACCCGGCCCTGCGGGAGCTGCCCTTCTGTCTGGAGACCCCCAACGAGCTGCCCGGCTATGCCCGGGAGATCGCGCTGATGCGGCGCCAGGCAGAGGAAGCGTGACCGCAAGCGCCGTATCCGCCAGCTGAACGCCGCCCGCCGGGGCTTCCCAAATACAAGAAAAACGCAGGAACGGCTTTGCCGTTCCTGCGTTTTTTGCTGCCCCTCAGTCGTAGTGGAGGGCGTCGATGGGGTTGAGATTTGCTGCCTTCTTGGCGGGGATGTAGCCGAAAACGATGCCGATGCCGGTGGACACGCCGAAGGCCACTACCACTGCCAGCAGGCTGGGGCTGACGGTGATGGGCGTATCCGGCATGATCCGGGCAATGACGACCGTGGCCACGGAGGAGAGACCGTAGCCCAGGAGGATCCCCAGAATACCGCCCATGGAAGAGGTGGTGGCTGCCTCGATGACGAACTGGCGCATGATAACGCTCTCCCGTGCACCCAAGGCCTTGCGGATACCGATCTCCCGGGTCCGCTCGGTGACGGAGACCAGCATGATGTTCATGATGCCGATACCGCCCACCACCAGGGAGATGGCCGCGATGGCAGCCAGGACATAGATGATGACGTTGACCATTTCGTTCATGGTATCCAGCATTTCCGCCATGCTGGTGACGGTGTAGGCGTCGTCATCTTCAAAAATGGCATACAGCTCACTTTCCACCAGGGTCTTTGCCTCTGTGACCTGGTCCTTGTCCTGGACCGTGATGGTGTAGCTGCTGATGGTCCCGGTGTAGTTGAGCCGGGAGGCGGTGGTGTAGGGGAGGTAGACGCAGTCGTCCGTGCCGCCCTCTTCCAGCTCACTGGACTGCTGGTCCATGACCCCCACGATGGTAAAGGTATTGCCGCCGATCTTCAGGGTCTGGCCCACGGCGTTCCCGCCGTAATAGGCCATGTTCAGATACTGGCCGATCACACAGACCTTCTGCCGGTTTTCCATGTCGGTGTACTGGAGCCCCCGGCCCTGGACCACCTCATAGCCCTTCATGGAAAAATAGTCCTCGCTGACGCCGGTCATGGTGGTGGTCGTGATGCTGTCGCTGCCGATCTTCAAAATGCCTAACATGGCGACAGTGGGAGAGATCTGCTTGAGCAGGTCGCTGTTTTCCTCCACCATTTCATACATCTGCTCTTCGGAGACGGAACGGGAGGAGCCACGGCCCACGATCATCACGGTCAGCGAGTCAGTGCCCATGTCCTCGAACTGGCTTTCGATATAGCCCTGCATACCGTTGCCAAGGCCCACGATGACGATGACCGCGCACACGCCGATGATGATGCCCAGCATCGTCAGGAAGGTGCGCATTTTGCTGCCCAGAATATTTTTCAGTGCCAGCTGAAAGGTTTCGAGGAGACTCATTTGACGCCCATCCCCTTTCCGGCCTGATTCGGTGTGACCACCGCCTCCGGGGCGCTGGCGTCGCCGTCGTAGATCACACGGCCGTCTTCCAGCCGGATGATCCGCTGGGCCTGGACGGCGATGGAGTTGTCATGGGTGATGAGGACCACGGTATTTCCGGCGGCGTGAAGCTCCTGGAGCATGGCCAGCACCTCCCGGCCGGTGCGGGAGTCCAGAGCGCCGGTGGGCTCATCGGCCAGGATCACGGCAGGCTCTCCCGCCAGAGCTCTTGCAATGGAAACCCGCTGCTGCTGGCCGCCGGAGAGCTGCATGGGCTTGTGGCGCAGCTTGTCGCCCAGGCCCACCAGCTCCAGGGCGACCTTGGCCCGCTCCCGGCGCTCCGCCTTGGGAACGCCGGCGTACATCAGGGGGACCTCCACATTTTCCAGCAGCGTCAGCTTGGGCAGCAGGTTGTACTGCTGAAAAATGAAGCCCAGCATTTTGTTGCGGATCGCTGCCAGCTGGTTTTTGTTCATCTGGCCCACGTCCTGACCGTCCAGCAGATAGGTGCCGGAGGTGGGCACATCCAGGCAGCCGATGATGTTCATGCAGGTGGACTTGCCGGAGCCGGACTGGCCCACGATGGCCACAAATTCCCCCCGCTCGATCTTCATGGAGATGTCATTGGCGGCCCGGATCAATGTGTCGCCCATCTGATAGGTCTTGCAGACATGGCGGAACTCAATCAAAGGGCCCATCAGAAGCCTCCTCCGGGCCCGCCGCCCATACCGCCGCCGGGTCCGCCGCTCATGCCGCCCATGCCGCCGGAGGGCATCATTCCCATGGCACCCATGACCATGCCGTCGGAGCCGGAAGCGGTCTGAAGGTAAGCTACCGTGTCGCCTTCCTGCAGTCCGGACAGGACCTGGGTATAACTGTCATCACTGATACCGGTCTCCACTTCCACGTAGACATAGCCCTCGGGAGCCTCCTGGTCCACAGCATTTGCCGCGCTGGGAGAGTCCGCCGTGATGAGAACGGTATTGCCCCGGTTCACCGCGCCGCTGGGGATCGCCAGCACATCTTCGGCGGATTCCAGGATGATCTCCGCGTCCACGTTCATACCGGGGCGCAGTCCTTCGGTCTCGTCGATCCGGACCGTGACGGGATAGGTGGTGATGCCGCCGGAGGTGGTTCCTGCCACGGAGACCTTGGTGACCACACCGGTATAGGTGGTGCCCTCCACGGCGTCGGCGGTGATCTGGACCTCCTGGCCCACCGCCACGTCGGAGATGTCCAGTTCGTCGATGCTCATGGTCATCTCCAGGTAGCTCAGATCGTAAATGACGCACAGCGTACCGTCGGAGCCGCCCTCGATCTTGTCGCCGGCCTTGGCGGTCTTGGTGACCACCTCACCGGAGATGGGAGCGGTGATGGAGTAGTCGTCCAGGGTCTCCTGAGCGTTTTCCAGGGAGGACTGGGCATTCTCCATGCTGATCTTGGCATTTTCAATGGAGTTATCTACACTGTCACCGGTAATGGTGCAGATCCGCTGGCCCTCGGAGATCGTGTCGCCGGCCAGCCAGCTCAGCCCCGTCACCTTACCGGAGGCCTCGGCGGTGACCACACTGGAGGCACTGAGGTTGATGGATGTCTGACCGTAGCTGGAATAGCTTCCGATGTAGATGCTGGCGGTATAGTCCGCAGTGACCAGGCCGGGGTTGGCTGCCTTCACCTGGACGGACACCGCCTGGAGACCGGTGGAGGTGGTAACCGTGGAGCTGGAGACCGCTGTCACGGTGCCGGTGGTGGTTCCGGCAAAGCCATTGATGTAAATGGTGGCGGTCTGACCCACATAGAAGTCGGAGGGACTGGCATAGGGGAAGAGACCGGTGAGGTAGATGTTGTTATCCCCCACGATCCGCATCAGCTCCGTACCGGCGCTGACGGTATCCCCGTTTTTGACATAGACCTCGCTGACCGTTCCGCTCATATCCGCAGTGGGATATTTGGCCTCCACCGCCTGCTTGTAGTTGGTCTGGGCCTGGGTATAGCTGTTTTTTGCCTGGGTCTGGCTGTTGGAAGCACTGGAGGAGTCCAGTGTATAGAGCAGCTGGCCCTCTACCACCTGGTCTCCCTCTTCAAACGTATCGCTGAGGATCTCGCCGGAGACCAGGGTGCTGACGGTGTAGGAGTCCGCCGGCTGCAGTGTTCCGCTGGAGCTGAGGGAGCGGGTGATGTCCCGTTTCTCCACGGTGGCTGTCTGGTAGCTGGCCTCCGCGGAAGCCTCCTGTCCGCCCAGACCCCTGGCTGCCAGAATGCCGGCCACAATGGCCGCCACCAGCAGCAGCGCCAGGCATTTGCGCTTTTTTCCTTTGAGCAGTTTTTTCAGCCGCCCCTTTTTCGGAGCGGCGGGAATCTCTTCCGCCGGCTGTGCAACCGACAGCTGTTCCTCTGTTCGTTCTTGCTTCATGGCACTGGTTCCTTTCCATCGTTCTTCTCTGGAATGTTCTGGTAGCATGATACGGGAAGAAGCTAAAATTAATCTGAAAAATTCCTATTGTTTTTGTTGTGCTTTTTTGCCAAATATCATCATTTTTGCATAAAATTAAAGCTTAAAAATTCCTTAAAATATTTTGTTCAATTTTAAAGGCAGAAAAAAGGCCCGCAGGCCGCCGGAGGATCTCCGACAGCCCGCGGGCTTTTCAGATCGTTTTATCACAGTTCGTTGGGGAGGTCTTGCCCCCAGGCGATCAGGCGGCGGTACGCTCCCGCCGGCCCAGCACGGCGTCCGCCAGCAGGCACAGCACCACGGTTGCCGCCATGTCCACCAAGGTGTAGCCCACCACGATGTCCACATGCATCAGCAGCCGGTAGAGGATAAAGCCCACCAGCCAGATCACCAGGTTCCGCCCGTCGAACGCCGCGTCAAAGCGGTCCCGGCGGAGGAAGAAGTGGTCGGCGATCTGCACGGCGATCATGGGAGCGAACACGGAGCCGATGAGGTAGAGGAAGTCGGTGATGTCATCCATGGGGAAGAGGATGGCGCCGGCAATGCCCGCCACCGTCACCACCACCGCCGTCCACTTGCCGTTGAGCTTTCCGCTGAGGGACTCGGCGGAGATCCCGGCGGACCAGGCGTCCAGGAAGGTGGTGGTCACCGTGGAGAGCACCAGGATCACCAGTGCCGCGATGCCCAGCCCCGCTTTGACCATGATCTGGGCGATGTCATACTCTCCGGTGTAGATGGCGGCGCCCATGCCGATCACATACATCCAGCAGGACACCACGCCGTAGGTGAGGGTGCTGGCCAGGGTGGCCTGGAAGGGCTTTTCCGCCTCCCGGGTATAGTCGGAGATCAGCGGCAGCCAGGAAAGGGGCATGGCCACCGCCAGCTCCACCGCCGCGCCGAAGCTCATGGTCTCTCCCAAATCGCCGCCCACCGGGGCGCCGGAGAAGAAGATCACCTTGCACAGCACCAGCGTCAGAAGGAAGAGGGCCGTCATGGAGATCTTGTTGATGAGCCCCAGGTTGGTGATGCCCACCAGGATCCACACCAGGATGAGCCCGCCGATCACCAGACACCAGATCCAGTGTCCGGCGCTGAAGATACCGTCGATGGCCAGTGCGCCGTCATAGATCATGATGGCGGTCCAGCCCAGCAGCTGCAGCACGTTCAAAAAGGCAAAGAGCAGTCCGCCCTTCTGGCCGAAGCTCATCTTCACCGTCTCCATGGCGCTGCGGCCGGTGCGGCCGCCGATGAGGCCCGCCAGGAAGAAGAGGGCACAGCCGATGACGTGGCCCAGCAAAATGGCGGCAAAGCCCTTTGCCATGCCCAGAGGGGCGAAGCTGGTACCGGTGAGGATCTCCGCCAGGGAGACGCCTGCGCCGAACCAGATGAGACTGTTTTGGAAGGTAGAGGTCTTTTTCATATCCGATCCTTTCTCCCGCAGGTCTGTTCCCGAAAGGAGCGGACCTCTCAGGTGCGCTCCTCCCAGGCCATGTCCCAGAAGGAGGCCTCATACCGGGAGCAGGCGGTGAAGATCTCCTCCAGGTAGCGCAGCTGCTCTTCGGTGTAGTCCGCCGTCAAGCGCTCCAGCATGTCCTTGAGGATCACATTGTTGCCGGTGTAGCGGTCGGTGATGTAGCCCCGCACCCAGCGGCCGTACAGGGGATGGTCGGGTGCCGCGGGATTCTCTTCCACGATCCGGCGGGCGATGACCTCATAGCTGTATGCGCAGGAGAAGATGGCGGTGAGCACCTCGGCCTCGCCGCCCTTGTAGGCCACGCTGAGCATATAGGAGGTATAGGAGCGGTTGTCCTGGGCGATGGGCGTCCGGTCCAGCTCCTCCTGGGTGATGCCGAAGTCGGCCATATAGCCGTTGTGGACGTTGACTTCACCGTCCAGGATGGCCTGGATGTACTTGGCGAAGAGCTTCATGACCTCCACGCTCTTGCTCTTGGCCACGCCCACGGCAAAGACCTTGGTATAGTCCATCAGGTACCAATAGTCCTGAATGATGTAGCGCCGGAACTTCTTCACGTCCAGCGTACCGTTTTTGAGACCCTGGACAAAGGGTTTTTCGTGATACCCCGCCCAGATGTCCTCTGTTGCGTTCAGCAGCCGTTCCACAGTGCTCATGCTGCCCCTCCTTCTTTCATCATGGACCGCCGCATGAATCCCAGCGGCAGAAGCGATACGATCAAAATGCTCAAGATCCCCTCGGGAAGCCGGGAGGAGAGATTGTAGGCCAGGCTGTATCCCCAGGCGCCCCAACCGTCCCAGGCGTTCTGGGAATAGAAGATCACCCCGCTGAGCACATGGCCCACGCACCGCAGGAACACCGCCAGCGTCATGCCGCAGACAGCCTTCCAGCGCTTGTCGGCGCCGAAGACGCCGGCGTAGCCCAGGCAGGAAAAGCACACCATCTGCTCCACAAAGATCTGAGCCCAGTGGACCGGCTGCCACGCCGGGATCAGGATCATGGCCAGCACACCGCAGACCCAGCCCGCCAAAAAGGCCAGCCGGGGGTCCCAGACAATGGCCAGGACCATCAGCGGAATCCAGGACCCGCAGGTGATGGCGGAGCCGGAGGGCAGCGGGATCATGATGGAGGCCAGCACCAGCGTCAGCGCGCAGGTCACACCGCCAAGGCTCAGCGCCTTGGCGGTCAGCTTCACACCCCGGCACAGCCAGATCGTCACAATGAAATAGACCGCTGAAAACAGGGCCGTCAGAACCGGTGTGATCATTCGGCAAATTCCCCCGTAATGGCAAAGGCGTGGTTCATGGGGCCCCGGCCACGGCCCAGGTCCAGCATGGCTCCCAGCGCTCCGGAGATGTAGGCCTTTGCCCGTTCCACCGCCTGGGGCAGTGTCTGCCCCTTGGCCAGGTTCGCGGCAATGGCTGAGGACAGCGTACAGCCGGTGCCGTGGGTGTTGGGGTTGTCGATCCGCAGCCCCCGGAACCAGCGGGCCTCGCCGTCCTTCCACAGCAGGTCGTTGGCGTCGTTAACGGCATGACCGCCCTTGCACAAAACGGCGCAGCCATAGCGCTCGCTGATCTTTCGGGCGGCGGCGGTCATCGCCTCCTCCGACCGGATCTCCATCTCCGCCAGGATCTCCGCCTCGGGGATATTGGGCGTCACCACCGCGGCCAGGGGCAGCAGCCGTTCCCGCAGGGCCCCCACCGCGTCCTCAGAGATCAGGCGGGACCCGGCGG
>ERZ827037.3111-NODE-3111-length-11763-cov-6.528271_pt1 | contig 11763 bp, 12 predicted proteins | sample MGYA00519924_ERZ827037 | MGnify/ENA primary metagenome ERZ827037 (study PRJEB31778, sample SAMEA3449250) | human gut metagenome | biome: human gut; feature: human-associated habitat; material: faeces | place: United Kingdom | collected 2010/2012 ...
AGAGTGTTCAGACCGAACTGCAGGGCAGGAGAAGCGGACTTGTAGGAAGCCTGTTCTCTTCCTTTCCGGACCAGCTGGTTAAAAGTAGGCATTGAGTTTCTCCTTTCTTTCATATTTTGGACTGCCGCCAAACGCGGTCAGCCTATATTTTTTGCGGAAAGCTGGAAAGCTATTCCGAAAAAACCAATTTAATTTTTCAGGACGGCCACCACAGACGCTCCCACGGTGATCCGGCAGGCCTGACCCAACTGGGTCATGGTGTAATCCGTCTCCACCGGGATCCCCGCTGCCTGGCAGCTCTCGGCCACCGGCTCCGTAATGGCGGGATCGGCGTCACAGGCAAGATAGACCCGCGTCGCCCGGCTCTCCCGGATCGCTTTGCGGGACTGCTTCACGCCGATTACCTTCTCCTGGGAAGCGAGTTCCGAGATCACGGGAAATTCCTCCTGAAATGCATGGCAAAATTCGCAGAAAATATCCGCGCAGTTATGAATTTTAGCATGTATTCCATGATTCGTCAAGGGGTTGTGCGATTTTTTGTATTCCATCGGTTTTTCAGGTAAAAACGCAAACTTTTCAGGCGGTTTCCCCGTCCATTTTATAGAATTTCATCAAGAGGAGGTTTCTCTATGAAAGTCCTGTACAAGACCGCTTCCCTGCTGCTCCTGGCCTGCCTGCTGCTCACCCTGAGCGCATGCGGCAGCTCGAATACGCCCTCCGATGCGGAATCCCCTGATCCTGCCCCGGAAGAAACGCAGGAAGAAACACTGGAAACGCTCTGCGGAGAAGACTATGTCACCTACATCGTGGATACCATTACGATGCAGATGGAAAACCGCATGGAGAAAACACCGGAGGTGGTCTTCTTCCCCATTGAAGATGACGCTCCCCTGACCGACTATGTGACCATCGACGCCAGCACACCGTTTACTCTGGATGAGGAAGACGGGAGCATTACTCTGACCTTTGACGCCGGAATGGTGACCGATGCGGAAAACGGCGCCCAATCCTTCCGGATCCCGCTGCCCTGAGCGTTCCGACTTCGGCTTTGTCTGAAAAACCCCCGCGGCCAAATGGCCGGGGGTCATAAGAAAGTAATATTACTTTTTGCAGGAACGGCATGGCTTTGGTCATGCCGTTTCCTGTTTCATCAGTTCGTCCACAGGGATAAAACCCACAAGGTCATAAGAGATGCGGATGCCCTGTCTGCGCTTCCCGCTGCTCTTGTCAGGTGCTTCGATGTAGATGCCCTTGACAAGCTCCCGTAAGGCGTAGGAGGTCATTTCCTGCAAATCCTCGTATTTGTGTACCCGCTGGATGAACTGCTCCAAATTTTCAATCTGTCGTTCCTGTACTTCGATTTCCTGCTGCAAGGTCTGGATTTCCGCTTTAAGCTGCATCTGCTCGTCCTCATAGGTCTTGCTCATCAGCGCAAACCGTTCATCAGAGAGCTTTCCGGCCACATTATCCTCATAGATACGGATGAAAAGCCGGTCAAGTTCCCCAAGACGGCGTTCTGCCTGTGCCAGACGCTTCTTGTGTCCCCGGACAGCTTCTTCGCTGGACAACCGGAGTTTATGCTCCATCACTGCCCGGAAATGCGCTTCATGCCGGGTTACATAGGAGATAACCGTTTTCATGTGCATCCAGACCAATTCTTCCAGTACAACCGCCCGGATGAAATGGGCTGAACAGGTTCCCGTGTTGCTGCGGTAGCTGGCGCATACAAAATGGTCTTGCCGTTTCTCAAAGTAGTTGGTGGTGCAGTAGCGCATTTTTGCCCCGCAGTCAGCACAGTAAACCATGCCGGAGAACAGACTGCTCTTTCCGGTTTTTGTCCTTCGGTGGCGCTGCTTGCGGATCTCCTGCACCTTGTCAAAGACTTCCTGCTCAATGATAGCCGGATGGGTGTTGTAGAATACCGCCTGCTTCTCAATGGGTGTTTCCCGCTGCTTTTTGTCCCAGATGGAGTTGGTGTAGGTCTTGAAGTTAACCGTACAACCCGTGTATTCCCGCCGTTCCAAAATGTGAACAACGGTATTGGGGTTCCAGTGGTACGGATCAGCGGTTTCAGGGCTTGGGGTGTTAATGCCTTCTCTCCGCTTATAGGCAGTAGGATTGAGCACCTGTTCCGCCTGCAAGAGTTTGGCGATCTGCATCGGCCCCCGGCCTTCCATACACAGCTTAAAGATACGCTTGACCACAAAAGCGGCTGCCTCGTCCACAACCCACTTTGTCCGATCCTCCGGGTCTTTGCGGTAGCCAAAGGGGACATTGGTTGTCAGCGGGATGCCCTGCTCGCCCTTGGCCTTCTGCACCGCACGGATTTTGCGGCTGGTGTCCTTGGCAAAAAACTCATTGAACCAGTTTTTGATTCCCGCAACATCGTTGTCGGTGCTGTTGGGGTCAATGGTGTCAAAGTGGTCGTTGATGGCGATATAGCGCACACCATATTTCGGAAAAGTGAAGTTGATATACAATCCCGTCAGAGAGGAATTTCGACCCAGCCGGGATAGGTCTTTCGACAGCACAACAGCCACTTTCCCCGCCTCGATTTCTGACAGCATCTGCTGAAATCCGGGTCGGTCATAGTTTGTGCCGCTGTATCCGTCATCCACAAAAAATGTTGGATTCGGGAAACGGTGCTCTTTTGCGTATCGGAGCAGGATGTCCTTTTGGTTCTGGATGGAGTTCGATACATCCCCCTTGCCGCCGTTCTTATCATCCTTCAGATCTTCCACGGATAGACGGCAATAGAGAGCCGTAATTTTTTCAGTTGCCCGTAACATTTCTGTATCCTCCTTCAAAGGGGCAACTGTCAGTACAGGATTGGTTACTTCTATTGTACCAAGATTCCCGGTATTTGTCATTCGTCATCCTCCGTATTTTCTGTAAACTTTTCAGCCAGAATGCGCTCCATCTTTCTATCCAGCGATTCTGTCCCGTCATAGCTGCCCGTGATGGTGTAAATGGTGCCGCCGATCTCACGCTGCAAAGTGAACTCCGGCAACCAGAAAGCAGATGGATTTTTTACACGGATATGTCCTGTTTCGTCAAACCAGAAATTGTGTCTGGGGCGGTCAGGCGGCAGCGGTTCGGGCTTGAAATAGGGATCGGGATTGGAGAAAAAATATTCCGTTGGTTCGTCATGGCCAGAATCTTCCCATTGACTGATTTCTTCCCAAAGTTCCAAATCATCTGCATCAAAACCCGAAAGCAAATTATCGAGCAGCTGCGGGTCAAGGGCATATTTTTCTTCCAGTTGTTTGATGACATCATCCACATCAATGTGAATGGAATCACCGCCGAGTTGTGCGGCTGCAAATTCCGCATCACTCATATTGGCCCACCGCTGCAATTCGGCCCGTGAAGTATCATCAAGCAATATGAGTGAACTTACAGGCTCACCATTGGGCAGCGTATCTCCGAGAAGTATTTTGGCAAGTTTCCTTACGAGGTTATTGTCCTCTTTCCAGTTGCGTTTCATTTTTGAAGTCCTCCTTAATGGTCGATCTGATGCTGTTTTCTGCGGCTCTGCTCGGGATTTTCCTGCGCACGAACAGCCTGTTCTACCTTGTATTTGATCTGCCAGAGTTTTTTCACCTCCGCATAGATGGGGGAAAGTTCTGCCTGCCCGGTTGCGTATTCCTGTTCCAGACGGTCATGCTCCTTGCGCCATGCTGTGACCGGCAATTTTCCGTCCTTAAAATACGGCTTTAATTTGCGCTCTGCCATGTGATACAGGCGGAGTGCATTTTCATTTTCAGACATGAATTGCTCACGCCTGCCTTTCCACTTGATGGTTGCCAACTTGTCTGCAACAGGTTTTCCGTCAGCGTAAAACTGCACCATGCGGAGAAGCTCATCCAGCTCCTTCATGCGGTCAGATTTGCCGGACAGGGTGCTCTTCAAAATGTCGATGTGGTCACTCAGCGCAGATACACGCTCCTGCAACTGTTCCGGCGTTGTCAAATCGTTCTGCATGAGATAATTGCAAATCTCATTGAACTCTTTGAGATTGCCAATCTTCGCTTTCCGGCTCCATGCGCCTGCGCTGCGGCTGGTGTAATACTCACTGAGCAGCTGCGCCAGATTGGGCGCCTGCGGTTTGTTCAGTTCCTCATGCGCTTCTTTCAGCCAGTCAAGCAACGCCGTAATTTTCTTTTTCAGTTTGCCGATCAACACATTGGTCGCCTTGACCCAGCGGTTGAAATCTCCCTTATCAGTGCGGATACCTCTGGCCTCCATCTGGCGGATCGCTGGCCCCTCATGGACAGTAGGCAGCTGCTCCACGCCCTGACGCTCGTAGCTGCGGTGGTCGATGCGGCATTCCAGCCCTTTCTCGGCAAACCGGGCATTGCACATTGCCGCCCACTGTTCCCGCCAATGTTCCAGCGTTTCCGGCTTGCCCCAGTCCGTGGTGGGGACAGCGTTGAACACATAGTTTTCTGCTTCATCCCGGATGCGCTCCCCGTTTTCATCCAGGAGATATTCCCGCCGCTGTTTGCTGCCCCATGTCCCATCCGGCAGCAGGGGACGGATGGGACACATGACATGAAAATGCGGGTTAGCAATGCCGCCGTCCCCCTTGTCAGGTGCATGAACGGAGAAATCCACCACCATTCCCCGGCTCACAAACTGCTCCAATAAAAATTGCCTTGCAAGGCCGATGTTCTCCTCCATGGAAAACTCGTTCTGCAAGGCGATGTCAAAACTGTATGCAAGCTGGGCTTTCCTGCCCCGTTCTGCCTTTTCCACCTCGTTCCACAAAGTCTGCCGGTCTGCGAAGGAAGGCGGAGCGTGGGGCGGCAGCAGGATTTCAGAACAGAGGACACCGCCTTTCCGGGTGTAGTCGCTGTCCTCTCCGTAATACTCGCTGTGCAGTTTTTCCCCGGATCGGTAAGCGGCGGACGCAACAGCGGATTGCCCTGTGCTGCGTTTTATCTGGGTAACATGGAAGTGAAATAGTGCGATACTTATCCCTTTCCTTTCTGGCTTGCCTGATTGTGTGCATTGACCGCCTCCATCAACAAAGCCCTGACTTCCGGCAAGGTAAAAACCTTTTCTGTGAAAGCATAGAACTCCGTTTCGCCCAGAACTTTTGCCAGCGGTGCGATACTCTCCACGGCGGCCCCTCTGGTAATGAGGCGGTGCGTCCGTTTCTGCCGATCTCCCTTCTCATAATAGGATTTTCGGTTTTCCAGCCGCTGGAGCCTGCTGCGCTCCTGCGCCAGCTTCTTTTCTGCATCTGCGATTTCCTGTTTCAGCTTCTCGGTTGTTGGCATCGTAGATTCCTCCTTTATTTGCAGATAAAAAAATACCGCCTGTCTTTCGGACAAGCGGTAAAGTTTGTGTGTTGAGTTTTAGGCTTTGGATGGGAAACTGTCTGTGCAAACAGATTGTTTCCCATCCGAAGCGGGCAGGGATAGCCGCATAAGCGGCGCAAGGGGTGCAGCCCCTTGTACGGAACGCAGTGACGCAAAACAGCCCGGACAATGATTGTCCGGGCTGTCTGCCTCGCAGAGCGCACGCATACAGGGGCTACCCTGTATAGAAGTGCGCCCTTGTTACCAAGGGATATTTGTCAGCTCAGGTTATCAATAGCATACTGCGCTTCTTCCGCAGTGAATTTTTCGCCATACTCAGAAACCAGCTGATCATAGATTGCACTGGGAGACATACTCATCATTTCCTGATAACTTTCCGCCTTTGCAAGTGCATTTGCTTTCCAATCGGCTTCTACATTATCCACGGCGTATTGCGCTTCTTCCGGCGTAAATTTCTCGCCATTTTCAGAAATCAACTGGTCATAGATTCCAGCTTTCGACATTTGCATGGTCTTTGCATAGTCCTCAGCCTTAGCCAAAGCATTTGCATTCCAGTCAGCAGTAAGATTGTCGATTGCATACTGTGCGGCTTCCTCTGAGAACTGTTCCCCATACTCAGACACAAGTTGGTCGTAGATTGCGGCCTTTGACATATGCATTATGTCACTATAAGATTCCGCTTTTTTCAGAGCGGATTTGTATTCTTTGGGAATGGAGTCAGTTTCGGAACCTTCGCTTGAAGATGTGTTCGCCGTCTCGCCAGAAGAAACACCATCTGAAGTTGCATTATTTTCAATTTCAGAAGAAACCGAAGAAGAAGGCTGATTATCGGAAGGATCGGACTCAGTACCGCCGCTTGAAGCTGCGCCAATCACAATCAGGGCAATAATCAGCCAGAACCACCATTTCTTATAAATTGGCTTTTTGTTTTTGGCCCCGCATGACGGACATACAGTCGCCTTCTCTGGAAGCGGGTTACTACAATTTTTACACACTCGAATTTTAGGTTGCTTTGCCATTTTTCTCTCTCCTCTTCCTCAACGGTTATGACCGTTTTTCTAAAATTGCTTTCTTTTGTGCATCAAACTCATCTTGCGTCAGTATGCCTTCATCCAGCAATTCCTTCAATTCCCGCAGCTGCTCCACCATACTCTTGGATGCAGCTGGATTCACGGTTGCCTGAATCCCTTGTGCCATTGTATTGCCCAAAGCCATACCAGCACCCAGTCCAGCCAATCCGCCTCTCTGCTTGGAGGCATCCCGCATAGCTCTGGCAGTCTGGTACTGCATGAAGGTTGCCATATCCTGTTTTGCCATGCCAATCCCGGATTGCTCATCAATCAGTTTTTCAACCTCATCGGGCAGGGAGATATTTTCAATGAGAATATCGCTGAACTGCACACCCATTGCAGCAGCTTGTGCATTTAGTCTCTGTTGAAGCTCACCAGATAGTTTTCGATATTCTGTGGCCAGATCAAGCACGGACATCTCGCTTTCCGCTACTACGATTGAGAAAGCTTCTGTGACCATGGAAGAAAGGTATTCGACAATATCATAGGTCATCACAATTCCCTTTGTCCCAAAGATTTCCCTCATAAAAGCTGAAACATCGGTGATGCGAAAAGCAAACTTTCCAAAGGAACGGATACGAACCATATTAAAGTCCTTATCACGCTTCATAATCGGATTCTTGGTCGCCCACTTATTGTCGATGAATTGTCTGGTGCTCACAAAGTACACATCGGCAATTACCGGAGAAACGAATAAATAAGGGAATGCCTTGAGGCTGGACAGCACCGGAAAGTTATCCGTTGTCAACGAATAGGTTCCGGGCGGCAGAATATCGGCAAGCTTTCCGCCCTTCAAAAAAACGGCGTTCTGACTTTCCCGCACGATTACCTTGGAACCTTGTTTCAATTCATTATTTCCACTTTCACGCTGGTATTTGGAAACAATTAGTTTGTTACTCTGATCTACATACTCGATTACATCAAGAAACTGGTCTTTTACTGCATCTAACAGTCCCATATAATCACCGCCTCTTACTGACGCAGCGGCAAATCGAACTGATCTTTGAAGGAGCCAACCGCAATCAAGATGATGTCAATAATCCATCCAATTCCAAACAAACCGCCTGTAAACAAGTAGAGGAGACCGGTACCAATCTTACCTACATAAAACCTGTGTACGCCAAGTACCCCCAAGAAGATGCAAAGCAACAGTGCGACCATCTTATTTTTCTTGCTGACTCCCGGCACTACCCCAGAATTGGGAATGTTTTGATTGTTGATAATAACCTGCGATTGAACAAAGGGCTGCCCCGGCTGAGGCGGTACAGTTGCAGAATTGGGGATGGTTTCTTCTTTGTATCCGCAATATCCGCAGCTGTTGTTTTCCATCGGTGCTCCACACACCGGACATTTTGCTGCCATAATTGATTCCTCTCCCTGTCTTAAAATTGATAAAAGCTCTCGCTGGGATAACAAATGCAAAATCGTGTACCTTTCTGTAAAGAAAACATGACCAGTTTTTTGTTCTCTGATTTGTGGGGCTTTTCGCCAAAACAGTATGGAAAATTTTGTAGACCCATGATATAATAATTTTGTATAAGCTTTTGCACCTTTTACAGAAAGGTACGCATTCCTGTAAAAACACCTCCTTTACAACAACTTGGCTTTTTCGTAAATCTCTGCCCGGTAACGGAAAGTAGCAAGGGGCATCCCACATTCCTTTGCTGCTGCCGTCCCGGTGATTTCTCCCATTTTCCAACGCTGGTAGACAGAATGGAAATTTTCGGGCAGCGGTTTGGGTGGCCGCCCAAACCGAATGCCCTTGGCTTTTGCCGCAGCAATACCCTCAGCCTGCCGCTGCCGGATGTTGGTGCGCTCGTTCTCTGCCACAAAGGACAGCACTTGCAGCACAATATCGCTGAGGAAGGTTCCCAGCAAATCCTTGCCTCTCCGTGTATCCAAAAGCGGCATATCCAGCACCACAATGTCAATGCCTTTTTCCTTTGTGAGAAAGCGCCATTGCTCCAATATTTCTGCGTAATTGCGTCCCAGACGGTCAATGCTCTTGATATAGAGCAGATCGTCTTTTTTAATTTTTCGCAGCAGTTTTTTATACTGCGGACGCTCGAAATCCTTGCCGGATTGCTTGTCGATATAAACATTTCTCTCAGGTACGCCCACTTCCCGAAGGGCAATGACCTGACGGTCTTCGTTTTGCTCTCTGGTGGAGACTCGAATGTACCCATAAATTTTCTGCTCGATCTTATTTCTTCCGTTTCTGCCACACAATGTCATACCCCAGCACATCTGCCAGCTCCACCGCTTCGCCATAGCGTAAAGAGCCACGCTTTAGTTTCCCGGACAGGTTGGGGACGCTGCTGCTCCATCCGTATTCGTCAGCCAAAATCTCCACTACCTCGCTCATGGTCATGCCAGCCCGGACAATGTAGGCTTTGATCTCATTCCTGTAATTCTCGTGGTTGCTCATAGAAAAGTCCTCCTGTTTTGTTGGCTCTGCGGCGAACAGAATCTATTCCGTGATAAATTCCGTTTGCTGCAAAGCATTGTTTTGGTAAAACTCAATTTCAAACTGGATTTTTTACTTGTGATGCCCTGTTCACAGCACCCACTTTCCCATTTTGCTGGTTTGTGTGAAATCAAGCAAAACAGCGAATATACACACGGAACACTGTACTGTGTACGCTGTGCGGTGCAACACTTTTTGGTGTGGGTAGCACTACTAAAATTGCAGTTTGTTCGCTGATTTCACATGGATTGATTTTTGCCTGTGTTTTTTAAGCGCCGTTTTTCCCGAATGCCGTTCCTGCCCGGGAATCTCACCCCGGCGTATCCCCGGCCTTGGCACGCTCGCAGCTTCGGGACAAATTGTCCCGAGGCTGGTTCTGGCGCTGCTTCGCCAACCGGCATATCCCATTCGGACGGTCATGTATTTTTCAAGCTGCAATGTCTGGTGACAAATACATTTTAGCGAAAAAACATGACCATTCCCGTATATCCAAAAGGATGGAAAAGACTCTGAAAAAGCAGAAATTTCCACGCTTATGGACAAGCTGTGTTATAATAAAAGAAATGGAGCGGTGGGGAGGCTTGGCATGAATACGACCTTAACGATTCAGGAAAAATTGAAGGATTTGCGGGTGGAGCACGGACTTACCTTGGAACAGCTGGCCGACCAGACCGGGCTTTCCAAATCTGCGCTCGGCAAATACGAGAATGATGATTATAAGGACATAAGCCCTTTTTCCATCGTCACACTGGCAAAGTTTTATCATGTGACTACGGATTATCTGTTGGGGGTGTCAGAACAAAAAAATCACTCAGACACAGAGCTGAGTGCCCTGCACCTGAGTGATGATGCGATTGATGTTCTGAAAGCCGGGAAATTCAACCCCCGGCTGCTGTCGGAAATTATCTGTCACCATGATTTTCAGAAAATGATGCTGGATGCGGAGATTTATGTGGATCGGATCGCTGATATGCGGATTAGCGATATGAACGCTGTACTGCAAGCCGTTCGTCAAATGGTACTGATGCAGCAGGGAGAAACGGAAAATGATCTGTATCTGCGGACACTGGAACTTGCACAAATACAAGAGGACGAGTATTTTGGCCATGTTATTTCTGACGATTTGAAGCTGATCCTTCGGGATATTCGGGAAGCCCATCAAAATGATGCAACCACTGCTGACAGCCATTCTCCGGCGCTGGATGTGCAAAAGAGTTTGCAGGAAGCCACGAACTACAAAGGCAGCAATGCGGAAAAGCAGGCCCGCATTTTCCTCGCAACCTTTGGTATTGACTATGATGCGATCACGATGGAGCAGTTTGTAAATCTAATAGAGGTCTTGAAACTGTCCAAACACCTGAAACCCTCTATTAACCAGCGAGGGAAAACCAACATGACCCATGGAAAAGGAAAAAGAAAGCGCAAATAGGCAAAAAAACATGCTGGACACGGTTGATTTCAACCATGTCCAGCATATTTCATTTACCCAATCCCGTCTGACAGATGCCGTAAGTGTAATTTTGAGTGAATTACTTTCTTACGAGCACCCGTCTAATGGCCGCGGGGGTTTTTTTATAATGTTGGGACTGAGATCAGGCCTCGTCAAAAGACGGTGTCTCCTCCTGAGGAGCCGCAGTCTCAGGCACCAGTTCCTCCGCAAAGGTGTGGTAAGCTTGCAGACCGGTACCGGCAGGAATGAGCTTGCCGATGATGACGTTCTCCTTCAAGCCCACCAGATGGTCGCTCTTGCCCTTGATGGCAGCTTCGGTCAGGACCTTGGTGGTCTCCTGGAAGGAAGCGGCGGAGAGGAAGGAGTCGGTGGCGAGAGACGCCTTGGTGATACCCATCAGCAGCTGGGTGCCGACAGCATGGCGCAGAGGCTCGCCGTTTTCCTGCCGCTCGCCGGCAGCGTTGCGGCGGTCGATCTCCTCGTTGGCGTCGTCCAGTTCCAGAACGTCCACCATGGAGCCGTCCAGCAGCTTGGTGTCGCCGGCATCCTCCAGACGGACCTTGCGCATCATCTGACGGACGATGACCTCGATGTGCTTATCGTTGATGTCAACGCCCTGCTGACGGTACACGCGCAGAACTTCCTGGATGAGGTAGTTGTACACGGCATCGGCGCCGCGGATGCGGAGCACGTCGTGGGGGTTGAGGGCACCGTAGGTCAGCTGGGTACCGGCTTCCACCACGTCGCCGTCCTTCACCTGAAGGCCGGTGTGGGGCACCGCATAGGTGCGGGTATCGCCGTCGGGGGCGGTGATGACGATGTTCAGGAGGCTGCCCTTGGTGGTCTCCTCGAACTTAACGGTACCGCCGATCTCTGCCAGCGTGGCCATCCGCTTGGGCTTGCGGGCCTCAAACAGTTCTTCCACTCGGGGAAGACCCTGGGTGATGTCGCCGCCGGCCAGACCGCCGGTATGGAACGTACGCATGGTCAGCTGGGTACCAGGCTCACCGATGGACTGGGCGGCGATGATGCCGACCGCCTCGCCGGGGCCAACGGGCTGCTGCGTGGCCAGGTTCATGCCGTAGCACTTGGCGCACACGCCGCTGTGAGCCTTGCAGGTCAGGACCGTGCGGATCATGACCGTGGGCTTGCTGTCGTCGCCGGCGCTGGGATCGAAGGAGCAGAAGTCGCCCTCCCGCGGGTTCTTCTGGACCCACTTGTGGCTCTCCATGATCTTGGCGTCGTTCTCATCCATCATCTTGGTGTTGGACACCAGCACCTCACCGGTCTCGGCGTCCACCACGTCGCCCACCAAGAAGCGGCCCCGAACACGGTCGGAGAACTTCTCGATGACCTGTCCGTTCTCGCTGATCTCGGAGACCTTGATGCCGTGGGTGACATGGCAGTCCTCCTCCCGGATGATGACATCCTGGGAGACGTCCACCATTC
>ERZ827037.3120-NODE-3120-length-11716-cov-3.737673_pt1 | contig 11716 bp, 8 predicted proteins | sample MGYA00519924_ERZ827037 | MGnify/ENA primary metagenome ERZ827037 (study PRJEB31778, sample SAMEA3449250) | human gut metagenome | biome: human gut; feature: human-associated habitat; material: faeces | place: United Kingdom | collected 2010/2012 ...
GGGACGGTCGAAGTAGGTCACGCTGCAGCCGATGTCCCGCAGGAAGTCCGCCTCCGGCACCTCCCGGAGGACCTCCTTGCCGAAGTGGCGGGAGACGGCCTTCAGCTCATCAGTGATGGCGGCATACTCCCCGGTGAGGTCCGCGTGGCCCGCGCCGGAGTCCAGGATGCACAGGGCGTACCCCTGGGCATGGAGGTCCAGAGCGATGCTCTCCACCGCCGGGCAGGCGGTGTCGGCAAAGTCGATGGCCACCACGCCGCCCACAGAGGAGGCGGTCTGGTCCATGAGGCCGCAGGGCTTGCCGAAAAAGACGTTCTCGGCGTACTGGCCGATCTGGGCGATCTCCACAGCGGAGCTCTTGCCGTTCCAGAAGAGCGCATTGAGCATGGTGCCGATGAGCACCTCGAAGGCTGCGGAAGAGGAGAGTCCGCTGCCGCCGGGGACGTTGGAGACGATGTAGGCGTCCAGGCCGGCGTCCTGGAGGGGGCAGTCCAGGGCCGCCATCCGGGCGGCCACGCCCCGGATCAGCGCGGCGGAGGTATTCTCCTCGCCCTGCTTGGGCGTCAGCTCCTTCAGGTCCACCACGATCAGGGGATAGCCCTCGGACTGGACCCGGATCATGCCGCTTTGATTGGGCGCGGCGGCAGCCAGAATGTCCAGGTTCACCGCGGCGGCCAGCACCCGGCCGTGCTGGTGGTCGGTGTGGTTGCCGCCCAGCTCCGTGCGGCCGGGGGCGCTGAAGAGGGCCTCCGGCAGGCACTCAAAGGTCTTGGCAAAGCCGCTCAGAACGGCGGCGCAGCGGCTGCGGGCATCTTCCAGACGCTCCGCGCCGTACAGCGTGGTCAGCTCTCCGTCCAGCTCTCCGGAGAGCAGGCGGGTTTCCAGGGTGGATTGCTCCATGGTGAGACCTCCTTGATGTTCTTGCTTTGAGCATAGCAGGGCGCCGCCCTCTTTTCCATTCACTGCCGTGGCCCTTTCCATGGATTTTTGTTGCAAAACCGTTTACGTAGGCGTATGCTGAAAGAGAGGGAGCGACAGGAGGGAGGATGGCGCCGTGGCACGGGATTTCAAGCACTCGTTCAAGGTGGTCGCACATGCGGAGCTGCCGCTGGTGGTTTACAATTCAGGCTTTCAGAAGTGTCCGCCGGGGCACGGCTGGGGGCCCGGTGTCCGGGACCACTATCTGCTCCACTACGTGGTCTCCGGCCGGGGGACCTATGAGACGGAGGGCAGGACTTTCGTCCTCTCCGCCGGGGACGCCTTCCTGGCCCGGCCGGAGACGCCCATCCTCTACCAGGCGGACCGGGAGGACCCCTGGGAGTATTACTGGGTGGGGTTCGCCGGGCCCAGCGCGGCGCTGCTGCTGGCCCAGACCCCCTTCACCCGCACCCATCCCGTGCTGCATCCGGCGGCGGGAGAGCGGCTGCGGCAATCCCTGCTGGACATCTACAAGGCCCGGGGGGCCGACTACCCCAGCGCCGTGCGGATGGCGGGCTATCTCCAGGCGGCCCTGGGGCTTTTGATGGAGACGGCTCCGCCCCGGGGCGGGGAGGCGCTGACGGTTTACGCCCGGCAGGGGGCGGCCTTTTTACAGCAGAACTACTCCCGCTCCATCGGCGTGGAGGAGGCGGCCCGGCAGGCAGGGGTCAGCCGGAGCTGCCTGTACCGGGCGTTTCAGGCGGAGTTCGGCTGCTCTCCCAGCGCCTACCTCATCCGCTACCGCATCCAGCGGGCCGCCCAGCTGCTGCGCCACAGCACACTGCCCATCAGCGCCGTGGCGGCCTCCGTGGGATTTGAGGATCCGCTGTACTTTTCCCGGGCCTTCCGGCGGGCGGTGGGGCAGAGCCCCACGGAATACCGGCAGCAAAACGGCCCACGCAACGGCTGAAAACGACAGCAGGCGGGAGCGATTCCAAAGAATCGCTCCCGCCTGTTTTTTTATGTCCCCGCATCCGGCAGGTTTTCCCGGGTAACGGTGGTGTAAGTCAGCCACAGATAGTGTCCATCCTCCAGTCCCACCGTTTTCACCGGGTCCTCGCCGTCCAGCAGGGCGCAGGTGATATCCAGGATCCCCTGGGCCTGACCGGCGGCGTCGTTGCAGACCGTCCCCTGAAGGGTCCCCTCGGCCAGGGCCTCCAGCGCCGGCGGCGTGGCGTCCACCCCCACGATAAAGGGCATCTCCTCCTGGGTCATGCCCGCCTCCAGGCAGGCGTCGATGGCGCCCAGGGCCATGTCGTCGTTGTTGGCAAAGACCAGCTCGATCCTCTCCCCGAACTCCTCCAGCCACTGCTGCATCCGCACAGTGGCTAGCCCCCGCTGCCAGTCGGCGTTGTAATTGTCCAGCTTTTCCGTGGTCACGCCCGCCGTCATCAGCGTCTTGACGCTGTATTCCGTCCGCAGCAGGGCGTCCTGATGGCCCGGCTCGCCCTCCAGCATCACATACTGGAGGATGCCGTCTCCGTTTTTATCCAGCGCGGCAGGGTCCTTTTTCCAGGCGTCCAGCACGATACCGCCCTGGAGCCGCCCCGCTTCCTCCGCCGGGGTACCCACGTAGTAGGCCTTCTCCCAGCGGTCCAGATCTTCCTCCACCGGCTCCCGGTTGAAAAAGATCACCGGCACGCCGGCGGCCTGGGCCTTGTCCACAATGACAGCGGCAGCGGTGCGGTCCACCAGATTCACGCAGATCACGTCGCACCCCTGCTGCAAAAAGGTGTCCACCTGCTCATTCTGGGCGGACTGGCTGCCCCGGGCGTCCGTGACGTTGAGGTTGATCTTGATGCCCCGCGCCTGCTCCTCCGCCCGGGCCAGCTGCTCCAGATTCTGCACCACGGTGGAGAGGAAGGTGTCTTCCTGCTGATAGAGTGCCACACCGATGCGGACCGTGGGCGTCTTCCGCTCTTTTCCGCAGCCGGCCAGCAGCGCCAGCACCGCCAGCACTACGGCCGCTGCCGCCAAGACGGTTTTTTTCATGATGCGCCTCCTTCCATCCTCACCGGGTCACCGGGAACAGCAGCTTCTGGTTCTCCGGATCATACATATTCTCCTTGCGCACCACGGAAAACGACAGCGGCGGTGCCGTGACATCGGCGTGGTTGGAGATGACCTCCACCAGCGCCTCCACTGCCAGATACCCGGCGGCAAACTCGTTGCGGGCCACCACCGCCGTGACGGCGCCCTGTTCCAGATACGCCGCGATGGCAGCGCTGGACCCCGCGCCGTACAGCAGCGGCGCAGATTCCTTTTCCCGCAGCACCAGGGCGGTCCGCTCCAGGGTGGAGGTATCGAAGGCCACCACCGCCGCCGGGGCCAAGGCGGCCAGTTCGCCCTCCAGAACGGATTCCAGACTCTCCTCGGGGCGCAGGACACAGCGGTATACCTTCCGCCCCGCCGCCTCCAGCACCTCCTGCGCCGCTGTCAGCCGGTCCGAGATGCCGGTGGCCTCCGACACGCCGCTGAGCAGCAGCACGGAGGACCCCTCCGGGGCGCCGTTGAGGGCGATGTCTCCCAGCATCCGCCCCAGGGCGTCATTGTCTACGCTGATATAGCCGGAAGCGCCGTCCTGGGACATATCGGTCTCCATGGTCACTACGGGCACGGTGTTTGCCGCCGTCTCCACGGCCTCGGAGAGCACCTCCCGGTCCGCGGGGATCAGCAGCACACCGTCGGCGCCGCTGGCCACCTCCCGCTCCAGCAGGTCCCGCTGCTCTTCGGCGTCGTTTTCCCGGCTCAACGTCAGCACCCGCAGCTCCACATTCAGGTCCATGGCCGCCTGCTCCATGCCTTGCCGGGTGGCGGACCAGGTGCCGTTTTCCGTCTCCCGGAGGATCACCGAGATCTCCACCGGCTCCTGCCGGGCCTGGACCTTGGCAGGCTCCGTGGCCAGCAGCATAAACAGCACGCAAAGTCCCAGGAGAGGCACCACCAGCTGCCAGATCACCTTGTGTTTCATGCCTCTCCCTCCTTCCGGTAGCGGCGGGCCGCCTCTTCATCCAGCGCCGGCAGGCGGATCCGCACGGTGGTGCCGTCGTCCGGTTCGCTGAAAATGGTAAGGCCGTAGTCGGCTCCGAAGGTCAGCCGGATGCGCCGGTGGACGTTCCGGAAGCCGATGCCGGAGCCCTTGGCTCCTGCCGCCGCGGCAGGGCCATTGGGATCCAGGAGACTTTCCACCACCTCCTCCGGCATGCCGGGGCCATTGTCCGAGACTTCGATGAGGACATCTCCTCCGTCCCGGAAGGCCCGGACGGTGATCTCCCCGTCTCCGTCGGCATAGGCCATGCCGTGGTAGATGGCGTTTTCCAGAATGGGCTGGACGATGAGCTTGATGGTGTAGAGGCTCTCCACGCCGTCCTCCGCCGTAATGGTGGCGGAGAACTTGTTCTTATAGCGCATCTTCTGGATGGTGAGATAGTGCCGGGCGTGCTCCAGCTCGTCCCGGATGGGGATGATGCTGCTGCCCCGGCTCAGGGAGATCCGGAAGAAGCGGGCCAGGGAGGTGAGCATCACCACCGCGTCGTCGGTACGGCCGTTCTCCGTCATCCAGATGACGCTGTCCAGGGTGTTGTACAGGAAGTGGGGGTTGATCTGGGACTGGAGCACCTCCAGCTCGCTGCGCCGCTTTTGCTCCTCCTGTTCGATGATGTCGTCCATCAAATGGCGCATCGTGGAGACCATGGAGCGGACAGAGTGGCTCAGGTGCTCCACCTCGCCAGGGCCGCCCACATCAAAGTCCACCTCCGTGCTGCCGTGCTCCAGCTCTTTGACCGCCCGGTCCAGCTTTTTCACCGGGGCGGTGATCCACTCCGAGAGGCGCAGGTTCACAAACACCAGCAAAAAGACGGAGAAGAGCACCACAAAGAGGAAAAACAGCACCAGCTGTCCGTAGTTGTCCCACAGATTCTCCGAGGGCACCACGCCCACCAGCTTCCAGCCGGTGTAGCCCACGGTCTTGACCGTCACCTCCCGGCGGGTGCCGCCGAAGGTCTCCTGGTGGCTGCCGTCGGTGTAGCCGGCGGCAGCCAGGTTGTTCTCCTCCAGCAGTCCCGCGTAGATCAGCTGTTGGCGGGGATGGTAAATGATCTCCCCGTCTCCGTCAATGAGATAGAGGTAGCCGGTGGAGGAGAGGTCCACATCCTTGCAGATCTGCTCGATGCCGCCAAAGCTCATGTCCACCAGCAGCACGCCGCTTTCGATAGCCCCCGCCCGGGTCATCTCCACCTGCCGGCTGAGAGATACCACCCAGCGGTACTGGTAGTCCGGGTCCTCAAAGAGGTTTTGCACATGGGGCGTGGAAAAGTGGAGGTTTTCGATCCGGTCCATGGCGGTGGTGAACCAGGATTCCTTTTCCGGATTGACGCTGTTCTTGAGCCCCACCAGCGGCGTGGAGGCGATGAGATCCCCCTCTTCAGAGAACAGAGCGATGGACACCAGGGCATCCCGGTTGTTCTCATAAAGGAGGTCCAGAGCCTCCGACAGATCCTCCTCCGCCAGGTCCGCGTCCTTGATGACGGAGTAATAGGCCGTATCGGACAAGCGCATCATCCGGCGCAGGTACATATCCAGGTTCAGATTCACCTGGGCCAGCACCCGCTGGCTGTTTTCCGCCATCTGCGCGTTGGTATTGGCAGAGAACCGGAAAAACAGCGCCAGGCCCATGAAGATCATGCCCACCACCGCCACGGCGGTGAAGGACAGCGACAAAATGCCCTGGATGCTGCTGCGGCGGTAGAATTCCTGCCACCATCTGCGAAACGGTCCAAGCACGCGGGGGCCTCCTCTCTGAGACGTCGTCCGCCCCGGTGCTCAGGCGCCGGCGCGGTATTTGGTGGGGGTCACGCCGAAATGGCGCTTAAAGACATAGCTGAAGTAGTTGGGATCGTCATAGCCGCACTTGCGGGCAATGAGGTAGGTCTTTTCCTCGGTGGTGCGCAGGGCCGTGGCCGCCGCCTCCATCCGCACCACCGTCACGTAGGCGGTAAAGCTCATGCCCACCTCCCGTTTGAAGAGAGTGGAAAAGTACGCGGGGCTCAGATGGAGATGGGCGCACAGCCGCTCCACGGAGAGGTCGCTTTCGGCATAGTGGTCGTTGATGAACCGCTTGGCCTGCTGCACCAGTTCCCCGGTGGAATCGGTCCTTCGCTGGCGGATCAGCTCCTGGATCCGCAGGCACCGCTCCACGCACCAGTCCTCCAGGGCCTGGGGCGTGTCGAAGTCCGTGGCCTGGACGGCGCCGGTGAATCCGGAACCAAATACCTCGGAAAGCTCCAGCCCGGCACTGCGGGTGAGTTTGAGAAGGCATGTGAGAAGCTCCAGGAAAAAGAGGTTGCACTGGGCCATGGACTGCCCCGAGGCCCGGAGCTTGTCCGTCAGCTGCCGGGCCACGTCCCGGACCTCCTGGGCGCTGCCCAGCTTTACGGCGGCAGTCACCGCCCGCTCGTCGTTTTCGTCGAAGGCGGGGCGGACCCCGGCGTCCGGCTCCAGGTCGCCGATGTAGATGGTGCCGCCCTTGCCCACCAATCCCCGGTAATCCAGGGCGCTGCGGGCGCCGGCTGCGGATTTGGGCAGCTCCTCCGGCGTGGCGCAGGGGGTGCCCACGCCCACCGTCAGCTTCACCCCCAGGTACCGCTCCGAAAGGGAGCAGACCCGGCCGATGGCGGCGATGAAATCGTAGATGGAGACCTCGCTGTGCAGCGAGGCCAGCAGCGCCACCGTCTCCTTGTACAAAAAGGGACGGCAGACGCACCCCGGCAGGGAGAGATTCTCCTCAAAGAGCTGCTGCACGGAGAGGGAGAGCAGCTCCCGCCGCTCCTGGGGCGCGTGGATATGGACCAGGGCCGCCGCCAGAGAAGGGCCGGAGAGATCCACATCATACCGGGCCGCCAGCTCCTCCGTCCGGTCCACCCGGCCCTCCAGCAGCCGGGAGAGAAAGAGGCTGCGCAGCACCGGCAAACTCTCCTCATAGCGCTCACGCAGGGTCTCCTGGTTTTGCCGCTCCGTCCGTTCGGTGTCCAGCTGCTCCTTGAGCTTTTGCAGCACCGCCGAAAGCTCCGCGGCGTTGATGGGCTTGAGGATGTACTCCGAGACGTTCATCCGCACCGCCTGCTTGGCGTACTCAAAATCGTCAAAGCCGGAGAACACCACGAACTTGGACCCGGGCAGCCGCTTGGTCAAAATGCTGCACAGCTCCAGCCCGTCCATAAAGGGCATCTTGATATCCGTCAGGACCACGTCCGGCTGCACGGACTCCGCCAGTTCCAGGGCGTCCCGGCCGTTTTCCGCCTCGCCCACCAGTTCAAATCCCAGGCCGCTCCAGTCCATTTTCCGACTGATGCCCACCCGGATGTCCTCCTCGTCGTCCACCAGCAGCACCTTATAGAGGCCCATGTTTTTCTCACATCCTTTTCTCCGTCAGTATAGCACATTGCCCCTGGATTGGAAATAAAAAGAGAGGGCGCGCAGCCAGTGCGTGCCCCCCAGGGGTCCGGGGGCCAATGCCCCGGGTCCGCCCGCGTACGGGCGGAGATTCCACCCCCGCCGCCCCGGTGGACGGCGGGGGAGAGGGGAAAGCGATCCCCCGGTTTCTCACTTCTTGACCAGATACTTGCGCATATCCAGGGCGCAGGCAAAGAGGATGATGCCGCCCTTGATGATGTAGAACAGGTCCTGGTTGATGCCGATCATGTTGAGGCCCACGAAGATCAGACGCAGCATCAGAACGCCGATGACGATGCCGCGGATCTTGCCGATGCCGCCGACGAAGGAGACGCCGCCGATGACGCAGGCCGCGATGGCGTCGGACTCGTAGTTGAGGCCGGTGTTGGCGGTGTTGGAGGCCACGCGGGCGCCCTCGATGAAGCCGGTGACGGCGTACATGGCGCCGGCCAGGGCAAAGACCATCAGCGTGGTGGCAAACACGTTGACGCCGGAGACCCGGGCAGCCTCTTCATTGGCGCCCAGAGCGAACATGTTCTTGCCGAAGGTGGTCTTGTTCCAGATGAACCACATGACGGCCGCCAGCAGGATGGCGAACCACACATAGTTGGGGATGGGGGTGCTGGTGCCGTTTCCGGTGGGCACGCTGATGATGGAGCCCTTGATAAAGTCGTTATAGCTCTTGTCCAGACCAGAGATGGCCATGCCGCCGTTGTTGCCCATCTTGACATACAGCAGCAGGCAGGAGTACAGGATCAGCTGCGTGCCCAGGGTGACGATGAAGGGATGCAGCTTGAACTTGGCCACGAAGAAGCCGTTGAAGGCGCCGATGGCACCGCCGATGATCATGGCCAGGATCAGAACCAGGATCACGTTGGGCGGGGTCAGGTTCACCCACATCTTGCTGGCGGCGTCCACAGACTGCAGCAAGGAGGCGGAGATACAGGCCGTCAGGCCCACGATACGGCCGGCACTCAGGTCGGTACCGGTCAGCACGATGCATCCGCCGACACCCAGGGCCACCGGCAGGTAAGCGCAGGTCTGGGCCAGGATGTTGATGATGGACGCGGGCTTCATGAAGTTCTTGTTGACGATGGCGATGTAAATGACCGCGATCACCATAATGATGATCAGGGCGTTATTGAGGATCAGGTCGCCCACCCGGCGTGCGGTCCAGGGCTCTTTCGCCCGGGCCTTCACCTGAGCTTCCCGTTCCATGGTCTTGGATTCCTTACTCATAGGTGTTTCCCCCTCTTTTACACGTATTTGGCAGCCAGCGTCAGGATCTCCTCCTGGCTGGTGGTCTTGGCATCCACTTCGCCGGCCAGCTGACCGCCGGACATGACCAGGATCCGGTCACACACGCCCAGCAGCTCCGGCATCTCGGAGGACACCATGATGACGCCCTTGCCTTCCTTTGCCAGGTTGATGATCAGCTCGTAGATCTCGTACTTGGCGCCCACGTCGATGCCGCGGGTGGGCTCGTCCAGCAGCAGCACCTCCGGCTTGGTGAGAAGCCACCGGCCGATGATGACCTTCTGCTGGTTGCCGCCGGAAAGGGAGCGGATCTGGGTCTTCTGGCTGGGCGTCTTGATGCGCATGGCCTGGATGGCCCAGTCCGTATCCTGACGCATCTTCTTGTCGGAGAGGCAGATGCCTCCCATCAGATAGCTTTTCAGATTGGAGATAACGGTGTTGTCCAGAATGTCCCGGATGCCGAAGATACCGGTGGCACGGCGCTCCTCCGTCAGAAGGGCGAAGCCGTTTTTGATGGACTCCCGGGGATTGCGGTTTTTGATCTCCTTGCCGTGGAGGCGGATGGTGCCGCTAGCCTTGGTCATGGAGCCAAAGAGGTTCTCCAGCACCTCGGTACGGCCGGAGCCGTCCAGACCCGCGATGCCCAGGATCTCACCGGCGCGCAGCTGGAAGGAGGCCTCCTTGAGGCGGGTGTACTTACCGGAGAGGTGCTCCACCTCCAGAATGGTCTCGCCGGGGACGTTCTCCTTGGGGGGGAAGCGGTTGGTGAGCTCACGGCCCACCATCAGCCGGATGATCTCCTCCATGGTCAGATCCTTGGCGGGCTTGGTGGCCACATACTGGCCGTCCCGCATGATGGTGACCTCATCGCTGATGCGGAGGATCTCCTCCATCTTGTGAGAGATGTAAATGATGCCGCAGCCCTTGTCCCGCAGCATGTTGATGATGCGGAACAGGTGCTCCACCTCGGTCTCCGTCAGGGAGGAGGTGGGTTCGTCGAAGACGATGACCTTGGCGTCGTAGCTGACGGCCTTGGCGATCTCCACCATCTGCCGCTGGGAAACGGGCATGGTGGACATGATGGCTTTGGGGTCCACGTGGACCTCCAGCTGATCGAAGATCTCTTTGGTGCGCTTGCGCATGGTCCCTTCGCTGACCATGATGCCGCCCACCTTGGGGTAACGGCCCAGCCAAAGGTTGTCGGTGACGGTGCGGGTCAGGGCCTGGTTGAGCTCCTGATGCACCATGGCAACGCCGTTTTCCATGGCCTCCTTGGAGCTTTTGAAGTTGACTTCCTTCCCCTCCAGGGTGATGGTGCCGCTGTCCTTGGAATAGATGCCGAAGAGGCACTTCATCAGCGTGGATTTGCCCGCGCCGTTCTCTCCCATCAGGGCGTGGACGGTGCCGGGCCGGACGGTCAGGGAGACATTGTCCAGGGCTTTGACGCCGGGAAACGACTTGCAGATGTTTCTCATTTCCAGCAATGCCGGCTGATCCATATCGTTTTCTCCTCCTTTACACGTACTTTTATGGGGGAGCTTCCGCCTGAGCGGCACGGAGAATGCCGCTCAGGCAGGGGCTCCTGCTCCATGTGTGAAAAGGCGGGGCTGTCGATGCTCGACAGCCCCGCTCTCTGCTCATAGTTCAGACTGGGGCGCTGCCTGCCGATCAGGCCGCAGCTTCCTCGGAAGTGACCATGGCGTAAGGCACGCGGATCTTGGCGCAGTCGCTGTCCACCACGAAGTCAGTGGTGTTGTCCATCAGGGCAGCGCCGGTGTTGATGTTGTTCACCAGAGTCATGATGGTGTTGGCCATGCCCTCGGCGTCCTGCTTGACGGTACCGGTCATCTGGCCGTTCTCGATCTTCTGGACGGCGGAGTCCATGGCGTCCACGCCGTAGACGGGGATGGTGGTGCTGCCTTCCTCACCGGTGTTGTAGCCGGCGGCCTGCAGAGCAGCGATGGCACCCTCGGCCATGCCGTCGTTGTTGGCGATGACCAGCTCCACCATGTTGCCGCTGGCCTCAGAGTAAGCGGCCAGGATGGTGTTCATGTAGTCAACAGCGGCCTGAGAGGACCAGGCGCCGGTCTGATCGACCAGGTACTTGGAGGTATTGTTGGCGTCATAGAACTCCAGGGCGGGCTTGCCGGCCTCGGCCAGGACAGCGTTGGCGTCCTCCACGCCGTACTTGGTACGCATCTCGGCTTCCTTGTTGCCCTCCTGGCCCTTGAACAGAACGTAGGAGATGGTGCCGTCGCCGTTCAGGTCAACCGCGTCGTAGTTCTCCAGCAGGTAGTTGCCGATCATCTCGCCCTGCATGTGGCCGGCCTCGGCGGCGTCGGTGCCGACGAACGCGCAGTTCTCATAGCTGTCGACCACGCTGTTTTCAACCTCGCGGTTGAAGAAGATGATGGGGATGCCGGCGTTCTTGGCGGCATCGCAGGCCTGCTGGGCAGCGTCGGGAGAAGAGGTCTCCACGATGTTCACAACCAGCAGATTGGCGCCGTTGGAGATGGCAGTGTTGATCTGGTCCAGCTGAGTGGCCTGGTTGCCAGCGCCGTCATAGTTGTTGTAGGTGATGCCGGCTTCTTCCAGCAGGGCGTCCATGGCGTTGCGGACGGTGGTGATGTACGCATCGGAATAGTTGTAATAGAACACGCCGACGTTCAGCTCACTGGCTGTGGTATCGCCGTCAGTCGCTCCCTCGTCCGTGGTCTCCTCGCTGCCGCAGGCCACCAGGGACAGGCTCATGACGAGAGCCAGGATGAGTGCAAGAAACTTCTTCATCTTTGTTCCTCCTGTTAATTTCAGGGCCGATCACTGTCCCGGAAGGGACGCTCTTTGCCCGATGTTGTCCCTATTCTAATCCTCCAAACATGAAAAAACGATAGAAAAATATTCGAAGCTCTAGGAAAAAACTTTGCTTTTTATTTTTTCGTACGTAAATTTTTCGTGCTTAATGTCGACTTGCACAATTTTTTCGTAAATTATTTATGCAAAAAAGAATCGCGGCCGGACATTGCCTGTCCGG
>ERZ827037.3127-NODE-3127-length-11679-cov-2.929800_pt1 | contig 11679 bp, 7 predicted proteins | sample MGYA00519924_ERZ827037 | MGnify/ENA primary metagenome ERZ827037 (study PRJEB31778, sample SAMEA3449250) | human gut metagenome | biome: human gut; feature: human-associated habitat; material: faeces | place: United Kingdom | collected 2010/2012 ...
TCTGACGCGGGTTCGTATGGAAAAGGCAAGAGAGCTGTTGGAAAATACGACTTTAAAAAATTATGAGATTGCGGAAAAAGTAGGATTTTCAGACCCGCATTATTTTGGAATCTCCTTTAAGAAGATGACAGGAAAAACACCTACGGAATATGCCAGGGAGAAACGAAAATGAAGGAATCCAGGATAGGGCTTTGCCTTTCCAGACATTTTAAAAGTATACAGAGCACAATTTTTACGGCAGTTGCCATTCTGGTGCTCTCTGCAGTATTGATTGTAACAGCAGTATCAGTAAAATATACGGATTCTGCAATTTTTGAGAATTCCGTTCTTTATACGCAGACGATTACAAAACAGATAAATCAGAATATCGATTCGTATATTACTTATATGGATAATATTGTGTCTGTAATTTCAGGAAGCGAGGACGCTCAGTATTATCTTTTTCGGGAAAGTTCGGACAGGGGACACGAGAAACGTCTTCTGGAGCAGTTCCGGATTATTTTAAAGGGAAGATCAGATATAAAAAATATCGGGCTTGTGTGTGATGAAGGAAATTCTCTTTTTAACACGGGGTATCAGACAGAAAATCCGGATTTGGATCTTTCTACGCAGGAGTGGTACAAAAAAGCAGTAGAAAGCAGAGGAGAGTCTATTCTTACCTCATCTCATGTGCAGCATGTAATTGAAGGAGAGCGTCCCTGGGTAATTACCATGAGCAGAGGGATTGCAAATCTTGTGGGAAGCCGTGCCTCAAAGGGTGCTGTATTTATTGATCTGAATTACAGTGCAATCAGCGAGCTGTGTGATCAGAACAGTATCGGAGATAAGGGATATGTTTTTATTGTAGATCAGGATGGAAATATTGTATATCATCCGCAGCAGCAGCAGCTATATAATGAGCTGCAGACAGAAAATATTGATGCGGTCATGAATGCGAAAACAGATACAGTCACAGTTGGAAAAGGAGAGCACGAAAAAATATATACTATTTCCCGTTCAGAAAAAACAGGATGGACAGTAGTGGGATGTATGAATGTTGCAGAACTATTAAAAGGCAGCAGGCAGGCACAGAGAGTGTATGTTGTTTGTGCTGCAGGTTTGATTGTGCTGGCATTGATATTATCACGGCTGCTTGCCAGAAATATTACATATCCGATTCAGCGTCTTCGCGACTCTATGAAAAAAGTACAGACGGGAGAATTTCCTACCATAGATCTTGAGGTTTCGTCAGAAAATGAAATAGGAAGCCTTACAAAATCTTTTAATGTAATGACGCACAGAATTCAGGAATTAATGGCTCAGAATATACATGAGCAGGAGCAGAAAAGAAAAAGTGAATTGAAGGCGCTTCAGTCTCAGATAAATCCGCATTTTCTTTATAATACGCTGGACTCTATCATATGGATGGCGGAAGGAAAGAAAAATGAGGAAGTTGTACTTATGACTGCCTCTCTTGCAAGGCTTTTAAGGCAGAGCATCAGCAATGAAGATGAGCTGGTATCGATTGGACAGGAAGCGGAATATGCGAGAAGTTATCTTACGATTCAAAAAATGCGTTATAAAGATAAACTGGAGTTTCAGATCGATATTTCACCTGCCATTTTTGGCGTAAAAATTATTAAGCTGGTTCTCCAGCCCATTATTGAAAATGCCATTTATCACGGGCTGAAATATAAAGACAGCAAAGGCTTTCTTATCGTGCGTGGCTACCAGGAGGGAGAAAAAGCGGTCCTTGAGGTGGAAGATAACGGAGTGGGAATGGATGAGGAAACACTTTCCCATATTTTTGAAAAGCATAAGGTAAATTACCATTCCAACGGAGTGGGGGTATACAATGTTCAGAAGCGCCTGAAGCTTTACTATGGAGAGGAATACGGGATTGTGTATAAGAGCAAAAAAAATGAGGGCACCAGAGCGGTGATTACCATTCCCGTGGAGACGGGAGGAAAATTGTGAAAAAATACGGGAAATGGATTACAGCAGGGGTGTTTGTCCTTCTTATCTGTATTGGGATTTCTGCCGGATATTATCAGCAGCAGAAGAAAAAAAATAAAGAGTGGAATCTGATTTATATTCCAAAAACAGAAGACGGTACAAATGATTTCTGGACTTCTCTTATTTCCGGAACACAGATGGCTGCAAAAGAATATGGAGCCCAGATTAAAATTACGGCTCCGGAAAGAGAACAGGATGTGAAAAAGCAGGAGGAACTGTTAGAGGAGGCAGTACAGGAAATGCCGGATGCCGTTTTATTTTCGCCGTCCAGTTATTCGTCAGAAAGCTATGAAAAAGCGTTAAAAACAGCGAAAGAACAGGGGACGATGATTACCTTTATAGATTCGTATACAGAATCGGGAGAGCAGGATCTTATGGTCTCTACGGATAATCTGGATGCCGGAAAGAAGCTTGGAGAGTATGCGGCAACTCTTTTAAAACCGGATGGAAAGATTGCTATTGTAAGTCATGTGCAGGGAGTTTCTACGGCAATGGAGAGAGAAGAGGGATTTCGTGAAGGTCTCAGAGAACTGGAAAAAAATGTAGTTGAGGTTGTGTACTGTAATTCGCTTTACGAGCGCTCGTACGAACTGACAAAAGAACTTTTAAGGAAATATCCGGATCTTCAGATGATTGCGGGAATGAATGAGTATTCATCTGTCGGAGCTGCCAGAGCCGTAAAGGAACTTGGAATTCAGGATAGAGTAAAGGTTGTAGGGATTGACAGCTCTCTGGAGGCGGTACAGCTTATGGAGCAGGGGATTTTTCAGTGCTTTGTGGTTCAGAAAGCATTTAAGATGGGCTACATGAGCGTTCGCGAAACCCTGCGTTTTCTAGAGGGGGAGGAAGTAAGCTTGTTTATTGATTCCGGCTGTCAGATTGTTACACCGGAAAATATGTATGACAAAGAAGTGGAAAAGCTGCTGTTTCCTTTTAAATCATCACAGAGAGCCTCTTTACAAAAAAATCAGTAAAAAATAAGAAAAAGGTTAAAAATTTATGGTATCGTAAATTTTTAACCTTTTTTTATAAGATATTCCATTAAAATTTTAAGAAACAGGTTCTATAATATTTACAGTTGGTAGGCAGACCGCGTTTGCGGATAAGAAGGCCGTGACCAAATAAGGGAAAGAATGGAGGGAGAATTGTGGGAGAAGTTATCTTAACCATGAAAGGCATAGACAAGTCGTTCCCCGGTGTACACGCACTTGACCATGTAGACCTTGAAATCAGAAAAGGCGAAGTTCATGCCCTGATGGGAGAGAACGGAGCAGGTAAGTCCACACTGATGAAGGTACTGACAGGTATTTACAGCAAGGATTCCGGAACCATTACCTACGAGGGAAAGGAAATAACATTTTCCAACCCGAGAGAAGCTCAGGATGCAGGTATTGTAATCGTGCACCAGGAGCTGAACATGATGAACCATCTGACAGTAGCGCAGAACATTTTCATCGGTCGTGAGATGATGAGTGGAAAACTCATTAATGACAAAAAGATGAATGAGGAAGCGAAGAAGCTGTTCGCTCAGCTGAACATCGACATTGATCCGACAGAGAAGATGGGAAATCTTACCGTAGGAAAGCAGCAGATGTGTGAAATTGCAAAGGCGATTTCCCATGACGCAAAGGTAATTATTTTTGATGAGCCGTCAGCGGCGCTTACAGAGACGGAGATAGAGGAACTTTTCAAAATTATCCGTGACCTCCGTGAAAAGCAGCTTGGAATCGTATACATATCACACCGAATGGATGAGATCAAAGTCATTACAGACCGTGTAACCGTCATGAGAGACGGAGGATATGTAGGAACTCTGATCACAAAAGAATCCACAAAGGACGACATCATCAACATGATGGTAGGCCGTGTAATCTATGAGGATCCGAAGACAGAGAGCACTGTAGCACCGGATGCACCTGTAGTGCTGAAGGTAGAGCATTTAAATGCAGGAAGAATGGTGCGCGATGTAAGCTTCGAGCTTCATAAAGGAGAGATCCTTGGATTTTCCGGACTGATGGGAGCAGGAAGAACAGAGACAGCGAGAGCACTGTTCGGAGCAGACCCGAAGGAAAGCGGAGATATTTATATCAACGGAGAAAAAGTGGATATTAAAAACCCGATGGACGCAGTAAAATGCGGAATCGGATATCTTTCTGAAGACCGTAAGAGATACGGAATCGTTGTAGGAAAGAGCGTGGCAGAGAACACCACTATGGCAACAATGGGCGAATTTACAAAGGGAATCTTCATTAATAAGAAGAAAGAAAAAGAAATCGCTCAGCAGTATGTAGAATCCTTAAAGACAAAGACTCCGAATGTAGACCAGTTAGTGGTAAACCTGTCAGGAGGAAACCAGCAGAAAGTCGTTATTGCAAAATGGCTTGTAAGGAACTGTGACATACTGATTTTCGATGAGCCTACCCGAGGAATCGACGTAGGAGCAAAGAGTGAGATTTATCACTTAATGAATGAACTGGTAGCAGCAGGAAAGTCGATTATCATGATTTCCTCTGAGATGACAGAAATTTTAAGAATGAGTGACCGTATCGTGGTAATGTGCGAGGGTAAAAAGACAGGAGAAATCGACATCTCCGAAGCAACCCAGGAGAACATTATGCATGCGGCAACCCTTAGAAATTAAGAGGAGGAGAGAGAGATGGCAGGTAAAGAAAAAAAAGGAAATGCTTTTACCAATAATCCCATTGTAAAAGCAATTGGAACACAGAAAATTGTAGTTGTTTTAGTAATTGTACTTCTGGCGCTGTTTTTCGGAATTAAAAGTCCGGCTTTCCGTCAGTATTCAACAGTAGTAAGTATTTTTGGATATTCTTATTATATCAGTTTAATGGCAATCGGTGTTACATTCTGTCTGATCACAGGCGGTGTTGACCTTTCCATTGGAACAGGTATGATTTGTTACAGCCTTTTCGGAGGATACCTGGTTACAAAAATGGGGCTTCCGGTTGGTGTTGGTATTCTTGCAACAATCGTTCTTGGTATGCTGATTGGTCTTTTAAATGCAGTTCTTGTAGCTGTTATGGACCTTCCGCCTTTCATTGCTACACTTGGTACAATGATGATTTGCCGAGGACTTGGATCTATCCTTACAGGTGGAATGAGTGTGGCATGGCCGCCAACAGCAGCACCACAGGGATGGTTCAGAAACATTTTCAAGATTAATGTAAACGGAACAATCATTCCAGTAGGATTTATCCTGATTCTGCTTCTTGTATTTGTAATGTCTGTATTCTTGAATAAGTCAAGACCGGGACGTTACATCATTGCAATCGGAAGTAATAAAGAAGCAACAAGACTTTCTGGTGTAAATGTAATCAAATATCAGGGACTTGCATATGTGATTTCCGGATTTTTTGCAGGACTTGCAGGTGTGGCTTTTGCAGCAACATTCCAGTCTATCGCTCCTGGAACAGGTGCAGGACTTGAGTTGGATGCAATCGCTGGTGCAATCATCGGTGGTACTTCCATGACAGGTGGTGTAGGTACTATTACAGGAACACTTCTTGGTGTATTTGTAATGTCCCTGCTGAAAACAGGTCTTCCGTTTATCGGACTTCAGGCAAACTGGCAGCAGATTATCACTGGAATTATCCTGATTGTGGCAATCTTCATCGACGTAATTAAAAACAAAAAAACAGCGTAAAATTGAAGGTTAAAATTGGGGTAAGCAAGAACTATTTATAAAAAGATATGTACCGCAGAGGGTGTCGCGGTTCACATATACCACAAACTATATAATTCTTAAGGAGGATTACAAAAATGAAAAGAAAACTCATGAGCTTAGTATTATGTGCAGCAATGGTTGGTTCCATGGTGGGTGCAACAACTGTACACGCAGAGGATGAAATCAACATCGAAATCGTATCTAAAGGTTTCCAGCATCAGTTCTGGCAGGCAGTTAAAGCCGGTGCAGACAAAAAAGCAGAAGAATTGGGCTGCAAAATCAACTTTGTTGGACCAAACTCCGAATCTGATATCGCTGACCAGGTTCAGATGTTAAACTCTGCTATCAACCAGAAACCAGATGCAATCGCATTTGCAGCTCTTGATACAGATGCAGCTCTTGATTCCATCAAACAGGCTCAGGAAGCAGGAATCCCGATCATCGGATTTGACTCTGGTGTTCCAGGTGCTCCGGAAGGTGCTATCCTTGCAAATGCAGCAACAGATAACTATGCAGCAGGTGAGCTTGCAGCTGAAGAGACATACAAACTTCTGAAAGACAGAATCAAAAATGCAGAAGGACCTGTAAGAATCGGTGTTATGGGACAGGATGCTACTTCCGAGTCTATCGTAAACCGTGGTCTTGGATTCATCGACAAAATCGGTGAGCTTGCTACAGCTGATGGAAATAAAGTAAAACTGGAAGGTAACGAAAAATACGTAGGAGATTCCAAACTGGAATCTGTTGATGACGGAAACGTAATCATCGAAATCCTTGTTCCTTCACAGGTAACATCTGAGCTGTCCGCTATCGACTGCCAGACTCTGTTAAATAAAGAAGACACAATTTGTGTCTACGGATCCAACCAGCACTCCGGTGACTCTATGGTTGTAGGTAACGAAAACCTTCAGAAATTCGGTACAGGCGAAGATCAGGTTCTTGGTGTAACATTCGACTCTGGTGCAGTTATCAAAGCAGCAGTTGCTGATGGAACATTTGCTGGTGCTGTTACTCAGGCTCCTGTAGCTATGGGTGAAGCAGTAGTTGAACTTGCTTACAATGCAGCTAAAGGTGAAAAAGTAGAAGATGTTGACACTGGATGCCAGTGGTTTACAGCAGAAAACATGGAAAGCGAAGAAATCGCACCAAACCTTTATGACTAATTCACAGGATTGTGAACAATACTGACATGAAATAGAAAATGGAGATGCTTCGGCATCTCCGTTTTTTTGTATTTCATGTGTATGAAAGGTCGTATTTACTCGTTTTTGGCCGAAACCCGGTTGTTGACACTGTTTTTTCAGAATGATACAATGAACACAACACATAAATCTTTCCTTATATGGAGGACAAAAAGCATGAGAAGAAAGAACATTTTTCTGGCTGTTTTGCTTTCAGCAGCAATGGCATCCTCAAGTGTAACGCCCGCATTTGCAGAATCGCTTACGGATGGAGAAACTGCAGTTATGGAAACAGCAGAAGAGACAGAAACAGAGCCGATGGAGGAAAACGGTGAACTGGAAAATGCGGCAGATGAACTTTTGGAAGCACCGGAAAATATGGCAGAAGATAGTAGAAGTACAGAGGATGGAGAATATGCAAAAGAAGTGATTGCGCAAGCTTCAAATTCTTCAGCCAATATGATGGGCAACATATCAGCGATTCCATATGGAGTCAGAAAAGAAGAGACAATTTATTACACTGCATCAAAAATATACAAACATGGAGAATTTAAGGGTGTTCAGATAGACCAGTACACAGACTTGGAACAGACGCCGGAAAGACATTGGATAACTTATCGGTGGCATTATAAAGGGGAGAAGTGGGAGGTTCTGCGGTATTCAGAAAAAGCTGGAAAGCTTGTGCATGTTAACATAGCGGGAGAGGCCTATTACAATGTGTGGCCTGAAATGTTCTGGGTTCTTCGTGCCCGTAACGGATATGGATATGCGAGGACAGGATATTTAATCAATACGGAGCAGGCACTGTGGGATTATACATATACGGCAGAGGATGTCAAGAAAGACTTATATCGTGTAGATTGGGGGGATATACCAAATAATTTGCCGGATGCATTTTATAAGGGAGCTTGTTCTCATCTGGATCGCTATCAAGGTATACGTTCTATTAATGGAGATATATATTATCTGAAACGAAATGGAACAATGGCATGCAATGAGAAAATAACTGAGGGAAAGAAGGTATATCTTTTTGGAAGTAATTGTAAATGCTATAAGTCTTATGTTCCGGTAGAAGAAAAATGGATTAAGAAACCAGACGGGTATTACTGGCTTCAGGATGATAATACAATTCTTCGTGAAGGCGGTTGGCATGAACTTGGAGGACAAAAATATTTTCTTGCATATAAAAGTGGCAGACGCAAGTCAGGCTGGCAGACTTGGAGAGGAAATACATATTATTTGTCACCAAGAACAGGTGTATTAATGACAGGTTTTGTAAATATCGAGGGAAATCAGTATTTCTTTCAGCGCCAAACAGGAGAAATGGTAAAGGGCTGGAAAACTTACATGGGTAAAAGATATTATTTTGATGAAAAGACCGGAATCAATAAAAAGGGAATGCTTACACTGAATGGAAAAAAATACTATTTGGAAAGCAATGGAAGTCAGCATTTTGGTTGGCGTTCTATTGGTGGCAAAAAATATTTTTTTGATCGTAAAACTGGGGAAATGAAGCAGAATACATGGATTATTGACGGAAAAGATAAGTATTATGCAAATAAAAACGGTTCCCGTTTCAGTGGAATTCGAAGTATCAAAGGAAAGAATTACTATTTCCACACAGACGGAAAGCTTGTGACAAATAAAAAGGGATATAAAATCAACGGAAAGAAATACAACATTGATAAAAATGGAGTATTGACGCTGATAAAATAAGAAAAACAAAATGGACTGTCTGAGAAGGCAGTCCATTTTCGGGTATTTTGTTGACATAGAAATTTTGCAATGCTACAATATTTACATATATTATTATGGGCATTGAGTGCAAAAGGAGGATAAATATGCGAAAGAGAAAAGATATACTGGCTGTGTTATTATCAGCAGCAATGACTGTAGGAACCGTTTCTCCGGTATTTGCAGGAGAATTGACAGACGATACTCTTTCTTATTATGAGGAAAGCGAAAATGTACTGATACAGGGTATGGAAAGCATTCCAGAAGAAAATATGCAGGAAGTTTTGGAAGAACAGGATATTGTCCCGGAAGAGGAAACAGATGTCCTTCCGGAAACAGGTGCAGAAGCTATAGCAGACGTACTTGAGGACGGTACAGATGCATTAACTCCGGAAGCCCCGGAAACGGAAAATCCTGAGGGAGAAAACAGTACAAAGCCAGAAGAAACATATCACGAAGATGTATTGCCAGAGAAAGATGATAAGGGAAATGTGACAGGAGTTTCCATAAAAAAATACAAAGGAGATAAGCTTCTCACAACTCTTTACTGGAATGCAGCAGACGGAACATGGTTTTATTTTGAGGGAGATACAAAAAAATACCTTCCAAAAGCCGGCCCCTGGCAGCTTTTAGGACAGACAGAATGGAATATTGTGATTTCCGATGAGACAAGCGGAGCGACAAAATCATCCGGCGGATATGTATTAAATATCGGAGAACAGAGCGGAAGCTGGAAATATTATCTGGATGAGAAGGATATAACCGGAACAGAAGTACAGGAGCTTCCTGTATATACAAAAGACGTTCCCACAAACTTTTTCACAGGCGCTGAGGCTGCTGACCAGAATAAACATTCAGGACTTTTTCAGGAAAATGAGAAGAATCTGTATTATCTGGAAAAAGATGGCACTGTTGTAATGAATGATACACGAATTGTAGAAAATGTAAAATACTATTTTGGTGCAGATGGAAAATGTGAGAAACAGGAGTCAGTGCAGGACGCTGGATGGGTAAAAAAAGAGGATGGCTATTACTGGCAGAAAGCAGATGGAACGTTTCTGGAGGAAAGTGGCTGGAAGGAGCTTGACGGTAAAAGGTATTTTCTTGCAGAGAAAGGACGCCGCACAGAAGGATGGCTGATTCAGAAGGAAGGAAAGTACTATCTGGACCCGGAGACAGGCGTGCTTGTTACAGGACTGAAAGAAGTTGATGGCAAGAAATATTACTTTGAGCCTTCTGGCGAGATTCCCGGAAAAATGGCAGAAGGATGGAAAGAAATCGAGAAGCAGACATACTATTTCGTACCAGAAACAGGACAGATGAAGCTTGGCTGGTCTACGATTGACGGTAAGAAGTATTACTTTGAAAAAGACGGTCATCAGACAACAGGCTGGCGTTCCTTAGGCGGCAAGAAATATTATTTCGTACCGGAAACAGGACAGATGAAGCTTGGCTGGTCTACCATTGACGGCAAAAAGTATTACTTTGAAAAAGACGGAAATCAGACAACAGGCTGGAGAAGCATCGGCGGCAAAATGTATTACTTTACAGAAAAAACGGGAGTTTTAAGAAAAGGCTGGCTGACTCTTGGAAATACAAAATATTACCTCAATAAAGATGGAAGCAGATTTTCCGGAATCAGAAGTATTGGCGGTAAAAAGTATTATTTCCAGAAAAACGGAGAGCTTCTTACAAACGAAAAATGCTATGAAATCAACGGCAAATTCTATAATATAGATAAAGACGGCGTAATGAAGGAAGTTCCGAAGGTAAAGGCGCTTGCAACAAAAGTTCTGGACAAAGAGGGATGGAATCTTGAATCGGCATTTGAATGGACATCTGAACTGAAATATGAGGACAGGACAATTGAGCTTGCAGACGGTGTAAAAGAAGCGGACTATCTGGCAATTTATGGATTTGAGAAAGAAAAAGGAAATTCTTTTGTAATGGCAAGTACATTTTACCAGATGGCAAAGATTCTGGGGTATGATGTACATTATGTAAAAGGAAAAATTCAGTATAAGAGCGGAAGGCTTGTATCCCACGGCTGGTGCGAGATAGACGAAGATGGGAAAACATATGTATGCGATCCTTATTTTGCACATGAAGGCGGAAAGAACGGCATTATGTTTGAGTACGGAGACAAGGGAACCTGGATTTACAAAAACCACTACAGAGTAAATTAAGCAGAGAGGAAGAACCATGAAAAGAAAACAGGTAACAGCATTATTAATAGGCGCTCTGGTGACGGCGGCAGCCATGACAGGATGCGGAAAGGAAAAAAATGAAAACAGGGATACTGTGGCTGTACCTACGGCAACTCCGATACCTGTACAGAGCCCAACACCTGCACCTACAGCAACTCCGGTACCTGTAAAGATAATGGGAGAAAAGGTGCAGGGAGCATATGAAATTCTTCTTAAAAATGTTACTGGCAAAGTAATTACCGGAGTATCTGTAAAATCAGAAAAAGAAGAGGAATATAAGTCAAATCTTCTGATGCAGAAAGATTCTTTTACTGCAAATGAAGAGAGAATTTTGTTTTATAAAGCTTCTGGGGAAAAAAATACAGATGGGCAGTCAGAAAAACTGGAATATAATGTGCGTCTCACCTTTGAAGATAAGACTGAAGCAGTTCTTCATAATTTTCCATTTGAAGATATGACAAAGGCAGAGATCCATATGGAGGACGAAGTTGTTTATCTTACATATACAAGCTCCAGTACAAAAGCGCCTGTCAGCACAAAGGCAGCGGAAATGATGGCGTCAGCAGAGGAAACAGCAGCGCCGACTCCAACACCTGTGCCAGTTGAAAATACCAATTCTGTTCAGAATTCAAATCAGGGAAACGGAAATCCTTCTTATGATAATGATTACAATACTGGAGGAAGTACCGGCGGAGGAAGTACCGGCGGAGGAAGTACCGGAGGCGGAAATGCTGGAGGAGGAAATGCTGGAGGAGGAAACACCAGTGACGGTCCGGTAGTAAATCCGGGAGACAATAATACCGGAGGCGGAAACACCAATGACGGTCCGGCAGTGAATCCGGGAGATGATAATACTGGCGGAGGAAATAATGGCGATGGT
>ERZ827037.3135-NODE-3135-length-11657-cov-5.855973_pt1 | contig 11657 bp, 9 predicted proteins | sample MGYA00519924_ERZ827037 | MGnify/ENA primary metagenome ERZ827037 (study PRJEB31778, sample SAMEA3449250) | human gut metagenome | biome: human gut; feature: human-associated habitat; material: faeces | place: United Kingdom | collected 2010/2012 ...
GTTAACCGAAGGGTCGTTGGTTCGAACCCAACTCGGGGAGTTAAAGACAGAAATCAAATCGATTTTTGTCTTTTTTTCATGTATAAGTATGCAATTTTCCATTTCAGGAAAACTCTACAATTGATTTGTTATTCTTCCATTTATGAAAGTTAATTAATTGTAGAGTTTTCTTTTTATATCTATGTAGATAAGAGAATTGCTACTTATATCATTGTATATAGTTTTAATACGTTGTCTTTGATTTTGAAATAATAGAATCTTTCACTTCATACCGATATTCTGCAAAAGAGCGATCCCGTTTATAACTCCAGTTATTAGAATATAAAATCAAACGATACGAAACATTTCCGGATAATTTATTAATAGCAAGATGTTTCCGAATAGTCTTTTTACAATATGCGTCCGGCTGTACAATAAAGAAACGATTCGTTACTATATAAAGTTCCATTTCTATCGTATCATCATAAGTGAAGACAGTAGAGTGCTTTACAACATAGGGTCTGGTTTGGATGAAGGAGAAAAAGAATGCAAGTGTAAATATGATTACTAGGATTCGGATAATTTTTTTTTCATGGCAGACCTCCTATGATATGTGTATTCATACACTGTATAAAGATACAGGTATATAAATACAGTGTAAATTATCACATCTACTTTTTCAACCTGAATCTTAGTATACTTCAAGTAGAGGATGGTACGAAAGATGAGTAGAATTAAGATTGAGTTGGAAAAGCTGTTAAAGGAAAAGAAGATCAGCAAAACACAGTTATGTTATGCGTGTAGAATACAGAGAACGCAGTTGAATAATTACTGTAAGAATAAGATTGTCCGGGTGGATTTATCAACATTAGCAAGAATTTGTGATTATATAGGATGTGGAGTTGCGGATGTTCTCGTACTGGAACCGGATGATGAAGATAAGAATAAGATAAGTGAGAAAGCATAATAAATAAGAAATATTTGGAAAAATGGATTTGATATGTTCCTTTCTGGGTAGCTGATGAAATTGTGAAAGTCAGTTCTGAGGAAGGAGCATATTTTTTATTGCTATTCATTCGTAAGGAGCTGCAGGTGGCAGATTCTGTAGATTAGAATAATTTACATTTTCGTTTATACTATGCGTCAACCATTGGGAGAGCAGATGTATGTACTTTCTCAATGTCTAATAAACACCGTATTTTCCCGTGGATTTTGACCGTATTTTTATTATCCCGGACTCCTTATAATGAAGAAAAAGATTATTATAATGCAAAGGAGTAGGGATATATGAAGTTTGGAAATGGTTGCTGGCTTCAGAGAGAGGGCATTGAGTGTTTTGCTCCACAGGAAGCTTATTTTGTAACAAAGAAAGAAAACGAAGTTGTGATCTGTGCACCGACACATCACATTGCACATAGAGGAGATACACTGGGAGGAATCAATCTGACGATTCGGATTACTTCACCTGCAGATGAAGTAATCCGTGTACAGACAAGTCACTATCTTGGAGTGGAAGATCATGGACCGCATTTTGATCTGAATCTGGATGAGGGACGTGCAATCAATGCAGAAGAGACAGAAGAAGAACTGATTGTTCGTGCGGGAAGTCTGGCGCTTCGTATTAATAAGATCAATTGGAAGATGACTTACGAAAGAGACGGAAAAGCAATTACTGCAAGTAGCGGAAGAGACCTGGCTTACATGCGTACTGACTGGAAAGGTTTCGCATATAACATGGATCCGGAAGGAAAGAACTATGTGCGCCAGCAGTTAGACCTGGGTGTGAATGAGCATGTATATGGTCTTGGAGAGCGTTTTGGGGCGCTGGTTAGAAATGGTCAGTCTGTAGATATCTGGAATGAAGATGGTGGAACAAGTACAGACCAGTCTTACAAGAATATTCCATTCTATCTGACAGATAAGGGATACATTATAAGTCAGATCCAGGAGTAAGGATCTGACCCGCAGATTATCAGAATGCGCCTGCTCTTTATAATGGTCGGTAAGCGTGGCACGGGAATTATAGATCAGATAGTTACCGAGCCCCAGAACCGGAATAAAGATAGCGGCAAAAAAGATAATATAAAGCTGATGTCTTACTTTTATCCATGAAAATATATTGGATGGTCGTTTATGTTTCATAAAGGATGTCACCTCATTTAAAAGTGGGTAAATATGAAGTCAGGGGAAAATATCTTTTGCCTTTAATTGATGTTGTGAATTGCTATTCACTTCCTGATATCATTATAAATATTATATAATTTTTCACAGATAAAGAAAAGTTGTAAAAATCAGACGTGTTATACAGTAATTATTAGAGAAAAAGAAGGGAAAGTTGTATTAGACAATGTAAAATGTTAGGATTGTGACAGGAAAAAAACTTAACATTTGCGCAAAAAATTAGTTATTATTCGAATTTGGTGGAAAATACTTTTATTATATTACTTCAAAGTACTTCAAGTTGACTTTGAAGTGACTTTGAAGTAGATATTGAAGTGACTTTGAAGTTGATTTTGAAATGACTTTGAAGTAATATTGAATTAATTCAATTATATTATGATTCGAGGTGTATAAAAGTATGTATCTTGAAGAAATTATAACAGATGTAAGGTTAGGAAATGATAAATTTGAGTGTAAAGGAAAACTTAACCGGGACGATGTAGTAGGGTGGTTGAAGACAATCGCAGGTTTTGCGAATGCAAGTGGCGGTGAGTTCTACATTGGAGTAGAAGATAAGACAAATAAACTGATTGGTTTTAATAGAATTGAGGCAGATAACGAGAGAAATTATTTTAATAATCAGGTGAATGAACATCTGATTCCCAGACCACAGATGCAGATATCCTTTATAAGATATAAGATAAAAGAAAAAGAAAGGTTTGTTATTCGTGTAAATGTACCGGAATCAGTAATTAAACCGGTAATATTAAAGTATAAGAATATTCCGTCTATCTTTATGCGAAGGGATGGTTTTACGAACGGAGCAACATATGAAGAAATCATTGAAATGAGCATTAAAAGTAAAAATACACAATATGATGTCCTGATATCAGATGAAAGATATGAATCAGATCATTATAAAGATTTGCAAACGTTTTATTCCACACATAACAATGGAAAAGAACTGAAGGAAAAAGCACTTCAATCCATGGGCTTCTATGATGAGAACAAGATGCTTGCAAATGGGGCAGTATTATTTCAAGATGGGTATCATGGGAAAAAGACAGAGATTAAGTGTACGGTGTTTTCAGGGTTTCATAAAGGGAGTGAAAAGATTGTAACGATTAATCAATTTAATGGGAATATCACTTCGTCTATTAACTATATGATGGAATTTGTTAATCAAAGAATGAATCACACATGGATCAAGTTAGACAATGTACGGAAAAACATAGATGCATATCCTCAAAGAGCTTTATTTGAAGGAATTGTAAATGCAATTGCGCATAGAGATTATTTTCTGGATGGAACACAGATACAATTAGATATGTTTAAGGACAGACTGGAAATATCATCGCCGGGAAGTTTCTGTAGAGGTGAGAAAATAGGAAAAACATATGATTTATCAGGAATTATATCAAAACGTAGGAATGAATTAATCTCCTCGGTTCTGGTAAGTTGTAATGTGATGGAGGCAGCGGGAACAGGATTTGACAAAATTATGGAAGAATATCAGGGAGTGGATGAAGCGCATCGACCATATATTTATTCGATGTCAGATCATTTTACATTGGTGTTGCCGGATTTAACATATTCAGAGGGGGTGGAAGACAATAAAATTCCACAACTTGAATATATACCTGTAGCGAACGGAACAAAATATGATGATGCTGTGTTATCATTTTGCTATTATCAGGCACATAAAGTTTCAGAAATTGCCGAATATCTTGGGGTTAGTGATTCTTCATATTTGAGAAAGCAGGTACTGGGGAATCTTGTAAAAGAAAGGTATCTGATAAAGGGAAAAATCAGCAGAGCGGCATGTTATAGAACGAATATGGATATGGTGGAATTGAAATAAAAGGGAGATTGAGGAAAATGGAAAAAGAAAAAATGTCATGCATCGACTGTGTGGTAAAAAACTGCAACAAAATGGATAAGACTTATCCGGACTTCTGCCTGACAACACATATGGACGAAGAAGTCTTAAAAGAGGCAATGGAATGTTATAACGAAGATGAGAATCGGAAAGTTACAATTGCGGCAGCAGAAGTGGAATATGAGAATTACTGCAAACATACCAGAGTGGAAGAAATCATGGATTTTGCAAAGAAGATAGGTGCAAAAAAGATCGGGATCGCAACCTGTGTCGGCTTATTAAAAGAAAGCCGTATTCTGGCAGATATTTTGCGAAGACACGGTTTTGAAGTGTATGGTGTCGGCTGCAAAGCAGGAACGCAGAAGAAGACATCGGTTGGAATCCCGGAATGTTGTGAAGGTGTGGGTGTTAACATGTGCAATCCGATCCTGCAGGCGAAGCTTCTGAATAGAGCGGAGACGGATCTGAATGTTGTAGTAGGACTTTGTGTGGGGCATGACAGCCTGTTTTATAAATATTCCGAAGCACTGACTACAACAGCAGTGACAAAAGACCGTGTGCTGGGGCACAATCCTGTGGCAGCGCTTTATACAGCGGATAGTTATTATTCGAAGTTGAAAAAGAGTGAATAAAAAAGAGGGTAAAAATGCGTTTAGATGAACTGATAAATGAAAAATACAACATATTAAATGATAACGATCTTCTGATCTGGCAATACATTCAGGGACATAAAAAGGAATGTTCTTCCGTTTCCATTGAAAAATTAGCTGCAAAATGCTGTATTTCACGAACAACGATTTCCAGATTTACACAGAAATTGGGCTTTGAAGGCTTTAAAGAATTTAAAATCCGCTTAAAGATGGAATACGAAAATGATCAGGTGAAGAAAAAAGTAGTCCTGGACGATGTCTGCACAAATTATATAAAATGTATACAAACTGCAAAGGATATGGATGTACAGGAAGTGTGTGAACATATTGAACGAGCTAACAGACTGTTTATCTTCGGAACGGGAGAGACACAGAATGCGGCGGCGCAGATGATGAAGCGGATATTTATGTATGCAAAAAAATTTTTTGTAGTTCTTGCCGGGGAAAGTGAACTGAGAATGGCATTAGAAGATATTGAAGAAAATGATATGATGATTATCATTTCGCTATCCGGAGAGAACCAAATGGCGGTAAATGCAGCAAAAAAAGTAAAAGGAAAAGGAGCATATCTGTTATCGCTGACAGAACTAAGCAACAATACACTGGCCAGATTAAGTGATAAAAGTATGTACATAACAACCAATCATTTATTGCGGACCGGACCGGTGTCACTGGAAACCTGTGCGTCATATTATAACGTGGTGGAAATCTTATGTGTGAAGTATTTTCAGTATCTGCAGCAAAAACAGGAAAGCAATGAACAGTAAATGAACAAATGTGAAAAAAACGTCCAAAAAGTCAAAAACTACAAAAGACTTTTTGGACGTTTTTGTATAGAAACATGTGCCGGCTGCACAGAAAATGTGCAGATGATAGAAAGATGCACATCTTCCTTAAATAGGACAAATCAATTGAAATTTGAAAAAATAAAACGTATGATATGGCTATCGAAATCAAAGACGTCAGGATTGAGAGTCAGATGATAAAAGAAGAGAAGGAGGATATCATGAAAGGAGTAATGCAAAAAGTCCAGCGATTTGGCGGAGCAATGTTTACACCGGTATTATTGTTCTCGTTTGCTGGTATCATGGTAGGGTTATCGACATTGTTCTTAAATGCATCTATATTCGGAACAATGGCAACGGAAGGTCATTTCTGGTATCAGATATGGTTTATGGTGCAAGAAGGAGCATGGATGGTGTTCCGGCAGATGCCGCTATTATTTGTAATCGGACTTCCGATCGGACTTGCAAAGAAACAGAATGCAAGATGTGTAATGGAAGCATTTGTAATTTATGTTACATTTAATTATTTCCTTGCGGCAATATTACAATTCTGGGGAACATCTTTTGGAATTGATTATACGGCAGAAACAGGTGGAACCAGTGGTCTTGCAATGATCTGTGGAATAAAGAGTCTCGACACGGGAATGTTGGGAGCTTTGATTATATCGGGGATTGTAGTCTGGATACATAACCGATATTTTGATTATGAATTGCCCGACTGGCTTGGGATATTCGCTGGATCAAGCTTTGTTGTAATGATTGGCTTTTTTGTAATGATTCCTATGGCATTTATTTTTGCAGGAGTGTGGCCGAAAGTGCAGGCAGCAATTTATCTTTTGCAGAATTTCTTCAAGGCAAGCGGAACGATAGGTGTTGGTTTATATGCATTTTGTGAAAAGATATTACTGCCAACAGGATTACATCACTTTATCTATGCGCCGTTTACTTTGGATTCAGCAGTTGTGCCAGGAGGAATAGAAGCTTACTGGGCATTGCATTTAAGTGATTTTGCCAATAGTACGAAACCGTTAAAGGAATTGTTCCCGGCTGGTGGATTTGAACTTTTTGGTAATGCGAAGGTATTTGCACCGATTGGAATTACATTGGCATTTTATACAACAGCGAAAAAAGAAAAGAGAAAACAGGTCCTGACATTGATGATTCCAGCTGCACTTACAGCAATGTTAACAGGAATTACAGAACCAATAGAATTTACATTCTTATTTATAGCACCGGTACTTTTTGTTGTACACGCTTTGCTTTGCGCATGCATCAATGCGGTTATGTATATGGTGGGTGTATCGGGAGCATTTGGTAATGGATTGATCGCCTGGCTGTCTCTTGACTGGATCCCATGTGGAAAAAATCACTGGCAGACATATGTTATTCAGGTAATTGTAGGACTGATCTTCTCATTTATATGGTTTGTAGTATTCCGGTTCCTGATTCTTAAATTTAATTTCCTTACACCGGGAAGAGAAGAAGATGGAGAAGACGCAAAATTATATACAAAGAAAGATTATCGTGAGAAACAGGCGGCTGGAGCGGGAAACAGCTATGCAGCGCAGATTCTGGAACTTCTGGGTGGAAAGCAGAATATCATAGATGTTACAAACTGTGCTACAAGACTGCGTGTAAATGTAAAAGATGAGAGCCTGGTACGACCGGAAATAGAGTTCAAAAAGATTGGTGCACATGGTCTGAGCAAGAACGGAACAGCGATCCAGGTGATCGTTGGTTTGAAAGTACCGAAAGTAAGGGAAGAATTTGAAGAATGTCTTGCAAAGCAGGATGCGCCGGAGAAGGCTGAAATTCCATGGAAGACAATATATGCCCCGCAGGATGGAACAGTGATTCCATTAGAGGAAGTGCCGGACGATGTATTTGCAAAGAAAACACTTGGAGATGGAGTGGCTATTATTCCGGATAAAAATGTAATTGCATCGCCGGTATCCGGAAAGATCGCTGTAGTTGCAGATACAAATCATGCTTATGCGATAGAAACAGATGATGGTGCGGAGATTCTGATCCATATCGGACTGGAGACCGTTCAGTACGAAGGAAAAGGATTTGAAACATTTGTAAAAATAGGAGACAGAGTAGAAGAAGGAACTCCGTTGTGTAAAGTAGATGATTGGTTGTTAAATGGTAAAGAACCTTTGTATACACCGGTACTGCTTACAAATGCTGATGAAATGTCAGAAGTGAAATTTCATACAGGAAAAGTAAAATCCGGAAAAGACTGGATTATCACATATAGAAAATAAAGACAGGAGGAGACAGATCATGAAGAAATTTTCAATTACAGTAGCAGGTGGAGGAAGTACATTTACACCGGGAATTATAATGATGCTATTAGATCATCAGGAGAAATTCCCAATCCGTAGATTATGTTTATATGATAATGATGCCGAAAGACAGGGGATTATTGCAAAAGCATGTGAAATCTTATTAAGAGAGCGTGCACCGGAGATAGATTTCCGATATACTACCGATCCGGAAAATGCATTTACAGATGTAGATTTCGTCATGGCGCATATTCGTGTCGGAAAATATGCAATGCGCGAAAAAGATGAAAAGATTCCAATGAAATATGGTGTTGTAGGACAGGAAACATGCGGACCGGGAGGAATTGCATATGGAATGCGTTCTATCGGCGGCATTCTGGAGATTCTTGATTATATGGAAAAATACAGCCCGGATGCATGGATGCTGAATTATTCTAACCCGGCAGCAATCGTTGCAGAAGCAACAAGAAAACTCAGACCAAATTCAAAAATTATCAATATCTGCGATATGCCGCTTGGAATTATGGTACGTATGGCAAGAATTATGGGAATTTCAGAAAAGGATCTGGATATCAGCTATTTTGGACTGAATCATTTTGGATGGTGGACGAAGGTCAAAGATAAAGATGGAAATGATCTTATGCCGGCATTAAAAGAATATGTAAAAGAAAATGGGTATGACATTACGATTACAGAAGATCAGCATGAAGATCAGAGCTGGCATGATACATTCAGAAAAGTAAGAGATGTCTATGCAGTAGATCCGGATACACTGCCAAACACATATCTGAAATATTATCTGTGTTCCGATTATGTGGTAGAACATACAGATCCAAACTACACACGTGCAAATCAGGTTATGGATGGACGAGAAAAGGAAGTATTCACAGCAGCAAGAGATATTATTGAAAAAGGAACAGCTGAGAATTGTGGATTTATGAAAGATGATCATGCTTCTTATATTGTTGATCTGGCATGTGCACTGGCATTTAACACGAAAGAAAAGATGCTTTTGATCGTACCGAATGAAGGTGCTATTGAGAACTTTGATCCGGAAGCAATGGTAGAGATTCCTTGTATCGTAGGAAAAAATGGGTATGAAAAGATTGCACAGGGAAGAATTCCACAATTTCAGAAAGGACTTATGGAGCAGCAGGTAAGTGTGGAAAAACTTGTTGTAGAAGCATGGGTGGAAGGAAGCTATCAGAAATTATGGCAGGCACTCACACTTTCTAAAACTGTACCAAGTGCGGCAGTGGCAAAACAAATTCTGGATGATCTGATTGAAGCAAATAAAGACTATTGGCCTGAGTTAAAATAACAAAGAGGCTGACGGAAAAAATCACGAAAAGTATTATTATCTCTCTCTGAAAAGGAATAACAAACCAGATTTGCAAAGGTTTGTTATTCCTTTTTTACATATTATTTATCTAACTTGAGTCCCGCCAGTGCCTGCGCAAAAGCATTATTCACCGGTTCGTCATTTTGCTGCTGTTGTTTCTTCAGATATTTCTGGACATCGCGTTTAGATACGCCGGCACCTTCTTTGGCACGGCGGTTCTTGAATGCTTCCAGCTTTTCTTTATAACCGCAGGAGCATACGAAGGTTTCGCTGTCACCCTTCTTGATCAGTTCCATTTTCTTGTGACAGTTCGGACATCTTGCATTGCTGGTGCGTGCAATCGTCTCGCGGTAGCCGCATTCACGGTCCTGGCAGACCAGCATGCGGGAGTTCTTGCCTTTGACAGAGAGCATACGCTTGCCGCAGTGCGGGCATTTTGTATTAGTCAGGTTATCGTGGCGGAAAGTTCCGTCAGAAGTCTTGATATCCTGAATTAATTCTTTTGTGTAGTTTTCGATATCTTTGATAAATACCTGCTCTTTATGTGATCCTTTGGCAATTCTGGCAAGTTCCATTTCCCAGGAAGCGGTAAGCTCCGGTTTCTTTAAGTCTTCCGGGACTAATTCCAGGAGCTGTTTTCCTTTGGAAGTCAGAAGAATCTCATTGCCCTTCTTTTCCAGCAGGAAAGAGTGGAACAACTTCTCAATGATATCGGCTCTTGTCGCTACGGTTCCGAGTCCGCCGGTTTCGCCGAGAGTCTTTCTCATCTTAGTGTCATCGGAAGACATATAACGCACCGGATTCTCCATGGCAGACAGAAGTGTTGCTTCCGTAAAACGAGCGGGAGCTTTGGTCTTACCGCTTGTGATATTCGTGCGTGTGATAGTCAGAGTGTCGCCTTTGTGGAGAACAGGAAGTGCCTGCTCGGAAGCCTTTAAGTACATATCGTTATTCTGGAAGTCCTCTCCAAAATCTTCAGAATCTTCATAATCCCCGTAAGTATCATACTGTGAAGCAGATGAGCCCGAAGATGCGGCATCGCTGTACACGGCCTTCCATCCGGCTGCTTTGATGACTTTGCCTTTGGCGGTAAATGTCTCACCTGCCGCTTCGGCTCTCAGAGTAGTTTGCTCATATTCAAATGCCGGATAGAGGACACTGATAAAACGTCGTACGACCAGATCGTAGATCTTGCGTTCATTGTTCGTCATGTGTTCCATCTGGACATATTCTTCCGTCGGGATGATCGCATGATGGTCGCTGACTTTTTTATCATCTACGAAGGCTTTGCTTGTCTTAACCGGTTTCTTTAAGAGTTCCGGAATATATTTCTTATAAGGTCCGATATTGCAGGCTTTCAGACGTTCTTTAATCGTTGGAACAATGTCCGTACCGATATAGCGGGAGTCTGTTCTTGGATAGGTGAGGACTTTGTGGTGCTCATACAGACTCTGCATGATATTTAATGTCTCTTTTGCGGAAAATCCAAAACGCTTATTGGCGTCGCGCTGTAATTCTGTCAGGTCATAAAGTCCCGGGGAAGGCGTGCGTTTGGATGAGGTGTGGACGTCTGTGACGGTAAGTGTCTGGTTCTTTAATTTTTTATCGAGTCCGCTTATCAGATCTTTGTTAAAGGAGCGGAGGGAGCCGCTTTTCTTTTGCTGCCATGTCCATGTGACGAGAGAAGCTGTAGTGCCGGCAGAACCAGCGATAACAGCAGTTGTGCACCGCAGCCCATAATAATCTTCCGGTTTAAACGACCGGATCTGCTGTTCCCTGTGTGCGATCATAGCAAGAGTCGGGGTCTGTACGCGTCCACAGGAAAGCTGTGCATTATACTTACAGGTCAGTGCACGGGTAGCGTTAATTCCAACCAGCCAGTCTGCCTCGGCACGACTTCGTGCGGCATGATATAAGGCGTTATATGCACGGCCATCTTTTAAGTGGGCGAACCCTTCTTTGATTGCTTTGTCGGTAACAGAAGAGATCCACAGACGTTTGATTGGTTTATGACAGCCTGATTTATCCAGGATCCAGCGGGCAACGAGTTCGCCCTCACGACCGGCATCGGTAGCAATGATGATTTCAGAGACGTCTTTTCTGAAAAGTTGTGTCTTTACATTATGGTATTGTTTGGATGTCTGCTTGATTACGACAAGTTCCCATTTCTCTGGAACCATAGGGAGATAGGACATATCCCAGGTTTTGAATTTTTTGTCATATTCTTCGGGGTCGGCGAGTGTGACCAGATGGCCAAGTGCCCAGGTTACGATATAGTTGTTGCCTTCGATCGCACCGGAAATGTTCTTATGACAGCCAAGAACACGGGCGATGTCGCGGGCAACGGATGGCTTTTCTGCCAGTACGAGTGATTTCATATAGGTCTCCTTTCGGGTGCGTGTTTATAAATATAAAAGTTAGATGTGGTTATATGAATCCGGGGAAAGGGTAGTTGTAATTCCCTGTTTCTGTGTTAGTAATAAAAAACCTCGAAAACAAACGTTTCCGAGGTTTTCATAAGAGGCGCCAACCAGATTTGAACTGGTGATAGAGGTGTTGCAGACCTTTGCCTTA
>ERZ827037.3142-NODE-3142-length-11611-cov-99.928262_pt1 | contig 11611 bp, 5 predicted proteins | sample MGYA00519924_ERZ827037 | MGnify/ENA primary metagenome ERZ827037 (study PRJEB31778, sample SAMEA3449250) | human gut metagenome | biome: human gut; feature: human-associated habitat; material: faeces | place: United Kingdom | collected 2010/2012 ...
CCCATCTGCAAGCTTCGGGGTTTATCAACGACCATCTGACGGATTGCATTTGCCGGAAAGGGTAAGATAAGGCATCCCCTCTTCATCAAACCGGACCGGAATCCAGAGATATCCCGAATACATTAGGCTCTTGGGCCGCCAAATATCGGCCATGAAAAGGTAGCGGTTGCCGGGAAGCTGCAAAATGTAAGTGCTTTGACCGCCGAAAGTCCGCTCACTTCCCTCGCCCTGGCAGGGATTGGGATGCTGTTTCCACGGTCCCCAGATGGAAGGAGCCGAGAACAGACGCGCCGCATTGGGCGCCCAGCCGGTACAACCGGAAGTTATCATCCAGTAAGTGCCGTCTTTCTTGAAGATAGCCGGTGCCTCATTGTGTCCCCCCGGAAAGAGACGGACATATTTTCCGGAATGTCCTTGATAGTCATCTGTCAGTTCGGCTATTTGCAAGGTCAGATTCTCTTCCGAAGAGTAGATATGATAAGCTATCCCATCATCGTCAACATACAATGTCATGTCACGGGACATCTGTCCGCCCTCCAAGTCACGCTTCACGAACAACCCCTTATTTACAGCCTCTCTCCACTCGGGTGTCCACCATTCTTCAAACTGTTCCATATTCCACTGCATGTCCCGTTCTTCCTCCGTCATATTCAGCGGAAATATTCCAGGGCAGACACGACTCGAAGAAACAAAACGATAAGGTCCCGTCGGAGAATCACTGACAGCCACTCCCGCACGGGCAGCCTCATAGCCTTTACCCTTCAGCTCCAAATGAAACCACATGACAAATTTCTTCGTCCTTTTGTTGTAAATCACCTTGGGACGTTCCATAATACAGCCTTTCTCTATTTCATTGCCCGCTTCTTCCGATACAGACAAGGCCACCCCCTCGTATCTCCAGTTACATAAATCGGTAGAAGAGTAGCAAGTTACTCCCACTTCCGTAGAGAATCCCTTTGCCGGACGGTGTTCACCGAACCAATAATATTTACTGTCAAATAACAGTATACCACCACCGTGTGCATTAATATACTCCCCGTTTACATCGTTCCACACTCCGGCCGGAACCATTTCGTCCTTTCCCTTTAAGGTGAAATCATTTTGTGCCTGTAGGCCGGTGATTGACGCTACGATAACCAACCATGCCCCTAAAAACTTGAAATTAAAATTAGTCATACTCTGTCTTGTTTCTATTTATAAAGAAGGGAGCAGGACGCCTTCTCACCGGAAAGTGTATCCTACCCCCTAAATCAAATACCTATTGAAAAATGCCTTTATTTCTCAGCCGGCTGGTCAGCTACCACCGGCCAATAAGGATTCTGGTAAAGAATGGAAGTCGATACATCCGCTCCCAAAGTGGCTGTCAACTGGAATTGCTTGATCATGATAGGATTCAAATAGTGTGCCATCTTCCAAGTACAGCCGTTATAGGCAGACTGGTTGCTGCTTCTCTCGAACGGACGGAGATACTCACTCTTGTCTTTCGATGAGACATTAGCCTTGTCTGTCCCGTCAGCAACCAAAATGGATTTTCCATTATCATCCAGATACCAGTCCTCCATCGGAGTATTCCACAAATGCATACCTTCCAGATGGCTGGGAGCAGTCATCAGTTGGTCCATAGAACGCCAACGGCACAAGTCCATGTAGCGAAGACCTTCAGCCAGGAACTCGCAACGACGTTCACGACGGATATTATACAGAGTCTTGTCAGAGATGACACTTCCACCCGTATAGGCTCCCCAATCATTTTCAGCCTCCTTGCTCATGTCCGTTGCAGCGATAGTCTTGTCAAAATCAGTACTGATGCCGGCACGTTGACGAAGTACAGTCCAATATTCACGAGCCGTAGCATCCAGCGTTCCATTGAGCAGATAACTTGCTTCCATATAATTCAGCAGAGCCTCAGCCGCACGGAAACATACAGCTGCCGTATAACCACCGCTATTGGCATAATACTTACGGTTGAATGAACCACCCTTGCGCAATGCATAGCCGGTAGCATAGCCACGCTCACCGTCACCACTCGTAATGGCCGGATAGGGCTCTTCCATCACAACTTCCGTACCTTCATTATTATCAACTTCAAAAAGGATGTTCTTCTGTCCCGGTTCTTTCAGGAAGATACTGAGACGCGGGTCACGGTTTACACGTACATCAGCAACCGTCTTGTCGCCCATATAATAGCCGTCACCATCCGCATAAGAACCGTGAGCATAAACCGGAGTACCATCCTTCATCAGGAAATTCTGTACGAATCCACGGGTCAGACCGATACGGTAATTACCACGTCCGGCAGCGGCATTGATGTTATGAGTAGAGAGTCCGCGGGCATACTGGCGCCACAACAGTACTTCCTTCACATCCGAAAGGTCTTCTTGTGCAAACATATCAAAGTAAGGATTTGACGGGTCATCAGCTGATTGTTGCAACACACCGGTATTCTCCGTCAAACTCCCTTTGTATTTATCTGCTACAAGTTTGGAAGCCTCTACGGCCTGTTCCAAGAAGTACTTCACTTCATTATCAATGTTTCCGCTCGGATACTGATAATTGTTGTGAAGAGATGCCCCCGGCCAGCCTTCTCCACCAGGTACGAATGCCGTACCCTTGAAATTCTGCAACCAAGTAGCCTCGAACAGTGCCACACGTGACTTAACCAGCATCGCAACATCCTTATTGATACGGGTCGTCGCCATATCGACATCACTCATATAGGCATAAGCCTTGTCAAGATCGGAAATGATGAAACGTGCCACTTCATTACGCGGAAAACGTTTGCTGGCTTCACGGAGAGCTTCCATCTCATCGGCAAGCGGTTGGTTGATAATCGGGAAGTCGCCGAACAACTGGAGCTTCTTAAAGTACTCGTAAGCACGCAGGAAGTACATTTCTCCGATATAGTGCTTGATGGTGGCTACACTCCCGGAAATTGTATTTTGTGAACCGCTCATGTCCTCACCGAATTTGGGAAGTGCTTCAGACAAAAAGAAATTAATACGATAGATGCGTTCGAACTTCCAATTGTCACTTTCGCTATGAGGTACTTTCCAGCGATCCTGGGTATAGCGGTCATTGGCATTCACCTCTATCTGGTTATCGGTTCCTTTGTCTTCACCGAAGATGCCATAAGTCCACTGGCCGAATGACGGAAGGACATTGGGATATTCATCATTCAGATTGGCTTCCAACTGGGCCGCAGTGGAGTAATAGGTTTCGGGAGAAATGCTTGACATCGGCTCTCTGTCCAGAAAATCATCGCAGGAAGTCGTTCCGGCAATCACTGCCATTGCCATGAACGCTTTTACAATATATCTATAATTCGATTTCATAATATTCTTCATTATTTATGGGATTAAAGTGATACGCTAAGTCCAAAAGACCAAGTTCTTGAAAGCGGGTATGCATTACCGGCACTCTTGATAGGTGCAGAAGCATTGCTGTCCGTGTTACCACCGCTGATGGTTTCGGGATCGAACAACTTGCTCAGTTTGGTTCCCGTCCACAGATTCTCGCCCGATACGAAGATGCGGCAGTTGGTGATACCGATTTTGCGAATCATGGAAGCAGGCAATGTGTAGCCAAGCTGGAAGTTCTTCAAACGGATATAAGACGCATCCTGCAGATAGCGGGTTTGGGTTTCCTGGTTCTGGGTACTGTCAAATCTCGGACGCGCATAGTATGAATTGACATTGGCGGCAATCTCATGACCGGCCAGCCCGACGGGTTCATCACGGAAGTAATCTTCGTGTTCCTTCAAACCGGTTGACCACCACATACCCCATTGGCCAACGCCCCAGAAGATATTGGAACCCTGCCAGTAGTCACGCTTCATCACTCCCTGGAAGAAGAGGCGAACATCAAATCCCTTGTAATTGGCATTCAAGTCAAGACCGAAATGATAACGGGGAGTATTGTTGCCTATCACCTTCAAATCACCGTGGTCCTCCAAAGTCTGTGCACCTTTGGTGATGCCCGGTTTTCCATCCTGGTCGGCATACATGATGTCACCGGCAGTCCAAACGCCGGAACCGATGGCACTTTGTCCGCCCACTTTATTCAGATGCGCCTGCATCTCATCATCTGTCTTGGCAATTCCCACGGTTTCAAAGCCCCAGATTTCACCAATCTCGCGGCCTGCGATATAAGTATTGATTGAGTTTGTCGGGTTACCCGGGTATCTGTCTATATAAGTACGTGCATCAGAAACATTGAACTTAATGCCATAGCCCATACCGAAGTTGGTGCGGTCCTGCCATCCGATGGTAAGTTCCCAACCCTTCGTCTTCAAGTCACAGTTATTGGTCTTGGGAGTCGCAATACCCAATGTAGCGGGCAACTCTACAGACGGACCTACCATATTGTCCGTATAACGGATATAAGCATCGAATGACCCGGTCAGACGGTTGTTGAACAGCCCCCAGTCAAGACCGATATTCCAGGTACGCACTTTCTCCCAAGTCAAGGCTGTACTGATAAGGTCGCCTACATAAGCAGTGTTTGGTTTCAGTCCATTCTGCAGCCAGCTTCCGTTTGCCTGCTTCAATGTCATGGCACGATAAGTAGGATACCAGCCGTTTGTATTCATATTCCCCAGTTCACCATAAGAGAAACGGAACTTCAACTGATTGCAAACATCCGCAAAATCTTCCCAGAAGTTTTCCTGGGCAATGTTCCAACCCAAAGAGAAGGAGGGAGACAACTGCCAACGATTGCCACGGCGGAAGCGGGAGGTACCATCATAGCGCAAATTGGCCTCTGCCAGATAACGACCTTTATAATCATAGTTCAAGCGGCCAAAGAAACCCGCTGTGGCCCACTCATTACGATAGCCACCCACCTCGGGCACCTTATCCTTACCGGCGCCGTCAATATTCGAAATCAAGTCCAGTTCCGGAAGGTCTTCCACCTGCAAACCATATCCTTTGGCACTAAAAAACTTCTGGCGCATTTCTTCGGACTGAAAACCACCCATTACCTTAAAATTATGATCATCATTGATAGCAAGAGAATAAGTGGAGTAAATATTCCAGTTCATGTAGCTCTCTTTCTTGTAGTCTTGATAGAGACTTGAGGTTCCTTGCGTATCCACAATATTTCCACTCACATCGTGGTTATAGTAAGGAAGTCCGGTTTCACGTGTATCTATAGAATTGGTACTATAGTTGAACTCAACATTGGTAATCCAATTCTTCACGGGTTCGAATACCAAGCTTGCTTGATGATAAACCTTATCTGTCTGCACATCGCGCTCACCACCCAATGCAAGTGACATCGCCGGCGTATCGGCATTACCATTAAAATAATAGCCGTTTTCATCATAAACCGGAAGATTAGGCCAAGTCTGACGGCCGATTCTCTCATACAAACCGCCACCAAAATTGGTAGGACGGCCAAGGTCTTGACGGACATAACGCAAGCTGTAATTGAACTTCAACCATTTGGTCAGCTCGGCACCAAATTTGGCAGTAGCATTATAGCGCTTCAAGTCATCGGAACCATGACGGAGCAAACCATTCTGATCCAGATAGCCCAATGAAGCATAATAATTGAACTTGTCACCACCACCGCTTACACTGAAATTATGTTCTTGCGAGAAGGAAGAGCCCTTGTAGATTTCGGAAAACCAGTCAGTATTGGCATACGCCGTAGTAAACGGGTCGCCTGCCGGTTTACCCCATACATTGCCATCAGTAGGCAAACCGCCACGATTAGTACCTCCCGCAGCCTGGAAGTCAAGCATCTGCTGCATCACTGTATCAGAGAACTGGGCATTGTCCTGACCGTTGCGTGCAGCCTCATTGAAGTAGTTGGCAAAGGTATAGGAGTCCATCATCTCCGGCAGATTCACCGGACTGTTGAAGCGGAAGCTGTTGTTGTAGTTGATAGTCGGCTTGCCCGATTTGCCTTTCTTGGTAGTCACCAAGATAACACCGAACGGTGCACGCGACCCATAAATAGAGGAAGCGGCAGCATCCTTCAATACAGAAATATTCTCGATGTCCTGCGGATTCACCGTATTGATGTCACCTTCCATACCGTCAATCAAAATCAGCGGACTTCCGCTTGAGCCGTCACCGATGGTACCGTTGCCACGGATATTGATGGACATATTCTTGTCCAGTTCACCGGTATTGGTCGTAATCTGCAAGCCCGGTACCAAGCCCTGCAATGCCTGCGTGGCATTCGCTACCGGACGTGCTTCAATTTCCTTCGCCGTAGCCAGCCCCACAGAACCTGTCAGGTTCACCTTCTTCTGCGTGCCGAAACCTACCACTACCACCTCGTCCAGCATTTCGCTGTCTTCTTTCAGAGTCACAGTAAAGGATGTTTTTCCAGCCACCGGCAGCTCTACCGTCTTATAACCGATAAAGCTGATTGTCAAAGTGGCATCCGAAGGGACTTTCAAAGAGAAATTACCGTCAATGTCGGTAATTGTTCCATTCGTCGCATTCCCTTTCTCCACTACACTGGCGCCAATCACCGGTCCCATCGCATCATTAACCACACCTTTTACATTGATTGTCGAACTCTGTGCGTTCAAGAACTGAACATTCAACAGAAGGGCCATACAAATGGCCAAAGTGACATACACTTTCAGCCCGAGTCCTTCAAAGAATCTCTGTCTTTTCATTGTATAAACTTTAAGATTAAACATTAATTGTTTCACTTTCACTCTTCATTTTAACCGTGAAAACAATGGCAAATGTAGGCGAATGCTGATAGGAAGACCTCCAATAATGCTTCTACGAGGTAGAATTTTAGTTATTCGACCTAATTGAAGCATAATTTGACTTGATCTATGACTGTATGAAGCGTTCCTGATATTCCGTCGGCAACATGCCGAATTCCTTTTTGAAACAAGAACTGAAATATTTCGGGTCATTAAAACCGACGGCATACGCCAGATCGGAAACACGCACAGAACTCCCCTTCTCCTCCATAATGCGGCAGGCCGCTTTCAGACGGATGTTACGGATAAAGGCAGAAGTATTCAGTCCCGTCAGGGATTTCAGTTTCTTGTAAAGGGTGGACTTGCTGGTGCCCATCTCCTCCACAAACTGGGGCTGGTCGAAGTCTGAATCTTCCAGATGGCGGTTTACGCAGTCAATGGCACGCTGCATGAAGTCCTCATCAATGCTAGTATAGTCCAGTTCCTTGATTTCGAACACCAGTTGGTTCTTAAAGTCATGCGCCTTGCGTTCTTTGTATTTCAGCAGATTGCGGATGCGTGCATGCAGCACGGCCAGGTTGAACGGTTTACTGATAAAGGCATCCGCCCCCACTTCATAAGCTTCGGCACGGTCTTCCTCCTTGTTCTTGGCTGTCAGAAGAATCACGGGAATATGACTGAGTTCCAACTTGTTCTTCACATACCTGCAAAACTCGATGCCGTCCATTACGGGCATCATCACGTCCGAAACAATCAGGTCAATATCCTCATTGTCAAGCACAGTCACAGCCTCCTGACCGTTTTCGGCCGTATGGACATTGTATTCACGTTTCAGCAGCCGGACCATTAACTGCAAAAGCTCCTCATTGTCCTCCACCACCAGTATGGTATGCGCTTTGGGCTTTTCAGCAACCACATTCTCCGCATTCTCCTCTTCAAGATAGGTAACGGTTTTCTGTACCGGAAGTACAGCTTCCTCATCAATCTGTTCTTCCTTAAAGTAAGAGCGGTCTACGGGCAAGGTCACGATGAATTCCGTTCCCCGGCCTTCCTCGCTCTCCACTTCAATGCTTCCTCCATGCAGCTCCACCAAGTCCTTTACCAAAGAAAGGCCGATGCCCGTACCAATGGTGTTGAACTTCCGGTAATCCCCCTCGTAGAACCGCTTGAAGAGGCTCTTCTGCTTGTCCTTTGAAATGCCACTGCCATTATCCTTTACATGCAACCGGACGAAGTCCCTGTCTTCGGCATACATCAGCGTGACTTGTATATAGCCACCCTCCTTATTATATTTGGCGGCATTGGAAAGCAGGTTGTAGAGAATCTTGTCCAGCTTGTCCGTATCAAAATAACCGATAATCGACTCCGGATTACAGAGTACGGAGAAATGTATCTTGCGCTTTTTGACAAGCGGCAGGAAAGATTCGGCTTCATTTTTCACAAACGCCGCCACATCTCCTGGAGAGACACGCAACTTCAGATTGCCGGTTTCTGCTTTACGAAATTCAAGAATCTGCTGCAACAGACGGATGAGCCTGCTGATATTGCTACCCATTACCGTATAAAGGTCGTCATGCCCGGGAAACCGCATCTTCAACTCATCGACGGTAGCCGAGATAATGGTCAGCGGAGTCAGCAGTTCATGCGTGATATTTGTAAAGAACTGCAATTTGGCATGATTCAGTTCTTCCAGTTTGGACTTCTCCATCTCCCGAAGATGCAGCTCATTACGCAGCTGCATCCTGTTCTTTGCTGTCCGGAGAATGAAGCAGACAATAGCTGCCCCTATCAGTGCATAAATGATATAAGCCCACCATGTAGCCCAGAACGGTGGCAATACCACCACCTCAAGTTCACGGATTTCCTGACTCCAAATGCCATTTTCATTGGTGGCTTTCAGACGGAACCGATAAGTACCGCTCTTCAAATTATTATAATAGGCAAAACGGCGGTTGGCATCCGTATATTGCCAATCCTTGTCAAAACCTACAAGCTGATAAGCATACCGATTTAAACCGGGATTCTTATAAGTAAGGGATGCGAATTCAATACTGAAATTATTATATCCGTAAGGCAGATCTAACTTCCGCGTAAACGAAGGCATGACAGAAGAAATCCGTTCTCTGACCTCCGGTTCCAATACCGCAAAAGAACGGTTGAAGATTTTTATATCCGTAATCAGATAAGGCACAGCTTCATTGTCTTTCTCCAGAGATGCAGGAAGGAAACTGTTATAACCCTTATTTCCTCCAAAGAATAACTCGCCCTCCCTACTGCAAGAAGACTGTGATATGAAAAAGTTATCCTGCAGACCGTCTGCTGTCGTATAGACACGGACCGTAGCCAAATTCTCGTCCATCGGTACAAAAAGCTGTACCAGCCCCATATTAGTCCCCATCCATAGACACCCTTGCCTGTCTTCCTCTATAGACCCTATCATGTCGGCAGACAGCTGATATTCCTGATTCTTTTCCGTAAATACATTTTCCTTATAATCATATAGATACAACCCTCCTCCCTCAGTTCCGGCCCATAGCCTTCCCGATTTATCCACATGCAAACACAACACCGAGTTCGTTGCCAGCTGGCCGTTGTTATAACTATAGTTACTATATTTCAGCGTTTCGGGATGCAACACATCCCCCATAATATGTATAATTCCATAGTTGGCTGTCGCAATCCAGAAGCTGCCATCCGCATCCTCCACAATGTCCTTCACATGATACCAATCCGCCAACCCGCCTCCGGCAAAAGAAAGTGTTCCGAACCTATAATGCCCTCCATCGGCCAAACTGATTCCCATACCGCCGCGACAGCCTACCCAACAATTCCCCTTACTGTCCTCACACAAGGCCGAAACGCAATCCGAATAGAGATAAGGCGTGTCGGATTCAGTCAGCACCTTCACTTTCTCTCCTTTCTCATAAATCAAGATACCACCGTCATAGGTAGCGAACCATACTTCTCCATTCTTACGCTGAATAATGTAATTGACCGTGGGTACACTGGGAATATCCGAGAATTCCGGGATATGGGAAAAGAACGACAACACACCGGTTTCATAATCCTTGCGTGCCAGCCCATAACTTCCGGTACCCAGCCAAAGGTCTTTATCTGCATCGGCAAACAAAGCGCGGACGGCAGTAGTAGGCACGTCATCCTCTGCCAGATTCAAAGAATAGAAAGCAAACGGAGATTGTTTCGTGTCTATCATCAGGACACCGCCGCCAATGGAACCCAGCCAGATATTATTGAAGCGGTCGCGCAACAGTGAATTTATTTCATCACAAGGTATATGATATGCCGAATGCAACGACTTGTAATTAATGAATGTACCGGGATTCTCCTGCTTCATAATGCTCAGCCCCACCCGGGTCCCTATCCACAAGGTATGGGTGTGTACATCCTCCACAATATCATAAACAATATTGTCCGACAAGCTGGCATCATCCCCTATCCTATGCGAATAATGCGTATAAGACACGTTTGCCATATCCTTTGGGTGATTCAAGAGAAATAATCCGCAATCCCAGCCACCGACCCACATTTTCCGGTTTGAATCCTGATAGATAACATGTGCCGAGTTCCGTTCATTGATTTTGGGATATGCATAGAATTTATCCTCCTTCCGGGAATAACGAAAAAGACCACTGGACCAGGTACCGACCCACAAATCCCCATCCGAGTCCTCGAACAACGATTTGATGGAAGCTGCGGGAAATATACCATCGGTGGACTTGCCGTCATACATCACGAAGGAGTCCTTCTCTGCCACATACCGGCATAAGCCAGAATCCGTACCAATCCATACCTCATTTTCCCGGGTGACCAACAGGCATGAGACCGCATTGTTGGGAATGGCAGGCGCAGTATATTGACGGATTTCTCCGGTTTTCTTATTGAGTGTGTTCAACCCCTCTTGTGTACCAATCCACAAGAAGCCGTCATTGTCATCGGCAAAACAATAAATGTTGTTACTGGTCAACAAACCGGGAGTATTCAAGCTCGATTTATAGACAGTAATCTGGTAACCGTCGTATTTACAGAAACCATACCGGGTGGCAAACCACAAAAACCCTTCCTTATCCTGATATATTTTCTGGACCTCATCCGTCGGTAATCCGTCTAATGTAGAAATCTGCTTGAACTTCAAACGGGAAATAACATCCCCATCAGCCGCATGCCCCAAGGCAGGATACATTGTCCAACAGCTGAACAGGAGAAGACACGTATGCAGACAAAAAAAACTTACTCTATTTTTCATATACCAGATATTAGGAATTATGACAAATATAGCAAGTTCAGCTCACTTTAAAGAAGAATTATACTCTTTTTTTGTCTGCAAATACTTCAAACGAGGCTTTTCTTGAAGGAGTTAGAGGGCGATAACTCCTTCTAACTCCCGATAACTCCCTTAAATGAAAGAGCCGTGCTCCCCCTCTAACTCCTTCAAGAAAAGCCTTGTTATAACAACTTTATTCCTTACCTTTACAGCCGTGTTCTACACCCTAACCGTAGACAAGCAAACAACATATGAAAAATAAATTCGACTACCAGTCTGTGCCTTATGGCTTTGCGCATTGCTTCCACAGCCAGTGCATCCATAAGGAAGAATGCCTGCACCATCTGGCCGCTATCAATTGTACCTCGCAATATCCCACCTTAAGTATCATCAACCCGAACCGTATCCCTGCCGATACCACCGACTGCCCTTATTTTCGGAAAGCCCAAAAGTACCGAGTAGCATGGGGCATCCGGCATCTGCTGGACAATGTACCCCACAAATGTGCAGCCCCGATGAGGAACCAGCTTGTAGGACACTTTGGCAAGACCACCTATTATCGCTTTTACCGCCAGGAACAAGGCTTGTTTCCAAAGGCACAAGTGTAGCTAACACTTGAAAAGGGACCCGGGTAGCATTTGAAACGTGTACCACCC
>ERZ827037.3144-NODE-3144-length-11609-cov-2.538169_pt1 | contig 11609 bp, 10 predicted proteins | sample MGYA00519924_ERZ827037 | MGnify/ENA primary metagenome ERZ827037 (study PRJEB31778, sample SAMEA3449250) | human gut metagenome | biome: human gut; feature: human-associated habitat; material: faeces | place: United Kingdom | collected 2010/2012 ...
TGCCATCGCCGGACTGCTTCCCCAAAGCCTTAATGTGGTGTCCAATATACTCATGTCCTTCGCCTGCGCCATGCAGGTGGACAGCTTTCGGAAGTTCCGGGGCATCCCATGCGCCACCACCATGTGCATTGGCAATATGCGCAGCGGCACTGAGCTTTTATGCAGATACCATATCACCAAGGACCCGGAGTTAAAACGAAAAAGCCTCCACTATTACTTTATCATCCTCGTGTTCGCCATAGGCGCCGCGATCGGCGCGGTAGCCTCGCAAAAATTCGGAAATCCAGCCATCTGGATCGCCGCCGGCTTAATGCTTCTTGGGTTTATTTTGATGTTCGTAAAAGAGGAAATTCAAGGTGAAACGGAATAAACTCCTACATTTGTTTTGGCTGCTCCGGTCCTATAAGCGCCCTGGCTATTTCGTCGGGGCGCTTTTTGCGCCGGCTCCTTTTCCCCGCCTGCCGCCCTTTCCATTTTCATTGGAATCCAGCCGGCACTGAAATCGAAGGCCGAGGCTTTTCCTCCGCTTTCCATACTGCTGTCAACAGCTTTACATTTCCTTACGCAGCGCCGGAGCCTGGCCATTGAACCCGACAGGCCGCTGCCTGCCGGATGAACAGATCCAAACGAGCCGCACTATTTTCACCTTAACCGGAATCTCCTCCCAAATTCGCAAAGAAGCTAAGGTCGGAGCAAAAGCGGCGTTTTTCTTAAAGCGGCCTGCTAAGTCGCTCCACCATAGGACGGTCTGCGGGGCAGAATGAAAAATCTGTCAGCTCCTCCGGAGAAACCCAGCGGATCTCCAGATGAACCTTTTTTTCCGGCTCTCCGCTGATAATTACCCCGTCGTAAAACGCAAAGCCGTACGGCCCGTCGGGATATTCATACGCAGTCTCCTCCCGCAGCCCCTGGAGCTGGATTTCCACTCCCAGCTCTTCCCGGCATTCCCGAACAGCGCAGTCCTCTCCGGTTTCTCCCGGTTCAATTTTCCCGCCGGGAAATTCCCAAAGATAGCCGCAGCTTCCGCCTGAGCCTCTCCGGCAAATCAATATTTTATCGTTCCTTCTCAAAATAGCCGCTGCGATCCGTTCCATTTTTCTCCCTATCATTCAATAAAGCTTAGGATTCTTCCCATTACCAGGGATTCACTGCGCCCGTTTCGCGTTTGCCAGAATCGCCAACGCTGTTAACGATTTCCACGGCTTTTCTCCATTGAAGGAAAGCCTTCCCAGCGCCGCCTCACGGCAAAAAAATCCGCCTAAAAGCCCTGCGCTGCCACCCTCCCGGACTCAGCAGAACCGCGCTTCCCCCTGAGGAACGCTGCCCAGCACCTTGACGTAAAACCGGCGGTTTCTCGGGCCGTCGAACTCACAGAAGTAAATTCCCTGCCAAGTGCCCAGCACCAGACCGCCGTTTTCGATCAACACTGTGGCGCTGCTGCCCATAAAGCTGGCCTTCAGGTGGGCTGTCGTGTTCCCCTCCATGTGCCGGTACTCCGGACGGTCCGGGAAGGTCTTTTTCAGGCCGAACAGCATATCCTTCACTACATTGGGATCCGCGTTTTCATTGATCGTGATCCCCGCGGTAGTGTGGGGGCTGTAAATCACACAGACGCCATCCTGAACCCCGCTTTTCCTCACTGCGTCCCTCACCTGCTGGGTCACGTTGTAAAAGCCCTCTTCATCGGTCCGAACCGGATATTCAAATTTTTCCATCTGATTTTTTCCTTTCATAATATTTATTTGCGGACAGTCAAAGGCCCGTCCGCCCGGCTGTTTCTTGGTGCACAGAAAATTCCCGCCCATTGCGGCGGCTCAGGAAAATTTACAATAACGCTCGCCGTTCCCAAATTCCAGAGTATGGATATCTTTTTGCGGCGGGAAATCAATTCAGGAGCCGGCGCCGGCTCTGTCCAGACAGCCGGCTTTTCCTCTGGAAAACGCCTCTTTTCCGGGAAGCAGCCCTCCAGCATATTGAAAAGCGCCGCTGCTCCCTATTCTCTAAGTGTAAAAACGCCGCGTTCTCTCCGCCTACGGCCGCGCCCTTTTTTCCGCTATTCTTCCGGCCGATATTTCCATCCGCAGTCGTTATGGTACACCATCAGCTTCGTCATGCCGCCATCCACTGTGATGGTTTCCCCATTGATAAAGCTGTTTTCCTCGTCGCATAAAAACAGCGCCGTCCGGGCGATATCCTCCGGCACGCCGATTCTTCCGGATGGATGCTGCCTCCGGTCCGCCGGAGAATCCCCGGGAACATAGCCCTCCCGATAATAGGCGCCGGTGTCGATCCAGCCGGGGGCGATGGCGTTCACCCGAACCCGGCCCGCCAGGCTGACTGCCATAGCGTGGGTCAGGGCGGCGACGCCGCCCTTGGCCGCCGTGTAGCTTTCCGTGTTTTCCTGGGACTGGACCGCTCGGGTGGAAGAAAGGTTCACCACACAGCCTCCCGAATTAAAATAGGGAAGAAACCGCTGAGTCAAATAGTAAGGAGCCGCAACCCCCACCTTTAAAACCGCCAGGAAGTCCTCATAGCCGCAAGGAGTCAAAAGCCCTCCCCGATTGATGCACATATTGTTTATTAAATAATCAATATTACCATATGTATTAATTGTTTTCTGAACAAACGCTTCCAACGCTTCTGGGGCTTCCCCATTCCCGCAGAAAAATAGAGCGTCTTTTCCCATTCGTTGAAGAAAATTCAGGTTTTCCTCTCCAGCCCTTTGGCCGCAGTCAAAAAAGCGATCCTGCATCCAGCGTCCGCAAACGCCCGGGTCAAGCATCTGCCGATCCCTAAAGCGCCGCCGGTAATGACAGCCGTTTTATTCTGAAAGCCCATGATGATACAGCTTCCTCCTTTCATCTATCAGCGTCTTTCCAGACCTATCGAAAGACTTTTCCCCATTGTTTCGATGATTATCAAGCTTTTTCAAAAACCAAAAGTATATCTATCAATTTATAATACAAATGGTAATTATTATTCCCTTGACCTTCCAAAAAATTTTATTATCCCAGCCTGCTGCGGCGCCGCGGGAGGCTTCCGCGCTAATCAAGCCGCAAAACAGGACATAAAAGCCATAGCGTTACCAATTTTATGCCTGGAAGCTGAAGCTATTATAACACGGCTTTTCTAAAAAGCACAGCAGGATCTCTGAAAAAATTTACAAATTGTTTTATTCTTTTTTCCTCTGTGTGCTATAATACTGGCGTGTGTTGACCGACCGGTCGGTCGGAAGAAAACAGGTTGCCAGGAGGACTATTCCATGCTCTCAAAATTCAGCGTTAAAAAACCGTTTACCGTCGTGGTTGCCGTTATCATGGTTTTCATTCTAGGAGCGGTCTCCTTCATGAACATGACCACCGATCTTCTTCCCAGCATTGAGCTTCCCTATGTGGTAGTATCCACCACTTACGTAGGGGCAAGCCCGGAAAAGGTGGAATCCAGCGTGACAAAGCCGATGGAATCGGCCTTGAGCACTTTGTCCGGCGTAAAAAGCGTCAGCTCCATATCCAGTGAAAACGCCAGTATCGTCATACTTGAATTTGAGCAGGGCACCAATATGGACTCCGCCTCCATTGATATCTCCAACCGGCTGGATCAGGTAAAAGCCAAGTTCGACGACGGGGTCGGCTCTCCCACCATGATGCGGATCTCACCGGACATGATGCCGGTGATGGTGGCCAGCGTAGACGCCGGGGGCAAAAGCGTGGAGGAAGTCACCAAGCTGGTGAACGACACGGTGCTTCCCGCCCTCCAGCGGGTGGACGGCGTCGGTTCTGTCACAGCCTCGGGCCTGGTGGAGCAGCAGCTGAAAATCACCCTGGACCAGGGCAAAATCGACGAGCTGAACGATAGGGTGCTCCAGGCGGTGGACGCCCAGCTTTACGATGCGAAAAAGGAGCTGGACGACGCCCAGGCCAAGCTGGACGAGGGCAGGCAGCAGCTGGAGTCCGGCCAGGAGGGCGCGGTTTCCCAGCTGACCGCCGGCAGCGTTCAGGTGGATTCCGCTGTGGCCCAATTGAACGCCCTGCTGGCGGAGGACACCATTTTGTCCTCCCAAAAGGCGGGCTTCGAGACGGAGCGGGCCGCCTATGCCGGCGGGCTGAAGCAGGCCCAGGACGGCCTGGCGGAGGCTCAGGCCGCCTTAACCCAGCTGCAGCAAAGCTATGAGGCTGTGAACACCGGCCTTCAGGGGCTGGAGGCCTTCGCGTCCACCCCCACCGGCGCTGCCCTGTTCCCCAACGGTCTGCCCGCCTCCACGGTGGAGGAGCTGTTAAGCCTGTCCCCGGAGGAATTTGAGGCTTTTCGCACCGCCGTGTCCTCCATCCCCACCTTGGGAGAGGCTTTCGCCTCTCTGACCCAGGACAGTCTCCGCCAGATGACGGATGGGATCGCCCAGCTGCAGGAAACCGTGGATTCCCTGCCCGGCACCATTGCCGACGCTCAGGCCAGAATCACGGAAATCGATACCGAACTGCAAAATATCAAGACCCGCCAGGCCACCCTGGCGGCCATGAGGCCTCAGCTGGAGGAGCAGCTGAAAGCCGCCCAGGACGGCTACGAGCAGCTGGAAAGCGGCAAGCTGACAGCAGGCAGCGAATTTGCCCAGGCCAGCGCCCAGATCGTATCCGGCCAAAGCCAGCTGGACGCCGCCAAGGCGGAATTTGAGCAGGCCAGAGACCAGGCCTTGGAAAAAGCCGATATTTCCGGCGTGGTCACCCAGGAAATGATCAGCCAGATCCTAACGGCCCAGAACTTCAATATGCCCGCCGGCTATCTGGATTCTGAAAGCGGGCAGCAGTATCTGGTAAAGGTCGGAGAGCAGTACGGCAGCATCGAGGAGCTTCAGGACAGCGTGCTGTTTTCCATCGGCACGGAGGGCATAGGCGACATCCGCCTTTCCGACGTAGCCTCTGTGGAGCAGGCCAGCAACGCCGGGGAAGCCTATGCCAAGGTCAACGGCAATGAGGGCGTGGTCCTGTCCTTTCAAAAGCAGTCCACCGCGTCCACGGCTACCGTATCCCAGCGGATCAACGAGGCCATCGGGAAGCTTCAGTCGGAAAACCCCGATTTACATATTATCCCTCTGATGGATCAAGGGGACTACATTAATATGATCATCCAGTCGGTGCTGCAAAACCTGATCCTAGGCGGTATTCTGGCGATCCTGGTGCTGGCCCTGTTCCTGCGGGATGTCAAGCCCACGGTGATTATCGCCTTCTCCATTCCCATCAGCGTACTATTCGCCATGGTACTGATGTACTTCACCGACATTACCTTAAACATCATCTCCCTGTCCGGCCTCGCCTTGGGGGTCGGTATGCTGGTGGATAACAGCATCGTGGTCATCGAGAATATCTACCGGCTGCGAAACCAGGGGGTACCGGCGGCAAAGGCCGCTGTCAAGGGAGCCACCCAGGTGGCGGGAGCCATTTTCGCCTCCACCCTGACCACCATCTGCGTATTTCTGCCCATTGTGTTCACTCAGGGCATCTCCAGAGAGCTTTTCACCGACATGGGACTGACCATCGCTTATTCCCTGCTGGCCAGCCTGGTGGTCGCCCTCACCCTGGTGCCCGCCATGGGCTCCACCATGCTGCGGAAAACCAAGGAGAAGAAGCACCGCTGGTTCGAAGGCTTTACCAACGGCTACGAAAAGGTGCTGCGGTTCTCCTTAAAGCATAAAATCGTGGTCATCGCCGGCGTGCTGGCGCTGCTGGTATTCGCTGTCTTTGAAGCGGTAAACATGGGCACCGCCTTCATGCCGGAGATGGATTCCCCCCAGATGATGGCCACCATGGAAATGCCCAAGGAGGCTACCCAGCAGGAAGGCTATGAAATGGCCGACGAGGTCATGAGCCGGATCGGCGGCCTGGACGATGTGGAAACCGTAGGCGCGATCTCCGGCGGAATGTCCATGAGCTCGTCCTCCTCCGGCAGCACCTACAGCTTCTATATTTTATTGAAGGAAAACGGCCGCACCCGCTCCAACGCCCAAATGGCGGAATTAATCACCGGAGCTACCCAGGATCTGGACTGTGAGCTCAGCGTTTCCGCCTCCACCATGGATATGTCCGCGCTGGGCGGCAGCGGAATCTCCCTGGAGGTCAAAGGGGACGACGTGGATACCCTGAACGATATCTCCCAGGATCTGGTGGAGATGCTCAGCGGAATCGAGGGCACCACCGAGGTGACCGGAGGCATCACCGAGGGGGATATGGAAACCCGGATCGCAGTGGATAAAAACAAGGCTATGGAGCACGGCCTGACCGTGGCCCAGGTCTATCAGGAAATCGCCGCCGCTCTGCAGACGGAAGCCACCGCTACCACTCTGACCATCGGCTCGGATGACCTGCCGGTGATCGTGGTAAAAAGCCCGGAGGATGCTCTGACCCGGGAAGGCCTGATGTCCCATGAGATTTCCGTCACCAACCAGCAGACCGGGGAAACAGAAGCCGTTCCCCTCCATGAGATCGCCGAGGCCCAGGACGCGGAAAGCGTCAGCTCCATTAACCGGGAAAACCAGGTGCGGTATATGACCGTGACCGCCGGCGTGGATAATGACCATAATATCGGCCTGGTGAGCCGTGAGCTGGAGGAAAAGCTGGCAGCCTACGAGGTGCCCGAGGGCTACACCGTAGAGATCCAGGGCGAAACCGAAACCATCAACTCCGCCATGAACGACCTGATTCTGATGATCGTTCTGGCCGTGGTGTTTATCTATCTGATTATGGTGGCCCAGTTCCAGAGCCTTTTGTCTCCCTTTATCGTCATGTTTACCATTCCTCTGGCCTTCACCGGCGGCCTTCTGGCTTTGTGGCTCACCGGCAGCCCCATTTCCATTATCGCCATGCTGGGCTTTTTAATGCTGGCCGGCGTGGTGGTCAACAACGGCATTGTATTTGTGGACTATGTGAACCAGCTGCGGCTGGAGGGGGTGGACAAAAAGGATGCCTTGATCCAGACCGGCCGCACCCGCCCTGACAACCATTTTAGCTATGGACACCATGGCTCTGGGCCTGGGAGACGGTGCGGAAATGACCCAGCCCATGGCTATCGTCACCATTGGCGGCCTCACCTACGCCACCCTGCTGACCTTGCTTGTGGTGCCGGTGCTTTACGACGTATTCCATAAAAGGCCCATGAAGAAAGTAGATTTGGAGGATGATTTATCGTGAGCGGTCCCGAGGAGAAAAAAGCAGTGAACAGCCCTCAGGATAAGAAAACGGCGGTTTTAGAGGCTGTCATCAGCCTGGTAATGGAGGGAAAAAGCCTGGAAGCCCTGACCGTATCGGAAACCGCGGCCCGGGCGGGCATTGGAAAGGGAACTGTATACGAGTATTTCCCCTCTAAGGAGGCTATGACCGCCGCCGCAGTGTGCTATTACATGCGCCGGGAGCTCACCGCCCTCCAGGGCCTGATCCCTCTGGATCGGGGCTTTCGGATCGCGGCGGAGTCCTCTATGACCACCGTGGCGGAAGCGGTTCAGAGCAGGCTTTCCTTTTTTCATATGGTTTCCGGTTTTTCCTGCTTCGAAATGAAGCGCTGCCTCGAGGGTCAGGAGCCCGCAGAGGAAATCCGCAATGTCGTCCAGGAGCAGATCCGCCGGATTTTGGCGCTTGGGGCAGAGGAAGGGCTGATCTCCGGAGGCTTCTCCGAGGAATTCCAGACCATGTGCTTTTTAGGCGCCGTAGGCTCCTATCTGGCATCCCTGCAGGCTCAGCTTCTGCCTGAGCCCCAGGCCAGAGCCTATGCCTATCAAATGCTGATCCGTTCGCTGTCGGCTGCCAGCCCCGCGGAAGCCCCCGCGCTTTAAATTAAAATCATGTATGATGCTCCAGGCACTGCCGGAAACATTGCCTTGCGTACCCTGTAAGGGCGTCGAACCGGACCCCAGGGCCGCTGAAACTCCGCTGTTCCAATTCTTTGGACTGCCGGCGCGCAAAGGGTAAGGCTCCCTCTGGCTTCATCCGTCTGTTTTATCAGTCTCTCTATCGTTATCTTACCCGCTTTGTCCTTGAAAGAAGGCTGCTTCCGCAAGGTGCTTTGGCAGCCGCTGTGGCCAATTCCCCTGAATAAATTCTGACGCTTTTTCCGGCGGGTTGCGGAGCGTCTCTGTCAAAAGTGGAATTTCTAAATGAAATTTTGGAATTCCACTTTCTTTTTCCTCCGAACCTAAGTATAATAAAAAAGATAAAACGTTTTTTAAGGCGTTTTATCTTTTGAAATCAGTCTGTTTAAAAATTTGAAAAAGAAGCTATTGGGAGGTAAAAAAATGTTAGCCACTTTAAACCAGGTATTGAAAATCGCTGAAGAAAAGCAGTACGCTATCGCCGCGTTCAACACGCCCACCCTGGAAAGCCTGCAGGCCGCCGTCGATAAGGCAGAGGAGCATCAGGTACCCGTCATTGTGGCCCACGCTCAGCTTCACGAGCCGGTCACTCCCCTTTCTGTTATCGGCCCTGTCATGGTCGCCTTGGCGAAAAAGGCGTCGGTTCCCGTATGCGTCCACCTGGATCACGGCGAGACTCTGGACTATTTAAAGCAGGCTCTGGAGCTGGGCTTCACCTCCGTAATGTACGACGGCTCCGCCCTGCCCTATGAGGAAAACGTGGCTAACACCAAAAAGGCCGTAGCGATGGCCAGAGAATACGGCGCCAATGTGGAAGCGGAAATCGGAAGCCTGGGAAAAGCGGAGGGCGCCGGCATGGCTCACGAAAACGATCCCGCCACTTATACCGACCCGTCCCTGGCGGAGCAGTTCGTCAAGGATACGGGCGTAGACGCCCTGGCCTGTTCCTTCGGCACCGCCCACGGTATTTACACCGCCAAGCCTAAGCTGGATTTCCCCAGAATCGAGAAGATCCACCAGCTCACCGGCGTGCCGCTGGTAATGCACGGAGGCTCCGGCGTCAGCCCTGAGGACTACGTGGAAGCCATCAAGCGCGGCGTGCGGAAAATCAATTATTACACCTATATGGCCCGGGAGGGTACAAACGCCGCCAAGGCTTACCTGAAGGATCATCCCGACGTGATTTATTATCATGACATCGCCTGCGCTGCCAGAGACGCTATGAAAAACGATGTGGAAAAGGCCATGAGCGTATTTTACGGCCTAAAGAAATAAGAGAAACCTTAAAATTCTGCTGTCTTTGCTAAGGCTGGAAAACGGGGAAAGCCCCTTAAAGGGGCTTTCCCCGTTCAGCTTCTTAAGGAGCTTTCTAAAAGGCCCGGAATTTCCGCGGGCGGCTCCTTTCCCGCGATTGATTGGATTCTTCGGCGGGCAGCCGTCTCTTTCACAGCAGTCTTTTCGCTTCGAGAGCCTTACGATGTATGCCGGCCCCGTTTGCTTGGGCTGTGAAGGCTTTATTCTTCCTGCCGTTCAGCCGGCAGCTCCGCCAAGCTGTAGAGCCGTTGTCCTCCGCCGCGGAGAAAGAGGAGCCCTGACAAGAACGAAAGGTCTTTTCTCCTTCCTCAATCTCCTATAGCCTTCTGTCTTCACCCGCACGGCGGGCGGGTTTCAGCCTCAAACAACTGCGTGCTGATTGGAGACAGCCTAAAGCCTAATACCGAAAAAACGCCTAAAGCCTTAGTAGGCTTTAGGCGTTTTTTGTATCCATCAGCCCCGGAAGCACCAGGGTCAGCCAGCTATGTCAGTCTTTATTTTCTCAGCGGCTTCCTCCGGCGTGCGCCTCCCCACATCCAATTTCCAGGTATCCAGGCTTTGATAGAGAGGCAGCCTCTTTCTGCTCCGCTCCAGCACATCTGGGTGACGGCGCCCCCGGCGGATATCCTTTTCCAGCCGCTGTATTAAAATCTCCTCCGAGCATACCAGGGAGTAGGAATACAGGGTAAACGCCGTTCCCGTCAGCCGGGACAAAAGCTCGTCGATGATCTCCTGCTGGTGCATGACCCAGGAAAAAATCACATATTCCGTTTGGGAACATCTTAGGAAGCTTCCCAGCAGGTGGGCGATGTTATCCATTGCCATGGCCTTTGTCTCCTCAGTGACCTCAAAGGGATTTAAATTCCAGCACCAATCCCCATCCAGCCATACCGACGGCGTCAGCCTTTGATGAAGCGCCCTGCATACCGAGCTTTTTCCCACGCCCATGGTACCGCCCACTAAAATCAATTTCTTCATGGCTTATTCTCCGATAATTTTCACCAGGACGTGCTTCTCCCGCCTGCCGTCGAACTCATAGTAAAAAATCTGCTCCCAGGTGCCAAAATCCAGGCGCCCTCCGGTTACGGCCACCACGGCTTCCCTTCCCATCACCGACCGCTTCAGATGGGCGTCGGCGTTGTCCTCATAGCCATTATGGCGGTACTGGCCGTAGGGCTTTTCCGGCGCCAGCTTTTCCAGCCAAGCCTCCAGGTCCCGGTGAAGTCCAGGCTCATCATCGTTGATAAATACACTGGCCGTAATATTCATGGCGTTGACCAAAACCAGTCCCTCCTGGACGCCGCTTTCTTCCAGCGCTTTCTCAACCTCGCCTGTGATGTTTACTAGGCCTCTGCGGCTCGGCACACGGAACCACAGTTCCTTACGGTAGGATTTCACAGCATCGCTTCCTTTCCTTTATTTTCTCGCAGCTCCTTGCGGTACAGCTCTGTGTAAACCAGCCTTCCCTCGATTCGCTCCGACTTCATCAGACTGACGGCGGCGGCTTTGGCTTTTACCGGCTCCAACCGGTTTTTCAGCGTGTAAAAAGGGATTTCCGGCTTTTCTACCGCCTGCCGGGCTAACGTCAGGTGCGGACGGTACGGCCGGTCCTCAACCGCAATCCCCTTGCCTGCCAGAGCGTTTTTCAGCTCCAGGTACAGGTTTTGCAGCGGTAAGGAGGGCTCTATTCCGGCCCAGTAAAGATCTCCGCCGTCTCGTTGAAATCTGCCCAGGCCCCGGATTTCCAGAGGAAAGGGGCCAGTCCGGATTTCCTCCATAGCCTCCCGCACCTTTCCCGCCTCTCGGAGTTCTCCCAGAAACACCAGCGTCAAATGAAGATTCTCCCGTCGGGTGAGCCGGCTTGTCCGGGTGCTCCGCCGGATCAGCTCCATCGCCTCGCGGAGCCTGTCCTTCACAGGCTCCTCGAATAAAATTGCCAGAAAAAGCCGCATAACGCTCGCCCCTTCCATCGTTGCAGCTTACGGTTTTATGTTTATTTTTATTGACGGCAGCTTTGCCGCGGAAACCTAAGCGAGGCTATTATACCACAGTTCCCGTCCCAGAGGTAGGGATTTCTGCCGTATTTTGCCGCAGAAATTCTCGTTATCCCCGCCGCGGCTCGTTGCTTTTCCAGCGGGCGTCTTGTATAATGAGCGTAACAGCGGGCAGTTTGATTCCCGGTTAAAATATGTATGGCAACAGGAGGGTCAGCTTATGAAAACAACCAAATGGGCCGTGGTCGGCCCTGGATTTATCGCCGGGCGGTTTGCTCAGGGAATGCTTGAGGCTCCCGGCGCCGAACGAACCGCAGTGGTTTCCCGCAGCGAGGAAAACGGCAGAGCCTATGCGGAAAAATACGGGTTTGCTTCTTCTTATACCGATTTTGAAAAAATGCTCCGGGAGTCCAAGCCTGACGTGGTGTATATCGCCACGCCGAACGACA
>ERZ827037.3150-NODE-3150-length-11586-cov-5.196340_pt1 | contig 11586 bp, 10 predicted proteins | sample MGYA00519924_ERZ827037 | MGnify/ENA primary metagenome ERZ827037 (study PRJEB31778, sample SAMEA3449250) | human gut metagenome | biome: human gut; feature: human-associated habitat; material: faeces | place: United Kingdom | collected 2010/2012 ...
CCAAGGCATACGCAAGGACCGGGAATCCAACCCAAATTAATGTATTAAACAGCAAGCTACTGCTCTATCTTCGACACAAACAAATCAAACGCCACATCGTTCTTCCCACTATTGATCACGATATCCGCCTTCGCTCTTGTCGGCTCCACATACAGATAGTGCATCGGTTTTACCGTTGTCAGATATTGTTCGATAATACCATTCAGATCTCTTCCACGTTCTTCCACGTCTCTTGAGATACGTCTTAAAATTCTTTCATCCGCATCCGCTTCCACATACACCTTGATATCCAGAAGATCACGGATTCTTGGGTCTGCCAGAAGCAGGATTCCTTCTACCAGGATGACCGGTCTTGGTTCGATCTTGATGATTTCGTTCGAACGGTTATGCTGGCTGTAATCATACACCGGACACTCGATCGTCTTTCCTTCTTTTAACTGCTTAAGATGCTCCACCAGAAGGTCCGTCTCCAGGGAATCCGGATGATCGTAATTGACTTTTACACGCTTTTCGAATGGAATCCCATCCTGTCTGCGGTAATAGTTATCATGATAGATTACTACCACATCATCACCAAAATGTTGTTTTACTCTGTTCGTAAATGTGGATTTTCCGGATCCTGATCCTCCGGCAATCCCGATAATAATATTTTCCATCGCCTTTTCTACCTCGTAAGTCCGAATTCTTCCGGCATGAATCTCGGACAGATATTCTCTGATGTACAAATTACCGTTGATGCAAGTCTGGTGCCGATTCCGCAGGCTTCGCGTAATGTCTTCCCGTAAGTAAGTCCGATACATACTCCGGAGAAAAATGCATCTCCGGCTCCGGTTGTATCGATCACGTCGACTTTCAGTGCAGGATAAATTCCCTTATTACCTTCCCGGTCCGCATACACGGCACCGTCACCACCCATGGTTACCACCATCTACGGAATCTGTGCCGAGCGGATGCGCTCCGGAAGAATCTCTGCTAATTCCTCTGCTGTCATCTGTTCATAATCTTCTGAGAACAGGATTCCCGCCTCCTGCTGATTACATACAAAGCAGGCCGTTCTTCTTAGGAAATCTCTTCTTTCAATCGCAATTGTCATATTGGATACGATCGCATAGACTTTTTTATTATATTTTTCCGCATAATAAAATGTTTTCTTCACAATCTCTTTATCAATGTCAATCTCTATTACGATACTGTCCGCATCTTTGAAGATCTCATCCCCCTGTTCATCCAGTATTCTTTCGACCGGGCTGTGATCCGGTCTTTTGGAAATCGATGCAACTACATCGCCTTCATGATCGAAAACGGCAAGCCATGTTCCCATGCCGTTTTCAACTTTTCTCATATAACTGGTATTGACCTTGTGACGGTTCAATTTCTGGATCACATCTTCTCCCATCGCATCATTGTCAACCAGACTGATAAATGTCGGTTCCAACTCAACATTTGCTATATCTTCCACAACATTGCGGCCTACACCGCCATGAATCTGCACGATTGTTCCCGCATTTCTCCCATAAGGAATGTATGGGGATGTGGAATACCCTTTGATATCAATAAATACATCTCCGATGACTACAATTCCCATCGTACGTTTCTCCTTCGTCTTTTTCCCAAATCTGCGAGCAGTATACTATCTTATCTACATAAGCTCCACCACTGGTAATGTGCTGGATGAAGAAAGATGAAAAGATTACTGCTAACGGGATCGCAATCGTTACATACATGATACAAGCGATAACTTCATTTACATTCAGATAAGCTTTGAGTGCTCCGGCTGCTGCACCAAGTACTGCTCCTCCAGCCATTGCCAGCAGAAGGTATACCCACCATGGTGCGTTATAGTGTAGTCTGATACGTCATAAGCATCCGGATTATCATAATATGCATTTCCAACAGCTGCTTTTCCAACAGCTGCTGCTCCGATATCACTTGCACTCATATCCAGAACAATGAACTTGAATGTAAAATCAATATCATTAGCCGCACAGTAATCTCTACATGCTTCATAAGTTGTCTGGTTAAATGACTGGTCTGTAATGTCTCCGGCATCTGTAATCATGCAGACTCTGTATTTGGAACTGCCTTTATTCTCTGTCGTTGCCGTTTTTCCTCCACATCCAGACACCATAAGCACCATTGTGGCAACAATCAGAAGTACCGACACTGCTTTCTTCCATTTTGTCATTCTTTTCATTGCTCATTCTCTTGTCTAAAATTGTAAAACTTCACACTTTATCCAGTATAAAAAGGATTCTGTTGATTGTAAATCATTTTTTCATTTGGCAGCAAATACCTAAAAAAGGATGTAGCTTTCGCTACATCCCAAGTCTTTCTACTACTTCCTGTGCAGCCGGAGTTCCGGCAACGCCTCCGATACCTGTCTCTCTTAATGATACGTCCATCTTATCTCCGACTTCTTTCATCGCATCAATCACCTGATCCAGTGGTATCTTACTGGTAATTCCTGCAAGTGCCATGTCTGCTGCTGCCAGTGCATTGACCGCACCGCCGACATTACGTTTTACACATGGAACTTCTACCAGTCCGCCTACCGGATCACATACAAGACCCATCAGGTTCTTAAGTGCCATCGCACATGCATGTCCGATCTGATCCGTATCACCACCTTTGATATAACAGACCGCACCGGCCGCCATACCAGATCCAGATCCGATCTCTGCCTGACATCCGCCGGATGCACCAGCCAGATATGCCCGGTTGGCAATGATCTGTCCAAGTCCGGCTGCCACATACATGGCTTCTATCATCTTTTCTTCCGGAACATTATATTCTTTATAATAAGTAACAAGTACTGCCGGCAATACTCCGCATGCCCCTGCGGTAGGTGCTGCAACAATACGTTTCATACAGGCATTGTTACATCCCATCTTCAGTGCATTGGACATTACCTTTGCAACAAAATCCCCACAAAGCGGTTCTTTATTCTCACGGTACTGATCCATCAGTCCGCCCTCGGTTCCTACCAGTCCGCTTCTTGACACTTTATCTGCTTCATAAGCATCCAGTGCATCCAGCATGGACTGCCACATATACTTCATCTTCTCCCAGGAATCCGTAATACTGATATCCCTTTCCTGCGCATCTTCTACCTGAATGGCTTTCCAAAACGGAATATTATCCTTTTCCCCTCTGATCTTCGCCTCATCCATCGACTGATATGACATATGATTATCCTCCACTATCTATACTGACCCGTTCGGATCAAGAAATTTCACACGTATGATTCCCGGTTTGCTCTCCAGCTCATCAATTGCACTTCTCGGTATTACCTGATCGGTCTCTACTACCATAACTGCAGTTCCGCCTCTTTTGTCGCGGAATACCTGCATGGTAGCCACATTAACCTCTGCCTTACTAAGTGCTGCTGCAACTTCCATAATTCTTCCGGGTTCATCTACATTTCTGATAATCAAAGTACAGCTTTCCCCGCTGAAATTCACATCAATCCCATCTAATTTACAGACACAGATTCTTCCACCACCGATGGAATGTGCCTGAATCTTCATCTGCGGCACACCTTCTGCTTCCATAATGATCTGCGCTGTATTCGGATGTGCGCCTTTGATATCCTTGTTCTTCATCACAAAGTCCATCCCCATGTCCTTTGCGACATCATAACTATCTGGAATACGCATGTCATCTGGCATCATCCCCAATAAACCTGCGATCAACGCCTTGTCCGTTCCATGCCCCTTTCCGGTGGCAGCAAATGAACCATGCAGATACACTTCAGCCCTCTCCGGCTGGCGGCCAAACAGCTGTCTTGCGATCAGCCCGATTCTTACTGCTCCTGCAGTATGTGAGCTGGATGGCCCTACCATCACAGGTCCTAAGATGTCAAAAATATTTCCCATATTTTCTTTTCCCTTTCTTCTTTATTATAACTGTCTGCCCTTCCCCATATATCAATGACAGACTTTAATTATGATAATTATATTATACTTTCCTGCGCCTCCTTTTACAATGGTCAATGATTGTTTTTTCCCGGATGTTATGCTAACATTATTAACATATTTTCCAACATATAAATATAAGGAAGGAATCAACATGAACAAAAAAGAAGTATTAGAGATCCGCAAGCAGTTTTCCCCTGAAAACTGTGCCATCACACGTATCTGCGGATGTTACGTAGATCACGAAAAAGAAAAGAAAATGGAACTAAAAAAAGCCTTCTTATCCTTACCGGAAGAAGAAGCATTTAAATATTTTGACATCTTCAAGCATACACTTTCCGGAACGATCGGAAAGAACCTGATCAATATGGAATTTCCTCTGGATCAGGAGTTAAATGGCGGAACCCAGGAATTCCTTATGAAATTAAAAGACAGTAAGCTTCAGGACGATATGCTCCTTGAGGAATTCTATGATAAGATCGTGGAAAGCTATGAATACGGAGAAAATTATTATATCATCCTGATTCATGCAGTATACGATGTTCCGGGTAAAACCAAGGACGGCCTCGAGATGGAAGACGCATCTGACACCGTATATGAGCATCTCCTTTGCAGCATCTGCCCGGTCAATCTTACCAAAGCAGGCCTTACCTATAATGCCGCCACCAACAACATCGAAGACCGTATCCGCGACTGGATCGTAGAAGCTCCTGTAAAGGGATTCTTATTCCCTGCATTCCAGGACCGTGCAACTGACGTACATAACGTTCTGTACTATACAAAAAAACCGGAAGAGTTACAGCCTTACTTTGTAGAACATGTCCTTGGCAGCACAACGCCACTTACCGCCGGCGATCAAAAAACCACTTTCCAGACAATCGTAAGTGATGCACTCGGCGAAGACAGCAGCTATGAAGTTGTCCGCAACATCCACGACAACCTAAACGAAATGATCGAGCAGGCAAAAGAAGAACCGGAACCTCTCGAATTATCCAAGACCGATGTTAAAAAACTCCTGACCCGCAGCGGTGTAGAAGAAGAAAAACTCAGCTCCTTCGATGATGACTTCGACGAGACAGTCGGCGTACACGGCACCTTACTGGCCTCCAACATCGCCAGTGCAAAAACCTTCCAGATAGAAACCCCGGATGTCGTAGTCAAAGTCAATCCCGAACGCTCTGATCTGGTTGAAACAAAAGTCATCGACGGCAGACGCTGCCTCGTCATCGCCATCGACGATCACCTTGAGGTAAATGGTATCGAAATCGGATAATTTTCATATTTTCTAAAAAATTGAAATTTTTTTAATTTTTTTCAAAAAAACGTTTGCATTTTCCGTAGACCTGTGATATTATACTATTTGTCAAGCGGAAATGGCGGAATGGCAGACGCGCTAGATTCAGGTTCTAGTGGGAGCAATCCTGTGAGGGTTCAAGTCCCTTTTTCCGCATAACAAAAGCCTTGAAGAGAAATCTTCAAGGCTTTCTTTTTTTATTCCTGCGACTTTTTAATCTCTTCTATAATCTTCAGCGCACTTTCCGCTACATCCACACTCACCCAGATATCAAATTGTTGTTTAATGTACTATTTCATTGTGCCCTCTCGGTCCATGAGAAAGTGTATGAAATAGTTGGAGGGCGTAACCGTGAGTACTTACCCCGGAAGTATCATAAAAAGAGCCATCAGGGACACGAAAAGTGTTGCTTTTAATAAAACTTCCGAGGTAAGTATCCACGGTTACGCCCTTCGTTTGATACATTAAGTATCGCCTGTCCGTCACGACTTGCGTATGCCCTGGTATAAGGGCTGGGTAGCATAAGGACCGGGAATCCACCCCCAATTAATGTATTAACACTTATTTTCTTATCCTCTTCTTCAACTCCTCCAAAATCTCCTTATGCTGCCCTGACTGCATCCGAGGGAATGCCTTCACCAGACGTTCTCCGACTTTTGTACGGTTCTCTGCCATCTCTTCGTATCTGGCTTTCAGTTCTTCCATACGGACCTTCATCTCTTCTATATTGATCTTCGGAGCCATTTCTCCAACACGGGCTTTTGGCTCTTCCAAACGTTCTTTCAAACCATCCACAATTGTCTTTGGCTCTTCCAGGCGTTCTTTGAATCCATCTACGATCGCCTTTGGTTCCTCCAGGCGTTCTTTGAATCCATCTACGATCGCCTTTGGTTCTTCCAGACGTTCTTTGAATTCTTCTTTTGCATTGCTTAACTGCTCTTTCTTCTCTTCCTGGAACTCTTTGCCTTCCATTACATTTTCGTAAATATTTTCTCCGACCTTATTAGAGAGATCCTTAAGTTCAGAAGCAATCTTCTCCATCGCTTCCAGTCTGCGGTTCATCTTAAGGATTCCGGAAGCAGTTACATACAGATCGGCAAAAAGTGCAATTGCCAGTGCTGCCATAATTATAATTCCAACAACCAGTGGTATCAGTGTCAGCGCTTTATGGATCAGCGGATGAATCACTTTCACGATCAGTACGCAGAACACTCCCCAGATCAATGAAAATATCAGACATACATATCCGCCAATATTAAGTGGCTGGTTCGAATAATCCCACCACTTATTATGGAATATTTTCTCCAGAAGGTATCCTGTAATTCCCTCAATAGCTGTAACCAATAATGTCGATGTTATATAGAGAAGAATCAGATTCTCTTCAAACGGTGTCAGAAACTGGACAACCACTCCGACACCAATTCCATATACCGGACAGATGGGACCATTTAAGAATCCTCTGTTTACAAACTTTCCTTCTTTTACTGCAGCATACGCGACCTCCGTACACCATCCTAAAAAACCATACACAAAAAAGTACAGTGCAAAATAATAAATCTGCATCTACTCATCCTTTCCTTATTACCATATTCTTTCTCCGATAAATTATGATCCTTCCGATTACATCATTCCTATGTACTTTCATACTCCTGTAATTTTCCGGTCTTATCGGACTTACATCATATTATACGTGATTCATTCTTATTAGACAATAAACAGATTTTTCATATACGTTAAGCTTTTGTTGACAAATGATACAATTCTAAAGTTTTCCTTACAACTTCGTGAATATTCTGTGACCTCTCTTGAGAGTTTTTTTCAAACATTATAAAATAGAATATGGGTAGTATCCAGGAGGGATTAAATAATGAGTATAAATAATAAGAAAAACACAAGGCGAACAACAGATATCTTCGATGATGACTTCGAAGTAATCTACGAAGGTGAGCTGCCAGACATCTCCATCGATGATGACGATGATGATTACCGTGATGTATTATCCGGTCTTTCTGATATTGATCATACAGATTATATCCGGAAAAATGACTATGATAAGCTGACAGCCAAACTCAACGCCAGAAAAAACAGTAAAAAGTATGATCACTATTACAACGACGATGACTATGATGATTACGATGACGACGACGATGACGATTATTATGACAACCGCCGTAACAGACATAATAAAAAGAAAAAAGATGACAATAAAGAAAAAAGCAGTAAAAAGAAAAAACGAGGAAATGTAAAGGTTCCAAATCTTGCCAAGCCTGTTGCAAAAACCGCAAAAACAGGTGGAAAATTTATATTAAAAACAATCAATCTACTTCTTAGAATCGGTACAATGCTTCTGATTGCAGCAATTATCTATTTACTGGGAACGCATTTTATCTCTAATATCGGTTCTTTTGACAGCATTGTTTCAAGCATGACTGCTGCGAACCAGCCATTGATTGCTTATCTGGCTGTAGCTGCTGTCTTACTGCTCTATGAGATTATTACATTCTTCTGCGTTCTTGGCGGAAAGAAATATAATCGGAAAGGGGACAAGATTGATACAGGACGCGGACTGGTTTCATTTATTATTATAGGTGCCGGTACATACTGTTCAGCCCTTTTCTATTCACTGATTCCGCAGTCACCATCTGCACTGCAGGGTGTTGCAAGTGCACTGCAGGTATTTGGAAGTTTAAAAGAAACATTACTTCCAATCTGTGTTGCGGGTGTGATCAGCTGCATTATAAGAAAATTCGTAATACGATAATCATTTAACCTAAAAAACATGCCGGTTATCCGACATGTTTTTTTATTATTAAATATTAAATTAGAATGTATCTCTCTATCTAAATATTCATTTTCTTTTGTTTCTTCTTTTTTAATATTCTCTTTGCAATTTTCCTGATCACCAGAACAATACCTGCGATTAAGACGATAACAATAAGCACAACCCCTATGATCATTGCCGCAAATCTATTCGGGTGTTTTACCAGATCTATTATATTTCTGCTGTCATCAACAACTTTACGTTCGTGAGTTGATGCATAGTATTCGGATACATTTGCAATTCCATCCCCGTCTGTATCGTCAAATGACTGCATGTATCTTGCGATCGCATCCCAGGCTTTTAATTCTGTCTTGCCTTCCATGATTGCATGATCTTCCAGATTCTCTATTGGCTCTCCATTCTTATCTTTGGGTACGATTGATAACAAGCCATGTGATACGTCTATCACCGATCCCAGCATCTGTCCGGTATACAGATCTGTCACCACGCGGTACAGCTTGTCATCCTGTATTTCTTCTCTGTCCCCGTCTTTGGTCAGATAACAGTCTGTCACTTTATTTAATATCAGTCTGTGTGGATTATATGTAAAGTTCATACCACTACAGTATAGTCTCGCAATCGTCATAAAATCCGATACCGAAGCGTCTACTTCCGCCACCAGTTTTAATTCTTTTCCTGTCAGATATGCACTGATCAGAGGATAGCCGGCAAGCCCGTCTTTTCCGATTCCAAGTGAAAATGAATTATATACCTGTTCCACCGTGATATCACCCTTCGTGTATGTATCACGCACTGTTCCACTTGGAACAACTGCGATATCTACCGGCGTTCCATCATAATCCTCTGAATTTTCTACTGCATACACATATGCATCCGACATAATATCTCCAAGATTCAGCTCTTCATGTCTGGTACTCATTTCTTCCAGATCGTTAAATTCAATATCATTCTCCGCCAGTACCTGATCTTTGGTATATCCAAAGTGACTCAGATAATTCGTATCTACGGTTTTCATCAATTCGTCTATACGTTCTTGCGTTGCCTGATCTGATTCTACTTCATCTGTAACCGGCATCAGTTTGTATGTGTCCATTTTCCAGCGCTTATTCTTTTTCTGTGTCATAGACAATGCCCCCAGATTCTTCCCATATTCACCACAGGATACGATATAGGTATCTCCATGCCTGATTGGTTCTTCCAGTGTTGTATGCGTATGTCCGCTTATGATCAGATCAATATCAGGAACATTTTTTGCAAGGATCTCATCTTCCGAACTATCTTCATCCTCCCAGGTTCCACTGTGCGAAACGCAGGCGATCATATCCACATCTTCATGTTTCTGAATCTCTTTTACTGTCTCGCTGGCTGCTTCTACCGGATCTTTGAACTTTAATTCACACGTCGGCGCACATTCCAGGGAATCTTTTCCAAATACTCCAAGAACCGCAATCTTCACATCTCCTTTTTGAAGCACGACATAGTCCTTCACTCCATATGTCTGAAATGCTGTCTGAATCTGCTTCTGTCCTTTCGTCAGCCCTTCCTCTTCCATCGCATCCCAGTCCACATTGCAGACTACAAGATCCGGAACTTTTTCCTCTGAATTCTTAGCAGTCTTCAACATATCCGCAAGTCCACTGGAGCGGTAATCAAATTCATGATTACCAAGCGTAGTCACATCACATCCAAGATATCCCAGCATACGCAGCTCTGCCGCCTCTGTTGTATACACTGTCTGGATCAATGTTCCCATTGAAAAATCACCGGCATCTAACACAAGTGTATCCGGATTATTTTTCTTCTGAGTATCAATCAACGTCTTGAGTCTCGCAAATCCGCCTACTTCCTGTTTTTTCCCATCTACGATCGTATCAAAACTATTCAGGTGCGAATGTGTATCATGCGTAAATAATACATCCAGTTGTTTCTCCTGCTGTGCTGCCTCCGTCTGCATCCCCAGCACCGACGGTGTACACAGTATCACTGCAAGCATTGCCACAACAATTTTCTTCCATTTTCTCATAGTTTTTCCTTTCTCTGCCCGTAAGCATCCTTCCTCTGCAGAATTCTATCGTTATCACGAACTTTATTTACTTATTATTTTTTAACCACTGCGTTGCACAGTATGCAAGACAACTTGCTCCGATCGGGCATACGTCTTCGTTAAAGCGTACTTTTGGATTATGTGCACCGTATTGTCCTCTTTCATCTGTATATCCCGCAGACAGATACATAAAAGTAGATGGAATCTTTTCTGCGATCGAAGCAAAATCTTCCGATGCACTCGCAGAGATTCCAGGATATGGCTGCATTCCAGGGATGTCCATTTCTTTCATATATCCTACGAATTCATCTGTAAGCTTCGGATCACAGATAAGCGGTGGTACCTCCGAAAGCATGGTAATCTCTACCGTTCCACCATAACTTTCTGCCGTCTTTGTTGCAACTTCTTTCATTCTCCGGACCATAAGTTCTCTTGCCTGCTTATCATTGCTGCGGATGGTTCCTTTCAGCATTGCAGTATCCGGAATAATATTCTCTGCCGTACCTCCCTGAAACTGTCCAACCGTCATAACGCATGCTTTGGTTGGATCGACTTCCCTTGCCATGATTGCTTCCAGTGCCAGATATACATGAACTCCGATATTGATCGGATCAATTGCGTTCTGCGGATACGCCCCGTGAGAACCTTTTCCTTTGATATCAATCTGGAATCCATCTACCGAATACATCATTGTTCCATTGTCATTATACATGTAGATTCCTACCGGCATCTGTCCTGCTGCCACATGATAAGCAAGTGCAGCATCTACTTTGGGATTCTCAAGTATTCCATTTTCAAGCATGTTCTTGCTTCCCTTGAAGTTCTCTTCTGCAGGCTGGAACATGAATTTTACCGTTCCTTCCAGTTCCGCCTCATTTTCCTTAAGCATCTTAGCTGCTGTTAAAAGCATCGCAGCGTGAAAATCATGTCCGCATGCATGCGCTTCTTTCCCCGTCGGACATACAAATGGCTCTCCACTTTCTTCCGGCATCGGAAGCGCATCCATATCTGCACGAAGCATCAGACATTTTCCCCCGTGACCTAAAGTTGCCGTTACTCCGTAACCACACTCCTTGGGATCTAATCCATACTCTGCAAGCTTTTTCATAACATATGCTTTTGCTTTCGGCATATCAAGTCCGACTTCTGCATTTGTGTGGAAATACCGTCGGTTTGCAATTGTTTCTTCTCTGAGTTCCTGCGCTCTCTCATAATAATTCATGTCGTTCTCCCCTTTTCTATTATGCTGTCCGTGATTGCAGATTAAGAAAAAAAGCATAACACCTACATCTTCTGGTGTTATGCTTTTTCAATGCGGATAACAGGACTTGAACCTGCACGTCGTGGACACTAGATCCTAAGTCTAGCGCGTCTGCCAATTCCGCCACATCCGCATATAAATCAGTATACAAAGGAATCTACCATCTGCAGTTTCTTTTATACTTTTGTATAAAAAACGCAAACTTTTCATTCGAAAAATCTGCGTCTTTATCAATCGTGAGCGTGCGGGGATTCGAACCCCGGACAACTTGATTAAAAGTCAAGTGCTCTA
>ERZ827037.3151-NODE-3151-length-11586-cov-4.627266_pt1 | contig 11586 bp, 10 predicted proteins | sample MGYA00519924_ERZ827037 | MGnify/ENA primary metagenome ERZ827037 (study PRJEB31778, sample SAMEA3449250) | human gut metagenome | biome: human gut; feature: human-associated habitat; material: faeces | place: United Kingdom | collected 2010/2012 ...
TTTCCGTTTCAAAAGCGGCCCGCACAGGCTCTGGGCCGTTATTTCCTTCGTCTGCACAGGTATTCGGAGCCTGATATTTCATATCATAGTACCAGTGTACAAAGAAGAACAGCAGTTTTCAACAGGACAAACCGGTCACCGAAACGCAAACAGCGCGTCGGAAACGTCGGCGTAATTCTGCAGCGTCAGCTGCTCGGGCCGGGCCGTGGGCGGCACGCCTGCCGCAGCCAGCGCCTCGGCCACCGCCTCCTTGGGCAGATGCAGCCCCGCGCTGGCCGCGTTGGCCGCCGTCTTGCGCCGCTGGCTGAACGCGGCGCGGATGACACGGAACATCGCTTCCGCGCTGCGGGGCGTGACCGGCGGCGCTTCGTGCAGACGCAGCTGAATGACCGCGCTCGTTACCTTGGGCGGGGGATAAAAGCTGCCCGGCTGTACGGTAAACAGCGTGCGGGGCGCGGCGTAATAATGCACCGCATATGTGACAGCGCCCGCCGCGCGGGTGCCGGGCGCGGCGGAAAGGCGGTCCGCCGCCTCTTTCTGCACCATTACCGTGATATGCTCGATGGGCAGCCGCTCCTCCAGCAGCTTCATGACGATAGGGCTGGTAATATAATAGGGCAGGTTTGCACATACGGCCACACGCAGGCCCGGGAACTCGTCCCGGATGAGCGCCGCAAGGTCCACCTTCAGCACGTCGCCCTCCACGACCGTCACGTTTTCATATTCTGCCAGAGTTTCCGCCAGCAGCGGCGGCAGACGCTTGTCCACCTCCACCGCCACTACTTTTTTTGCGCGCCGCGCCAGCTCCTTGGTCAGCACCCCCACGCCGGGGCCGACCTCCAGCACGCCGAAGCGCTCGTCAATCCCCGCCGCCTCGGCGATCTTGGGGCAGATGCCCGGGTTGACGATAAAATTCTGCCCGAATTCCTTGGAGAGCGAAAAGCCGTGCGCCGCGCACAGCGTTTTGATGGTGGAAATATCCGTCAGATTCACGCGCTTCCTCCTCTTTTTTCTTGGCGGAACAAAAACGCACCGCGCCCGCCGGGCTGTGCGCCCCGCAGCGCGGTGTGCGTTGTTCCGCCGCCCCGGATACAGGGGCGAGACTCAATTTGCAAACAGCTCCGGCCCGCGCTTATGCCGCAGGCTCGGCGGCCGACGAAGCGTCCGTTCCGGCCGGTTCGCTCTGCAAAGAGGAACCCGCGCCGCCCGCCTCCGAAGCCGAGCTGCTCTGTGACGGCTCCAGGCTGGCCTGGATGTCGTTGCGGCCCGTAAGCGTATCCACCACTTCAAACGCGCGCAGGATCTGCGGATCGGTATCCACGGTGAAGTTGTAGAAATTCGCCTCCTCCTCGGCGGAGAGAGACGCCTCCACATCCGGTGAAATGCCTGTCCCGTTGAAGGTGGCTCCGTTCTTGCTCAGCAGCAGGCCCACCGTATACGAAAATGCCGAGCCGTCTGAAAGAGCCACCGGACGGCACTGGATGGTACCCTTGCCCGCTGTGCGCGTACCGACGACGCGTCCTTTTTCAAATTCCCGAATGGATGTGGCAAACAGCTCCGCCGCGTAGGAGGTGTTGCCGTTCACCAGCACCACCATGGGCAGCTCCACCTCGCTGGCGTCGGAGGTCTCCAGCGTGGTGACGGTTCCGTCCTTGTTCTGCTGGCTTGCGATAGGGCCTACCGGGCACAGGTAATCGATCACATGCATGGCGTTCGTCAGGTTTCCGCCCGTGTTGTTGCGCACGTCGAACACCACGCCGTCCACGGCGACGCCCTCCTCCTGCCAGCGTTCAAAATATGCTTTCAGCTCGTCCACTGTCTTGGAATTGAAAGCGTTGATCCAGAAATATGCGGTCGTGGTACCCTCCGGCACCTGGCCCTCCACGGAGGGTACGTCGAACTCGCGGCGCTGGATCTCCACCGTGTGCTCGTCCTCGCCCGTGGCGTTCACCACCGTGAGCAGCACCGACGTGCCGGATTCGCCCAGCAGCTGGCTGTTCACCTGCGAGAGGGAAAGCGTTTTAACGTCCAGCTCTCCTACCTTGGTGATGTAGAAATTCTTCTGCAGGCCGGATTCCTCCGCCGGGCTGTTGGGGTACACCTTAACAATGCGCGCATAGCCGTTGGCGTCCTTGATCACATCCGCGCCCACGCCCATGACCACGCCGTTCTGCTGGTTGAGATATTCCAGATACTGCTTTGCGGTATAATAGCGCGCGTCCTTGTCGCCCATGCCGGTAACGTAGCCCGCCGCGATATAATCGTACAGGGTGTCGTCCACGATCTCGCCGTAATAATTCTCCCGGGCGCTCTTGTCCATCTCCGAGAGCTTGTTGTACATGATCTCTTTTTCGCGCACGCCGCTGACGGTCCGGTTGAACCGCTGCATGCTCAGAATCATCGTCACAACGAAGGTGACCGTCATGGCAATGATGGCGATGGCCACCGCCAGATTTACGGTGATCTTTTTATTCATAGCTTCGTCTCACTTTCCTTGCGCGGGTGCCGAAACCGCTGTTCAGCCCCACGGCGGCCCCAGATACGGCCGCGAGCTCACCGCCGCGCCGTGAAGAGTCGTCTCAAAATGCAGGTGGTTGCCCGTACTGTTGCCCGTGCTCCCCACATAACCGATGAGCTGGCCCTGCGTCACGTAATCGCCGTCGTTTACAGCGCGTGCCGACATATGGCCGTAAATGGTAGCAAGGCCGGAGCCGTGGGATATCTTTACGGAAATTCCGTAGGTCCAGTGGTTGTTGGTGCTCACCACGCCGTCCGCAGCCGCATAGATGGGCGTGCCCGCCGGGGCCGGCACATCCATGCCGCGGTGCACGTCCCACTTGCCGTAAATCCAGCGTCCCACGCCGAAATCGGAGGAAAGGTTCGTATACCCCGGGATAGGCCAGGCAAAGCCGCCCTGATTGTACTCGAAATCCACGTTGTTTGCCGCCGTCCACTGCCGCCATTCTTCCTGCGCCTGCTCGTACTGCCTCTGGGTTTCCGCCAGAGCCTCTTCATTTGCGGCAAGGTCCGCCTCAGCCGCGCTGATGGCTGCATCCGCCTGCTGGATGGCATTGGAATACGCCACGGCGGTGTCTGTCAGCTCCTGCTCGCGGGCGGCAAGGTCCGCAAGCTGCTGCTCCAGCTCGGCGCGCTGGGCCTCCAGGGCCGCCTGCTCGTCCCGCAGCTGCTGTACGAGCTGGGTATCATGCTCCGATATCTGCTGCAGGTTTTCGGCAAACAGCAGCATCTGGGAAACGTCGTCGATGCCCAGAAGAATTGCAAGGTTCGACTGCCGGCTCATCTCGTACATGCCCTTGAGGCGGGATTCGAACATGCTCTTATTATACGCCACATTGGCCGCTTTTTCCGCCACCTCGGCATTTTTCAGCTCAATGCTCTGCTGTTGGGCCGCGATGTCCTCCTTGATGGCGGCAAGCTGCGCCTTCAGGTTGTTGGCCTGTGCCTGATAATACTGCTTGGTCTGCTCGGATTTTTCCTTGCTGTTCTCCACGGCGCTGATGTTGGATTTGATGTCCTCCAGCTCCTTGCGCAGACGCTCCAGCTTCTCCGCCGGCGTTTCGGCATAGGCAAAGATCAGCGGCACGCCGATGGTCATCACCATCAGTGCGGCAAGCACCAGACATACGACGCGGACCAGTTTTTTATGCTTTTCCATAGAAAACTCCTGTGTTCAAAAAAGATCACACCTTCAGGTGCTTGCGGATGCTGGACGCGCAGCCCACGCCGCCGATGGCGACGCCGAACAGCACAAACCCGCCCAGCAGCGGCCAGATGATATCCATGAACGGCCACATGCATTTGGTGAACTCGTTCAGCCAAAGCGCCTCCGGCTGCAGCAGCGCCTGCTCCAGCCCGTAATACGCACCGCCTACAACGACCGTGGCCAGCACGCCCGAGATAGCGCCCACCGTCATGCCCTCCACAAAGAACGGCAGCCGGATGAACGCATTCGTCGCGCCCACGAATTTCATGATATTGATCTCCTTGCGGCGGGCAAATACCGTCAGGCGGATGGTGTTGCTGATGACCACCACGCTCACCACGCCCAGCACGGCCACAAGGCCCCAGCCGATGTAGTTGACGATGCGCTTCAGGTTCACCAATGTACTGGAAAGCTCGGAGGGCGAATTCACTTTGTAAAACACGTTCGCATCGCTGGCGGTGCCGTCCTCGGCCGTGGCCGTATACGCGCCCATGGCCTTGATGCGCTCCACGGTGGGCGCAAGGTCCGCAACGTCTGTCACCGACACGCGGAACGAAGCGGGCAGCGGATTTTCGGTGTTCCCTTCTCCGGCATAATCGTTCATGATATCGCCGTAGTCGCCCAGATACTCCCGCATTTCCTCCACGGCCGCAGCCTTGGGGACGTATTCGCAGGCAGCCACGTTCCCGTCGGCGGGGATCTGCGTTTTCAGCGCCTCCACGGTCTCGGCGGGGGCGGCGTCATCGATGAAAAAGACGATCTCGTTGAGCGTTTCAAGATAATCCACATAGCTTGTCACGTTGACGGACAGCAGCGCCGCCACACCCGTGATCATCAGGCATGCCACCAGCACGCCGATGGATGCCAGCGTCATCAGCCGGTTGGCCACCATGCTGTGCCATCCCTGCTTGACAAGATACTTAAAGCTGGACCATTTCATACCTGCGCGGCCTCCCTCCCGTACCGGCCGAGGCCGTCATCGACCACCTCGCCGTGGTCGATCATGATGGTGCGCTTGCGGAACCGCGCGGCCAGCTCGCGTTCATGGGTGACGACCACGACCGTGGTGCCCACGCTGTTGATGGCCTGCAGCAGCTCCATGATCTCCACAGACAGCTCCGGGTCGATATTGCCGGTGGGCTCGTCCGCAATGATGATGGGCGGGGAATGCACCAAAGCCCGCGCCAGCGCAATGCGCTGCTGCTCGCCGCCGGAAAGCTCCTGCGGCAGGCTGTGCGCCTTGCCCGCGAGCCCCACCAGGTTCAGCACATAGGGCACGCGCCGCTTGATCTGCCGCTCGGGGATATTCGTCACACGCATGGCAAAGGCCACGTTCTCGTAGGCCGTCATCGTGGGAATAAGGCGGAAATCCTGGAACACCACGCCCAGCCCGCGGCGCAGGTAGGGAATTTCCCGCTGACGGATGCTGGAAAGGTCGCGCCCGTTGACGAAAACCTTGCCCTCGGTGGCTGCCTCCTCGCGCAGGATCAGCTTGAGGAACGTGCTTTTGCCCGCGCCGGAATGGCCCAGAACGAACACGAATTCGCCTTTTTTGATGGAGAGATTCACGTTGTGGAGCGCCACGATGTCCTTGCTTTTGGCGTCCAGCCCGGTGTATATCTTCTTCACGTTTTCAAAACGGATCATATCGGTAGTTGCCATATCATTCTCCTATGGGGGTCACGGTTGAGTGCGTGCGCGCAAAGCACCGCCCTGCGCAGGGAATACGCGCCTGCCGCCCGCGATATTGCACCGCGGGCACGGCATATTCCAAAAAGGCGCCGCTGCGGCGAAAGCAGGCTTTGCCGCAACGGCTCTTTTTTCTTAATACTTCGCGGGGTTGGCGCTCAGGTATTTCTTGACCATCAGCGCCACCTTGAACACAATGGCGTCGTCGAATTCCCGCAGGTCCAGGCCCGTCAGCTTTTTGATTTTTTCCAGACGGTACACCAGTGTGTTGCGGTGCACGAACAGGCCGCGGCTCGTCTCCGAAACGTTGAGGTTGTTTTCAAAGAAGCGCTGGATGGTGAACAGCGTCTCGGCGTCCAGGCTCTCGATGCTGCCCTGTTTAAACACTTCTTTCAGGAACATCTCGCACAGCGTGGTGGGCAGCTGATAGATCAGGCGGGCGATGCCCAGATGGTCGTAGCTGACGATCGCCTGCTCGGTGTCGAACACCTTGCCCACCTCCATGGCGATCTGTGCCTCCTTGAAGCTCTGGGCCAGGTCCTTCACATTGGCAATGGGCGTGCCGATGCCCACAACGGCCTTGATGTAATGCTCGCCGTTGAGGGTGTCCACAATGCTGGCGGCCAGCTTTTCGATGTCGTGCTGGTCGATGCCGCGCTTGATCTCCTTGACGAGGACGGTGTCGTTCTCGCTGATGTTGAACACGAAGTCCTTCTGCTTATCGGGGAACAGGCCGCTTACGACGTCGTAGGCGGAAATGTCCGCGCCCGAGGTAACGCGGATGAGCAGCACCACGCGGGACACGTCCGTTGCGAAATGCAGCTCGCGCGCCTTGGCATAGATATCGCCGGGCAGGATATTGTCCAGCACCACATTCTTGATAAAGTTCGCCTTGTCGAACTTTTCGTCGTGGTACTGCTTGATGTTCTGCAGGCTGATGGCCAGCAGCGCCGCATAGCGCAGGGCGGGCTCGTCGGTTCCCTCCACCAGAACGGCATAATCGTTGCGCTTGTTCGAACTGAACAGATGATAGGTGTAGCCGTCCCGCACGAACGCGTCGCCGGCTGTCAGCCGGTCGGACGCGATGCCGTCCCGCACCTCGCCGATGCGGTTCAAGTCAGAACAGGAGATGATGGTGCCCGTTTCATCGACAACGCCCACCATGCGGTCGATCGCATCTTTCATCTGATAGACAACGCCCTGAAAAACTCTGTTCGCCATAATACCCTTTTCCCTTCTGTGCTGCGGCGCTCTGCATGCGCTCAGTTGTGAATTTTAACAATAAGGTGTCGCTTTAGTCTCTATTTTACACAATAGTTCTGACTTTTGCAACATATTTCAACAAAATAAACGTCATTTTATTGTGTAATTTGGGAAACAGGGCGCAAACACTGCATTTATCGTACATTTTTGTTATGAAAACCTTCCCCCGGAAGGGCGCAACAACCCAGCCCGCCTGGACGGCAGGCTAATTGATCGTATAGGTTGATGGTTCAGGCGGAGCCGGGCAGGGCATCAGGTTCCCAGCCCAATGCTTTCAGGCGTTTCAGGTAACTATGTATTTTTCTGTCTCGATTGAAAGAGTCGTAATAGTCAGATCCCAAATCACGAAAAGGCACGCTGTTTTTCAACATGTGGTATATGGCGATCAGCATGGAATGTGCAACCGCAAGTGTGGCGCGGTTCTTACCTCGTCTTGCGGCGATCCGCTGGTATTGCGCCGAGAAATAAGACCCCTTTACAGAACGTGCGGATTTTGCGCATTGGGTCAAAATCGTCTTGAGGGGTTTGTTGCCTTTTGTTGTTTTCCCGTGCTTTCGCCGTCCTGCGCTCTGGCAGTTACCGGGGCAAACCCCAGCCCAGGAACAAAGATGGGCGGCACTGGGGAATCTGCTCATATCCAGACCGATTTCCGCCAGAATCACCTCAGCGCTGCGCCGGGCTATACCGGGAATATCGCAAAGGGCAGCAATCGCCGCTGCATACTCGTCCATGTAATCCTGTACTAGTCTGTCCAAGTCGGCAATACGCCGGTTCAGATCGTCGATATGATCTATGACCTGCGCCAGCAACTTCCTTTGCAGAGGTGTGGTAATCCCCTCAATGGCTGTTATGAGCTGTCCCAGTTTAGAGCGCATCCGCCCATGAACCATCTTGGATACCTCCTCCTCACTGGTGGGGACGTCATCTTCAATGATCTTTTCCAGCAATTTTCGGGCGCTCTTTCCGTTGATGTCTTTGACAACAGAGTCCAATTTGATGTTGGCGCCCTCCAGGATTTTTTGCAGACGGTTGGTTTCTCTGCATCGTTCCTCTGTCAGGCTTTTTCGGTAACGGGTAATTTCACGCAGTTCCCGCTGCTCCCGGCTGGGGATATAACTTGCTTTCAGCAGTCCGTGGCGAAGCAGATCCGCAATCCATTCTGCGTCTTTCACATCGGTTTTGCGGCCGGGCAGTGCTTTCATGTGCGCCGCATTGACAACCATGGCATCCAAATCCATCAGCTCAAACAGGTTATACAGTGGTTTCCAAAATACGCCCGTGCTTTCCATGGCAATCATTTCACAGCCTGATTCTGTGAGCCAGGTTGCCAAAGACTTGATCTCGCTGGTCGTTGTGCCGAATTCACGCAGGCTCTGCTCTCCGCCCTGATCCAAGCAGGCCACGATGATCTTCTTATGCACATCAATCCCACAACAACACCGATAGACAACTTCCATACTCCTGCGCTCCTTACAAAAGTTGTCACGGCGCGCTCTCCTAAAGCAATTATTTTGCTATACGTCCTTTACTGCCGTTTGGCTGGGACAATTTGTGGTTCAACAGGAGAGCAATATCAGTTTCATGCGCGCGCTCGTAGCGGCAAAAAAAGCCGATCTTGTGCCGTGCATCTATATTTTATCATGCTGTCTTGTCTGCTGCACCTGGTTTTCATTCATCGTGGTGCAAGCATGTAATGCGGCATGAAGTTTCATGCCTGTACGGCCAGACGCTGGCTGTTGGCCGCGTGATGACGCCCACGCTGGCCATGGTGGTCATGAGGAATGCTCAGATTGCAGCCTTCAAGCCGGAACCTTTCTGGACTGTCCTGTTGAAAGCCGGAGACCTTACTGTGTCCAGCCGACGTTTTTCGACAAAAAACGACGCCGAGATAGTCCTTCAGGAGTGCCAGGCTACAGGTGAAGTCGTGATCGAAGCTGTTGAGACGAAAGAAAAGCTGGAAAAGCCGCCTCTTCTGTATGACCTGACAAGTCTGCAGAGAGACGCGAACCGTATTCTCGGCTTTACCGCTCAGCAGACGCTGGATCACACCCAGAGCCTTTACGAAAAGAAGCTGATCACTTATCCCCGTACCGACAGCCGGTATCTTACGGATGACATGCGGGAGATGCTGCCGGAGCTGATCAATGCAGTTGCACGCAAATTCAAATACAACGGCAGTGCGCTTCGCAGTGAGCCGGTCCGCACTGCAAGCATTTTCAACAGCAGCAAGGTCAGTGATCATCATGCCATTATCCCGACAAAGACGATGGCCGGAAGCAATTTCAATGAGCTCTCCCTTGGAGAAATGGCAGTTCTGCAATTGATTTCCGCAAGGCTTCTCTGCGCAGTTGCTGAAGATTACCGGTATGCGGAATCAACTGTAAAGTCATGCTGTGGAACTGAAGAATTCACCAGGAAAGGCAGGACAGACCTTCAGCTTGGCTGGAAAGCCATCTGGCAGCATTTTTATCCGGATAAGAAGAAGGACGAGGATTCCATTCGACAGATCCCGGGCCAGGGAAATCGGCTTCAAATCGATTCTTCAGCGCTGAAAGAGGGCAAGACCTCCCCAAGCAAGCACTTTACTGAAGACACCCTTCTTTCAGCTATGGAGACTGCCGGTGCCGATGAAACACCGGAGGAAGCGGAACGCAAAGGCCTTGGGACCCCGGCCACCCGGGCCGCCACCATCGAAAAGCTGGTGCAGCGTGGCTTTATCGAGCGTAAAGGCGATAAGAAAACGAAACACTTGATCGCCACGGACAAGGGCAATGCCCTGATCACCGTCATGCCGGAGCAGATCCAGTCACCTTCCATGACTGCCGAATGGGAGCAGAAGCTCCTTGGCATCGAGCGCGGCGAATACGATGCTGCGGATTTCATGGATGGAATCTCCGGAATGATTGCCGGGCTTGTGACAACCTATGAAAAAGCGAAAGGAGCAGATGCGCTTATGAGTAGAAACAAAGTGATTGGCACCTGTCCCCACTGCGGGTCCGAGGTGCTGGAAAAACAGAAGGGCTGGTTCTGCAGCAACAGCGAATGCCGGTTCATTCTCTGGAAGGACAATGCCTATTTCACAAAGATCGGAAAACGACTGACCTCCCAGATTGTGGAGAAGCTGCTGAAGGATGGCCGCGCCAGACTGAAGGACTGCAAGAGTCAGAAGACCGGCAAGACCTATAACGCGGATATCCTGCTCTCCACTGAAGCAGACGGCAGACCGCAGTTCTCCATGGAATTCGACAAACGCAAAGGAAGTGGTAAGTGATGGACGAGAAAGAACACAGCATCCAATGTGTATTTTTCTGTAAGTCGGAGTGCGATATCGATTCCGCCCTGGATCAATCCTTTGTATAACCTGCTTGATGAGCATCTTCGCCTGATAATGGATTATAAAGAAGACTGGGGCGAAGAAGGGGTTACCAAGGTTTATAACAAGTATTTCGCAGACCGGTATTCCAGGGAAGAGTTTGATGTTGCGCTGGAAAAAAGACTGAGCAATATCAAGGAATTCACTGAAATCAAGCAGATGGAGTATGATGCCATTACCCATCACGCAGATCCGGCTTATGAATCAAATAAAAAGCACTTTAAGGCTGAGGAGGATCCGTTGCCTTCTCCGCTTCAGAAGTACTTCAAACGTGTTGTGAGAATAACCCGCCTGCGTGAAGTCAAGGTTCTGATTGGCTTTACCAGAGTAGATGCTTCCGATCCTGATGCGGATGCCGATGATCAGCCCAACATTGTTACCATCAGCAAAGGAAAGGGAGAAAAATGGCTTCCTGCTGCGGTAGTAAATGCTCTTCCCTTCCCGGCAGATTTTGATTTCGAGAAGCATCTTCAGACAAGCTTCCGGATGTTCGGAACCAAATACACGACCGTGGATCTCATCTGTGCAAACGATCTGATGGATGCGATCTTGGACAAGTTCGGCAAGGACGTCACCACCTACGCCTATGACATGGAAAACTTCCGTGTTGAGACGGATGTCGTTCCCGGGACAGTATTCTATTCCTGGGTGTTCGGCTTCGGCGGAAAAGTTGTCATCAACGGACCAACAGATGTCAAAGAGCAGTATAAAGAATTGGTGCTGAAGGCGGCGGAAGGACTGTAAGACATGGAACTTTGGGACTTGTATAACGAGCACCGTCAATTAACAGGACGCGATCATATCCGGGGAGAAGAAATACCACCTGGATATTTTCACCTTGTCGTTCATGTCTGGATCCGAAACAGCAATGGCAAATATCTGATTTCACAACGAAGTGCAGATCGTCCGATGCACCCACTCAAATGGGAATGCGTCGGAGGTTCTGTGCTCAAATGTGAGGACAGTCTGACTGGAGCGCTTCGGGAAACAAAAGAAGAAGTCGGTCTGACTCTGAATCCTAAATATGGAAAGATTGTCCGCTCAACAATAGGCAGAGTTGTAAATGGAGTCAAGTTTTCGGATATTGTTGATGTGTGGCTGTTTTCGTATGATGGTTCGGTATCATTGGAGTTGGCCACGACAGATGAAGTGGCTCAAAGTGTCTGGCTTGACAGGAAACAGATAAAAGAATTATTCGACAAGGGAGATTTTGTTGATACCCTTGGATACTTCTTTGAGGAAAAAGATCTTGGTGGAGAATAACTATATGAGAAAGACAGAGTCTGTTGAGCTGACAGTATTGTGCCTTATTGAGGATGAAAAAAAGATATTGCTTCAAAACAGGGTGAAAAAGGATTGGCAGGGATATGCTTTACCGGGCGGTCATGTAGAGCCCGGAGAATCCTTCGTTGATGCAGTGATCCGGGAAATGAAGGAAGAAACTGGGCTGACAGTCATAGATCCAAGATTAGCAGGAGTAAAACAGTTCCCAATAGAAAACGGGAGATATATTGTCCTTCTGTTTAAGGCAACGCGA
>ERZ827037.3158-NODE-3158-length-11556-cov-4.290583_pt1 | contig 11556 bp, 10 predicted proteins | sample MGYA00519924_ERZ827037 | MGnify/ENA primary metagenome ERZ827037 (study PRJEB31778, sample SAMEA3449250) | human gut metagenome | biome: human gut; feature: human-associated habitat; material: faeces | place: United Kingdom | collected 2010/2012 ...
CTTATACCAAGGCATACGCAAGGACCGGGAATCCAACCCAAATTAATGTATTAAAACAGCAAATTACATCTGCTTCCGAACCACCATATACTCATCCCCATTTCGGTAATACGGACATTGATAATGCTGGTCAGACAATAGGCGCATGTATTCGTCTTCGTCCATGTTGATGTCACACATGTAGCTTTCATAATCTTCGTCGTATGTGTAATAGGTACAGCTGTCACAACTATTCTGTGCCATTTCTTTTCCTCCTTATTCTAAGATATATTTTCCTATATTGTTATGTCTCTATGATGTTTTCGCATTCATCCATGTTTATTGCATATTTTTTTCATTATCTTATGTTGCATTCTTTGCCATTGCCCATTATACCATACTTTTTTCGATACTGTACGAAAAAAAGAGCATAAACCTTGTCTTTACAGGTTGCCGTGGCTTTATTATCCGTGCTATATTTTATGTGATATTTTTATCAAACTATAAGAACTATAAGGAATAGGAAAGGGTTATTATGGATTCATTATTTAACACTCCACAGGAAGTTGTACAGGCCAATATGAACGGGGCTGTAAAAAAGGCTGCAACTTCTAAAAAGAAAGTTTTTTTCATGGGAATCATGGCCGGTGTCTGCATTGCTCTCGGTGCGCAGTCCAGTAACGTTGCTATGCATGACATTTCCAATGTAGGTCTTGCACGTCTGGTTGCAGGCTGCGTCTTCCCGGTCGGACTTATGATGATTGTCTTCATCGGCGGCGAGCTTTTCACTGGTGACTGCATGATGACAATGGCATGTATCAAGAAAAAGATCACTGTCACAGCACTCGTCCGTACACTGGTCATTGTTTATATCGGCAATATGATTGGTGCGGTGGTGCTTGCTTATCTGGTATATCTTTCAGGACAGTATAATTATACAAGCGGAGCACTTGGAGCATTTACCATTAAGGTTGCACTCGGAAAGGTCAGCTTATCTTTTCTTCCGGCTCTGATCTCCGGAATCTTATGTAACATTCTGGTATGCGCTGCTGTACTGATGGCTTCCCTTAACTGGGGGAATTTCTTTGCAGTAAACCTCCTGCCTGTTACAATCGGTAACATCATCGGCGGTGGATTTATTATCGGAGGACTTTTCTTCTATCTGCATGGTAAAAACTGTAAATAATTAGGTTTAAAAAATTCTCCGCATACAATGCTCATAAATCTTATAAAGGCCAGTGTGTATGCGGAGAATTTTTAATTGCCTTATATTCATTTAGAATCTGGCAACATCAAGTGCCCTATATATTCTGCAATTATCCCTAATCATTTAATTTCCAGTTTTCAAGCAGTTTTAATTCGATCTTTGTTCCATTTGGAAGTGAAAACCAGTGATCATTTATGATTTCTACCGGATATGCCTTTACTCTTTCCATCACAGTTTCAACTTCATCAACTGCAATAGAAATATGATCGTAACCATTTTCATTAGATGTCTCTATCTCTTCTGTCTCACATAACTGAATGCCTTCTTTATACCAGCATTTTCTTTCCGGTTTTTCACCAATCTCCCTCCACATATGCATTTCGAAAATGTCTTCGAAAAATTTCTGTGCTTCTTCATAGGATGCCGTGCGGATTGCTGCGTGATCTATCTTTGCCATTCTTTTTCTCTCCTTTTGTATGTCTGAATTACATTTACATATTTATCCTACCATCTTCTTTTCTTTCAGCAAAGTTTTTTTAGAGATACAAGAATTGCTATTTCTTTGTTACTGTTTGCACAACGTGTGAACAGTAACATTTCTTTTACAGATACTTTTGAGTTTTTGTCCTGTATATGTTAGACTAAAATCAGTATTTATGCAAAAACTAAGTTATAGTTTACAAGGACTGGTAAAACCATCTTACACTATAAACTGTAACAACACAAAAGATAAACAAGAGGCATTTCATGAAAGAAAAAATATTTAACATTATACAAATCGGTGATAAAAGCAATCGTATCAGCCGTTTTTTTGATATCTTCATTACGATAACCATTGTTAGTAATATCGCGGTTACCTTTATGGAAACATTTTCCGGTCTGGCATTTTTATCCGGAATATTCTCAGTAATTGAGTATATTACCGTGTTTATCTTCTGTATTGAATATGTGCTTCGCATCTGGACTGCAGACTTTTTATATCCGGAAGTTTCAAAGGGTCGTGCCCGTATTAAATTTTTGCTTTCGTTTGACGGTATTGTGGATCTTCTGACAATTATCCCGGCATTTTTCCTTTCGGGATTTGTCATCTTCCGTATGCTGCGTGTGGCAAGAATTTTTCATCTGTTCCGGTTAAATGCGAAATATGATTCATTCAATGTTATTACAACTGTATTATATGAAAAACGCAACCAGATCATCTCGTCTGTTTTTATCGTTATGATCCTGATGCTGGCAAGCAGCCTTTGTATGTACAGCGTAGAACACAATGCACAGCCGGATGTATTCCGTAATGCTTTCAGCGGTATCTGGTGGAGCATGTCCACACTTCTTACCGTTGGCTATGGCGACATCTATCCAGTCACTACGTTGGGACGCGTGATGGCGATCTGCATCGCTTATCTGGGAGTCGGTGTTGTCGCTATCCCTACCGGTATCATCAGCGCCGGTTTCGTTGAACAGTACCAGCGGAAAAGTAATATTTCTGATCTTAAGGATATGGATATTAAGGAAATCGTTGAAGTATTCGTTGACCGCACTTACGCCGGAAAAACCGTAGGTGAGCTGGAAGAGGCACATCAGATCACAATCTATCTTGTGCTTAGGGATGACTTATCTGTCCTCCCTAAGAAGAATACGATCCTAAGACTGAATGATATTATGATCATAAGAACAGAGGGATCCGAATAGGCTGTCTTCCGCCTGTTCGAATCCTTTTTTTGTCTTTCTGCATACTCAGATTATCAATAACTGTTCTTTGAACACACTATATTCTTATTTTTCCAATTCCCGGACCATCTTCACAAGGTTTTCTGCTGTTTCCTCAATTCCAAGTTTTGAGCTGTTGATACACAGGTCATAGTTATGAGGTCTTCCCCAGCTTCTTCCTGTGTAATAATCGTAATAGGCTTTTCTGTCTTTGTCTTTTTTCCTTACTAAAGTCGTTGCCTCTTTTTCATCGATAGAAAGCTGTTCCATCTTTCTTTTAACACGCCATTCAAATGGTGCTGCAACGAAAAGGCTGATATGCTTAAGCTCTGCCTGCTCTAATATATAATCCGCACATCTTCCTACGAATACACAATCTCCTTTTTCGGCCAGCTCCCTGATTATAGAATTGTATGCCAGATACAGCATATCGTTTGCTGTCATTCCGTTCAACTCCTGATTTGGTACATCATACCATACCTGGTGCAGCCATGGATTGTGCCGCTTTTCTTCAGCTTTTTCCAGCACTTTTTTCGGCATTGTTACCATCTTCTCTGCTGCTTTATCGATCAGATTCCTGTCATAAAGTTCTAATCCAAGCTTTTCCGCAATCTCTCTTCCAATCTCATGGCCGCCACTTCCGAATTCTCTTCCGATACATATAATCATAGCTTTTCCTCCTCTTACGTATAGATATTCCGTCCTCAACCATATGATTACCGGATATGGATTGTTCCTTATTTATCTTTTTTTGACAATTTCACCACCGTCTCAATATGATCACAGAACGGGAAATTATCTACCGGCTGGATCTTCACTGCCCGGTATCCGTGTTTCGTCAGATACTTCAGATCTCTTGCAAGTGTCTCCGGATTGCATGATACATAGACCACCCGTTTGGGTCCCAGTTTTATTACAGATGAAAGGAACTTCTCATCACTTCCGGCTCTTGGCGGATCCATGAATACGACATCCGCTTTCTGATTCTTCGATGCCATATCTACCATGAATCTTCCAGCATCTCCTGCATAAATGTCTGCATTTGTAATGCCATTTTCTTTCGCATTGATCCTGGCATCTTTGACAGCATCTTTGTTAAGCTCTACTCCGATTACTTTCTTTGCATTTTTTGCTGCGATCAGACCGATGGTTCCGGTTCCGCAGTATGCATCGATCACGGTCTCTTTCCCCGTCAGTTCCGCATATTCCATTGCTGTATTATAAAGGACTTCTGTCTGTACCGGATTCACCTGATAGAAGGATTTTGGTGAAATGCGGAATGTACAGCCGCACAAATGGTCTTTGATGAAGCCTGGTCCGTAGATTGGCTTCTCTTTATCGCCCAATACCATACTGGTCTGCTTGTTATTCACATTTAGTACTACGGTTGTAATCTCCGGGTGCACTTTTCTCAGTGCTTTGACAAAGTTATTTTTTGACGGCAGAATTGGTGATCCAAGTACCAACACCACCATGATCTCTCCTGTCTCAAAACCTCTTCTGATCAGTACATGTCTTAAAAGACCATACCCTGTATCTTCATTATAAGTTTTAATCTTAAATGATGGCAGAAGTTCTCTGATCGTACGGATGATCTCCTGGCTTTTCTTATCTTCAATCAGACATTCTTCTACTGCAATTACACGGTGCGTTCCCTCTGCATAGATTCCTGAGATAATATTGCCTTTTCTGTCTCTGTCAAATACAGCATGTACCTTATTACGGTAAAAATAGGGATTTTCCATGCCGATGATCGGACTGACTTTGCAAAAACTTCCCAGGAGTTTTTCTTCCTGCTTCTGCTTTCTTTTCAGCTGTTCTTTGTACGGCAGCTTTTGAAACTGGCAGCCGCCACATTTTTTATCTATTCCACATGTTGCTTCGCTGTTATTGATTCTTTCAGAATCTTTCTTCCCAGATACCTGTTTTTTCCTACTATTAGTTTTATTGGTGTTTTTTAATGTCTGTTTCTTTTTTTCAACCTGTTTCTTCTTATTCCGCTCTGATTGCCCAGCGCATTTTTGTACATTTCGCGCGGCTGTTGCGGAAGCATTCTTCTTTGGACGGCCGGATGACGTCTTTTGCGATCTCACTATAGAGTCCCTCCTTCTTCCATTGTTTAAATGACTTCTTAACCAGCCGGTCTTCTCCGGAATGGAAGGTAAGAATTGCTACCTTTCCACCTGGTTTTAATACCCCCGGAAGTTTATCCAGGAAGTCATATAATACTTCAAATTCATTATTCACATCGATTCTGAGCGCCTGGAATGTACGCTGGCTTGACTTTCTTACTGCTTCTTTTCTGTCTGCTTCCGGAATGAAGCTAAGGGCTTCTTCTATTACCTGATGAAGTCCTGTCGTTGTCTCGATCTTTCCGCCTTTTCTAATCTTTTCTGTTATCGCCACAGCAATCTCTTCTGCATATGGTTCGTCTGAATTTTCAATCAGCATTCCCATAAGCTCTTCTGCGGAAATGTCCCGTAGGCGCTCTGCTGCACTAATTCCTTTTTCCGGATTCATACGAAGATCCAAAGGCCCTTCTGCCTTAAATGTAAATCCTCTGTCCGGGTTATCAATCTGCATAGACGATACCCCCAGATCCGCCAGTACAAAGTCAAATTTCCCAGCTTCTTCTGCCACCTTATCTATATTGGCAAAGTTTTCCAGTTTTACCGTAAGAATATCCGGTCCGAATCCTTTGTCCTCCAGTCGTTTCTTCGTCTTTGCCGACTCGATCGGATCCACATCCAGACCATAGATATGTCCTTTTCCCTGCAGGGCTTCCAGCATCTTCGATGTATGTCCGCCATAGCCAAGTGTTGCATCCAGTCCCTGCTGTCCCGGCTGAATATCAAAGAAATCCAGAATCTCATTGACACAGATGGAAATGTGCATTCCCGCCGGTGTTCCTCCTTTGCTGATTACTTTTGAAATCGTATCTGCATATTTTTCCGGATTTAATTCCTTATATTTTTCTTTATAACTTCTCGGATGCGTTCCGGAATACCGTACTCTCCGCTTATGCTTTTTTTCCTGATTTTCCTGATTCTCCATATATTTTCTCCCATTTTCTAAGTTGTTCCGGTTCGTCCACGTCCTGAAGCTCTGCCTCTTCGGCTTCGCATACCAGCACATCCTCCATATGTGCTCCCATGATCTGCTTTCCGCCTTTATCTCCCAAAAGCTGTTCCAGTTCAGAGAAAAATTTCCGATCCCACAATACTGGATTTCCCATCTTTCCTTTTCGTCCTGCACATATAATTTTCCCCGGATGATTCTTTCCCATATCAAGCATACGGGCAAATGTACCCGCTGTCAATCCCGGCTGGTCACATACAATGAACATTGCACCTTTTAAATCCGGATTTCCCCGTTTTGCTGCCTTAAGTCCCAGAACCAGCGAATGTGCAATGCCTAGATCCGGCTCGTGATTTTCCACCACGGTCATTCCCTGCTTTTTAGAAGCTTCTTCAATCTCTGCAAATCTTGTTACCACTACCTGCGTACATAATGGAAATGCCCGCATCTTCCGCAATGTATGTTCATACATCTTTCCATCATCCAATTCTTCCAACAGTTTATTATCGCCATATCTGCTCGATTTTCCGGCCGCCAGAAGGATCATGGCATAGCCTTCATCTGATAAACGTTCATTCGCTGCTTTTACTACAGAATCGCCGATCTTATTTGACTTATCTGACATCAGATAACATAGTTTCTTATCTTTTCTTGGATCTACATCACCAATTTTTAAGCCCGTCTTTACCTTTGCTCCTTCTTGAAGCATTCCTCTGACCACTCCGTCAAGCTGGGAATATACAGGCTTTCCACCCGTTACTGCCAGCAATTGACCTTTTTTTACGATATCACCGATCTGAGCCTTAGGTTCCATCGTGCCGGTTCCCGAAGCTTTGAGCAGCCGTTCGATCGCATAGCCGCCAACATATCCCGGCACTCCCGTATTAGGAATCGGTACTCCGTCATAGATAATATCCGCAAGTGTTGCACCACGCATCGTTTCGATGACAGCATGCACGTCCTTTCCGGCTGTAAATCCCGGTCCAAGACCGATTACATACGGTGCAGCCTCACGTGTTGTACCAGTATTTCTCTTTGCGAGAATCGCATCTATCAGCACATCCGGGCAGAATTCTTTTCTGATATCAGCTGCGGGATCTATGATCACTGCGATTTTTCCCTCTTTCAGTACCTTTTCGGCCTCCCGGTAATCACTTACCAGTATTCCTTCAATTCCTTCTACTTTTGCATGTCCTTCATATACCGCTCTTGACATCGCGACTTCCCGTCTTACAGTCATCGGGGTTGTAATCTCTGTCATGATCACCTGATAGCCTGCCCTGTGAAGCGCTGCCCCCACTCCGGTAGCCAGATCACCAGCACCCCGGACCAAAGCTTTTTTTCTTTTATTTTCATCTATTCTTTTATCTGTCAACCGGGTCTTCCTCCTCGTAACCTTAATCTCTCCCAAAATTCTTCGTTTCTTACAAACACTGGGCGATACCAAATTTTCTGTTTCGAAAATTTCTTTCTTTTACCACAATTCTTTCGACGGTAAGAATCCGGCAGTTATATGAACCCCTTCAATCTTATCCTGAAATTCCGGGACAGATGAGATACTGCCGGTGGATCTTCGTTCTACTGTTCTGTCCATAATATTCTCTGCAATCCATTCTGCCATCTCCAGCCGTTCTTTTGTATCTGCCTGATTCAGTATCACATGATATTCCATCGAGTCCGCTACCTGCTTTCTTCCGGCAAGTGCACTCTTTGCAAGACTTACGATATCCTCCGGACAGAGTATGTCCGCTTCTTTTTTCCCAAGTATTTTAGTCACTTTTTCTGTTCGGAAACAGACTTCTCCAATTTTCTTTCCAACCGCACTCATTCCATATACATTCAGTACAATATCCGTCTCCGGAACAATCACCGGTTCATGTGCGGCCGGTGCTTTCACAGGTAAATGTTTTGCGCCGTCTGCCTCCAGTAACAAGACTCCTGGTTCTTTACTTATCGTTTTGATAAATGTGTCTGGAAACGCAGATAATTTTCTTTCTGCCGTTTTCTCTCCCATCCACACACTTCCATATTGTAACACAAGCTTACGGAACATTTCCACAGAAGGTTCTCCCAGAAAATATTCCACATCATATGCCTGTATATGTGTTGTTGTTGACACAGCACAAGGTATCTTCTGTTCCTTACACTCTTTTAAGATTTTACGGATGACCGTCGTCTTTCCTCCCGCGCCAACTACGGATATTGTTTTCCGTACATTTTCTTCTTTAAAAATACCAATAGCCTGGCATAAACTGCCAGGCTCTGTCCATTTATTTTCTATATAGCTTTTTATCATATATGGATTCTTTTTCATACGTTTCCTTTTTCTCTCCAAGAGATTAAATATTCATATTGCTTTTTTATTCTCTCTGAAAATTATCGTCCGTATTATTTCTTCTGTCCTTTCGGTAAGGTAAGATTCAGTACAATCGCTACGATGGTTGCCAGAACTACCGGCGATTTTCCAAAGATGGTTGTTACCCATTCAGGAAACTGTGCAAGTGATGCATTTGCCTGGGTCACACCCATTCCAACGGCTACTGCAAGACCTACTACTGTTGTATTGCGGAAATCCATCGGTTCTGTTGTGATCAGTTTAATACCTGTCATTGTGATCGATGCAAATACGGAAATTGTCGCACCACCAAGTACACAATAAGGAATCGTTGTAAGAAATGATGAGAACTTCGGAATCAGTCCTGCTGCCAGTAAGATCACTGCTGCCATTCCCATAACGACACGGCTTACTACCTTTGTTGTCGATACGATACCAACATTCTGACTGTAAGTTGCAGTCGGAAGTCCCCCGAAAAATGCACAGAAAATATTACTGATTCCGTATCCGACAATACCGCCCGTAAGCTCTTCGTCAGTAGGCATACGATCCATAGATCCCGTGGTTGTTGCCGAGAAATCTCCGATTGCCTGTACTGCATTGATTGCGAATAAGATGCCAATCGCAACACATGCCGAAGGTTCAAACTTGATTCCAAAATGCATTGGTTTTGGAAGTTGGAACATCGAAGCACTTGCCACCGATGAAAAATCTACCATTCCAAAGAATAACGCTACAATATATCCACCGATAATACCGATCAGGATGGATGCAAGCTTCCACACGCCTTTTCCATAATGATTCAATACTGTTACGATGATCAGTGTAATGATTGCAACCAGCCAGTTCTGCCACGAACCATAAGTTTTACTGCTGGCTCCTCCTGCCATGTAATTAATGGCTGTCGGATAAAGCGAAAGTCCAATTGAGAACACAACCGTTCCTGTAATAAGCGGTGGGAAAAATTTACGGATTCTCTTGATATTTAATCCTACCAGAAGTGCTACCACACCTCCTACAATCTGTGCCCCAAGAATAGATGCGATATCAAAATCTGCTGCGATTGCCTGCATACTTGGAACATACGCGAAACTGATTCCCATCATAACCGGAAGTGCTGAACCAATTCTGAAGTTCTTTGTCTTTATAAATGGAAATAATTGTAATAATGTTGTAAGAGCAGACATTACCAACGCTGCCTGTATTAAAATAACAGAATCTTCCTGAGACAGCCCTGCCACTCCTGCCACGATGATCGATGGTGTTACACATCCCACGATCATGGCTAGCACATGCTGAACTGCAAGCGGCAGCGCCTGACCAATCGAAGGCCTGCCATAAAAATCAAATAATGCCTGATCCATCTGCTTTGCTTCTTTTGTACTCATATGTATCCTCCCGTACTTTTTTTTCAACTTTATTATTATATATTTATCTGCTTTTTTTGAACACCCTTCCAGTTATGCTTTATATTAATGAAAATTTATAAGCATTAATTATTATAGATATTACATTCTGTTATATTCGCATTACATTTTATCATGCTACTATATTAAAATTCATGGTACAATAAAACTTAGAAATTAAGATGTACTAACAGGATTTTTTGTATCCGATTTTACATAAGTACATCAAAGACAAACGGAGGAATGAACAAATGGGCATTTTGTCTAATATTGAACCAAAAGAAGTCTTTCAGTACTTCGAAGAATTAAGTATGGTACCTAGAAGTACCTTCCACACAAAAAAAATCAGTGATTTTTGCGTAAAGTTCGCAAAATCTCACAATCTGGAATATATCCAGGATGAAGTCAACAATGTAATCATCAAGAAACCGGGAACTACAGGTTATGAGAACAGTGATCCTGTCATTATCCAGGGACATCTTGATATGGTTGCTACAAAAACCATCGACAGTGATCATGATTTTGAAAATGATCCGCTCGAGCTTTTTGTTGATGGTGATCTGATTGGGGCAAAGAACACCACACTTGGCGGAGATGACGGTATCGCAGTCGCTTATGCAATGGCAATACTTGCAAGTACTGATATTCCACACCCGCCGATCGAAGCTGTTTTCACAGTAGATGAAGAAATTGGTATGGGAGGCGCTAATCACCTTGATACTTCTGTCCTGAACGGAAAAATCTGCCTGAATATCGATTCCGAAATCGAAGGCGTTATGACCGTTGGATGTGCAGGCGGATATATTTACGATACATTTATCCCAATTGAATGGAGCGAAGAATCCGGAACAAAGATGACACTTTCTCTTAGCGGACTTCTTGGCGGTCATTCCGGCGGGGAAATCCAGAAGCAGCTCGGTAATGCCAACAAAATCATGGCACGTGTTCTTTACGCACTTGGAAAAGAATATGATTTCAACCTGGTAAATATCAACGGCGGTAATGCTGCTAACGTAATCGCACAGTTTAACACTGCCCAGATCATTGCAGACTCTTCGCAGGTTCAGGCAATCACAGATGCAGTAGCAGCTCTTGAGACAACAATCATCGATGAATTTGCCGGTCAGGAGCCAACACTTTCACTGAAAGCATCTGTAGAAGGCGAAGCTACTTTAAACGCTTTCGATGCAGATACTACTACACGTGTGATCGGTTTCCTCTATGGAGCAATTGATGGTGTACAGTGTTATGACCGTGCTTTCCCGACAGCTGTAGAATCTTCTCTGAATACAGGTATTGTAGAAACTACAGAAGATACTGTCAAAGTAAAATTCCAGGTACGCAGTTCTGTTGCCACAAAATTAACTGATATGCAGAACAAACTGGATCTTGCAACTGACCTTGCCGGAGCTTCCCGTGAAATCTCCGGGGCATATCCTGCATGGGCTTATAACGCTGACTCAGTGATCCGTCCAAAAGCACTTGCGCTTTATAAAGATATGTTCGGAACAGAACCTACGGTTGAGACAACCCACGGTGGTTTGGAATGTGGTATCTTATTTGGCAAAAAACCGGATCTTGATATCATCTCATTCGGCCCTGATCTGACAGGTGTTCATACTTATCACGAACGTGTACATATCGCTTCTACACAGCGTATGTGGGATTATCTGAAAGAGCTGTTAAAGAGCTGTAAATAAAACTAACAAACATAAATACAGAGAACTTGCCAGTTGTAATTCATATGTACTTTCACAGCCGGCAGTTTCTCTTATATACTTTCATGTATAATCACGACCACCGGCTTAGCCGGTGGTTTGCTTTGACCCTATAAGGGTCTCTTA
>ERZ827037.3164-NODE-3164-length-11531-cov-4.477954_pt1 | contig 11531 bp, 10 predicted proteins | sample MGYA00519924_ERZ827037 | MGnify/ENA primary metagenome ERZ827037 (study PRJEB31778, sample SAMEA3449250) | human gut metagenome | biome: human gut; feature: human-associated habitat; material: faeces | place: United Kingdom | collected 2010/2012 ...
CATGGGACACGGCCAGCCACCAAGACCCCGAACCGTTCCCCGGCTTAACAACAAACCCGGCTTAATCGGAATTAAACCGACATCGGTTTAACAGCGATAAGGGGCTGCAATACCGTCCCCTCCCGATACGCCTTGGCTCAGTTGTGGATCGCGTTGGCGCTCATGCCGAGCTGATTAGCAGTATGCTTTTGTTGCATGTTGCCCAATATCAGCTCGATCGCCTTCGTTCTCGTCTCCAGTGGGATGACGGGTTTCGCCATATGGCCAGCATGCCGGGGGTCCGATGCTAACCAGCGTTCCAGGGCACTGCTTGGTCGGATATCCCAGGCGCTCGACCACTTGGGCCGTTGCCATCGGTTTAGTGGAATGCAGTTTCACCGCACGCCGCCGTTTTCCGGGACTTGGACATACGATAATCCTTTCATTCAGTCTCCAAGAAAACTTCTGCACTCCTCTGTCGGGGTGCTTCCTGGCTGGAATCAGTGGTTTGACTGGAGCCAATATCGTTGGAAAATGGCTTTTCTGATTTTTGGATTGTCTTTGTTGAACCGACTGTGATTGGCTTACTGCGGCGATCATCGTTAACGGATTATATTCAAGTCAGGTTGCGACGCGGGTTAATCTATCGGTGTGTGTGAGACTGGCTCATGGCGATCATTCGCGACAACCAAGACATTTCTTGCTGATAACGGAAGACGGTTTATTCCAGCCCGCACTTGGGCTTTGGCTCGAGCTCACACCCATCGAACAAAAGCGCACATAATATAGCAAATAGAATAATAAGTGCAGCGAAGGCCCATCGTGTGCTATATTGTAATTACGCCGTGACTGCGCCACTTCGCAGGTTTGAGGAGAAATCCTCGACACGGCGTCTGTCATATTTAGACGTGCAATGCACCGTAAGGCACCGACACTATTCCATACCCGTTCACGTCTCCGTTCGGGCGGCACCGGATATTGCCTCGTATCACATTGTAGAAACTCGAATCGCCTTTGGACACCTTGCGGTAGACGGCTCCAGCGACCAGATCTGCGAATTGCACGCCGACGCTGTGGTGCGAAGCTGCGATGAACAGGCCCTCCACCAGGTTGTTGTAGTCAGCGCGTCTGCTGTCGTGGTTGTTGAGTAAATCGAAGTGGAAGTTGTCAAGTTGCTTGTTCTGCTGGTTGTTGCGCTCGTCAATCACCACCATTCCATAGAAGGGTGAGCCGGTCGTGGCACGCTGCATGTCCTGCAGATAGTACTGGAAACGAGCACAGACCGCTTCGAACGCGTCGTGATACATGTCCTCTGCATCTCGGTCGGGGTGCTTTTCGTAATAACTTTTCGTATCCACTACGGCGGCAAGAACACGGAAGCTCTTGTAACTGGCGATTACGTTGAACAATCTCATGCGCAGCTTGTCAAGCTGCGGAATGTCCAGATGCGAAAGCGGCGTCACCTTGTGACTTAGTGGATGAGGGATGAAGTACCGCCATTTGACTTCTCCGTCAACGTGATACTCAGCCTTGAGTCTCCTGAGGTCCCCTTGGAGGGACTTCCACTGCGCTTCAGGCACAATCAAGCCACCGAGGACGAAATACGGATTGCGCTCAACGGCATTGCGCGCCGGTGCGGTACCGCTCTCGTCAAGAAACAGAATCTGCATAGCAAATCATTTTATACCGATTCCCGCGAAACAGGCATCTTACCGAGAAACAGGCTGGGAGAAAATGATATAGCTTCCCGGTTGTTTTCTCGTGCCGGGATTATCCTTGGCTTCATAAAGCGATCAGAGCTAAGGAGCGAGTCGTGACGGACGAGACCAGCATCGACGTATCAAAGAAGAGCGTTGCCGACCTGCTTGGTTCGGGATCGAAAAGTCGTTTCCTGATTCCGGAGTATCAGCGACCCTATGCGTGGGGAGCGGATCAGATCAACACCTTGTTCGACGATCTAACTGAGTATGTGAAAGCTGATTTGGATTCCGAGTATTTCCTCGGCTGCGTGGTTACATACCGCAACGGTAAGGAGCAGGAGGTCATCGACGGACAGCAGCGTTTGACGACGCTTTTCCTGCTTCTACGGGCGCTGTACAAGAAGCTTGAGGGCATGTCGGACCAAAAAGCCCGCACCAATCTAATGAACCGCATAGCGCCGACGTTGTGGCGTACCGATCAGATCACGGGAGAGACGGACCGCAGCTCCACGCTCATCGAATCGAGGGCCATCGATGATGATGCGAACGCCACGTTGAAGATGATTCTGGAGACGGGCGAGACCGACCCGAATGCCAAGGATCCGTATTCCTTGAATTACCGTCTTCTGGAGAAGCGCATCAACGACTACGCGGCGGAGGAATCGCTCAACTTCCATCTGCTCATCGCCAGATTACTGGACAATGTGATTGTTCTGCCGATCAAAGCAGACTCGCAGGATACGGCACTCATGATCTTCAACACATTGAACGACCGTGGATTGAGTTTGTCCGACGCGGACATCTTCAAGGCGAAGATGTACAAGTACGCGGGCGACGGCCGCGAGGAGTTCGTCCAGGCCTGGCAGGATCTGTCCGCTCATGCGGAGCACGCGGGGCAGAGCATGCAGGCGCTGTTCTACCAGTACATGTTCGTCCTGCGCGCGGAGGAAAACGACCGCAAGACCACAACTCCGGGCCTGCGCAAATGGTTCTCCGAAAAGGAGTTCCAGCGTCTTCGTTCCGGTCGGGTGCTGGAGGACCTGGGGCGGATACTGAATGTGTGGAAGGTCGCCGTCAACCATGAAAGCATCGAGGGTGAGCCGTGGTCGGACGACGAGGCCATCCGCCAGGCGCTGGATATCCTCATGGATTACCCGAACGAGTTCTGGAAATATCCAACCGTCATCTACTATCTGAAGCACCACGACGAGGGTGATTTCGCCGTAAGATTCCTGGCGTTCCTGCGCCACCTGACGGCCGCGCTCGTCTCGCGGTTCGCCATCAGCCCGTCCGTCAACAGCGTCAAGCAGCAGGTTCTCAACCTCGACGCGGAGATTCTCAAGTCCAAGGAGCCGAGATTCGACTTCAAGGACGTGGACACCGAGGAACTGGCATCCAAGCTGCGCGAACCCCACTACCGGCTGGTACGCATGCTTTTGAAAGTCATCGCATACCATGACCCGGAGCAGCGTGGACTTCTTCCGGAACATTGGGAAATCGAGCATATCTTCCCCCAGAAATGGGATGACATGAAGTTCCCGTCCTTGTCGAACGACGAGGTGAAGGCGAAACTGGAACATCTAGGCAACAAGGTCCCCTTCGAGAAGAATCTGAACATCCGAGCCAGCAACAGCTATTTCTCCAGGAAAAGCAAGCTCTACAAGCAGAGCGGCATTGCGGTGACACGCCGGTTGGGAGCCGAGCATTCCGATTGGAACCTCGAAGACATCGACACGCGTGACGTGCGTGTGACGGACTTGATTCTTAGTGAGTTTGAAGCGTGGGGGTTAAACCGCAACGGTGATCAGTCCAATATATTGGTCAGACCGCGGCCCACGGCTGAACAGGCGGAACAAATCCGACAACTTAAGGAACTCGGTCTTATCTAGGGGGCTGAGATTTGCTTCATGGAATGCAATTCAGCGCCAAGACTTTTTCGGATTGTCCTGACGCTGAGCTTGTCTTCGATGAGCAGTTTGTACATGAGGTTCTTCGTGAGGTGGTGCACAACCTTTCGGGCACTACCCTTCAAAAACCCAGAAGAATTTAGATACTGATTATAAATGAGTAATTTGATACCTGTTCTCTAAAGACAGGAAACGAGTAGGATCAATGCCCAAATGGTTCTCTAATTCATGCACAGCGATTATGGAGTGATTAGTTCGTTCAATCGGGTCTTCAGTCTTCCTTGAACAAGAGGTTTTGACTGCATTTAGACGTTTCCAAAATGCTGCTCGCTGATCTTTGCTCATGACATGAAATGGATCAAAGAAATCACTGCTTGATTCAAAATACGGCAATGTGGTTGAACCGTCTGCAGTATATAATTCGCCAAGCGGATTGGTTGAAAAAGACAGCCATGCAGGATCATAATCTTTAGAAATAAGCACCGTTGGAATGGAATGAGGATCTTTCCCTTCCCGTCTCAATACTTCCCCGGTATTATAATCGCTTAGACGCATAAGAAAAAGTATGTCCCATGCAGCATTCCATGCGCAATTGGCTAATTCACTTGGCTTAGTAATTTTGTTGGGGTCAAATTTAGTCAAATGCCTCGCATTACCCCTGTATCTTGTCTCTTTAGAGTTTCCGTCCTTTCCCAAAAGCTGATATAAGGCAAGAAGCGTCGGTAATGCGGTAATAAATCCCAGATCATCATGAGCCCATTTATAGAATCGCTCAAATTGGTTGATAGATTCATCGATAGTCTTTTGATGAGACGTCTTTTCCAGCTGTATTGCGAGCAGATATAGGATGCTTCCGTAGAATATGGGAAGATAGCCAGACTCAAGGGAGACACAACTATCGACTGTTTCATCGATATTGGAGTCATATGAATATGCATAGCTTGGAGTGGTATCACAAATCCATGCGAATTCGTCTTCTCCACAAGTTATAAGCTTACAGACTGCACTTCCATAATTACGGAATTGACTGTAGTTAACGCCGTTATTCCGCTTTAGCGATAGTTCTGTCAGTCCAAGTCGATAGCAAACTCCTGCCGCGCCAAGAGACATTCGTGTCGCTCTACATTGGCTACGTATATAGCTTAGGAGTTGCCGTAGTTTTGGACTAATTTGTCTATGACCAAAATAAAAAGAGCCGATATCCTTAATGACATTTGTGTCGAGTATGAGGGCATACGGCTCGTGTAGCGTGTCAACCTCCGAATGGCATATTAAACGTCTGCCGCCGATTACAGGATATAAGGCATCCATACTATTTGTTACCTCTATCTACCGTTTCAGTCCAGATAGGTAACGCAACGCATTGGCATGGGTGTGGTGCCCGGAATGCGGTGTTCGGGCGGCCTTAGTCGATGCGGGATGTTGGGCTTCGACGGGACGGTGGGATGTTTCCGGATTATTTTCGGGTGCCTTTAGGTGCCTCGTGGAAAACGAGGCTGATCGGCAGATTTCCCAAGAACGGAAAACCTTGGAATAAAGCCAAAAACGACCACATGCGATTATCATCAGAGGTATTCATAATGATGGTAGTCATACGTTCCATGTTCTCATTGCCCCACGTCATTGACTGGCATTGCCGCTATCGCTGCTATCGAGTCGGTGATTGTCAGCCAATGAACTTGATGCCGGTTTCGCTGCCGCTACCGGTTGAGGAGCCGCTCGAACCGCTATTACCGGAGTTTGAACTGGATGATCCGCCCGTGGAGCTGGAAGAGGAATCGGAGCCATTGGTTGATCCTGAACCCGATCCGGTTGAGCTGTTGCCGGAACCGGTGGAGCCGCCAGTCGTGCCCGAATTAGTGGAGGAATCGGTGCCGGTCGAACCATCGGTGGATCCATTGGCGTTGGAATCGGTGGAGGAGTCGGTGCCGGTTGAGCCGGACGTGCTTGAATCGGTGCCGTCGTTGGGCGAGTCGGATGTGGAGTCCTTGGTGTTGGAATCATTCGAACCGTCGGTAATGCCCGGCTGCGGCAGCCCGCTATTCTGATTGGACGTGTCGGTCTGCGTTTTGGTGTCGGTTTGCGTGGGCGTGGTGGACGGAGTGATGATATGGTCTGTGCCACGGCCCTGCGTGACCAGCATGACGATGCCGGCGGTTACTGCCACGGCGAGCAGGCCAGATACCAGCGTGACGATAATGGCGGTGCGCTTCGAATTATGGGAGCGGGCCTTGTGCAGTTCATTGACCGAATAGGTTCGTCCGTTCGCTCGATTGGACACGACTTCGCGCGGCTTGCGCGCGGTGGAAACGGTATTGACCATGCCGGTCATCGTCGTATCGGACTCGGATTCGGCTGCCTTATCGGACTTATTGGCCGTAGTGTCATCGTCGTTGCCGGAAGACGAGGCCGATTGTAGTTTCTCACCGGAGGCGGTGAGTACGTTTTGATAGATTTTGGTGGCCACCGCGGAGACGATGTAGCTGGCTGCCGCGCCGATTACCGAGCCGGCGATACCGATTTTCGATGCCAGTAAGAATGAGGTGACGGCGGCAAGGGTGCCCGCCACGATGGATGAGAGGGAAAGACCTTCGAAAAACTTCTTCACAAGACACGACCGTAAAGTGTCGGGCTGGAAGGTTGCTTAAGGCTCGGTGATAGCGAGAGGATGCCTACACGAGACCTTCAAAACCTAGCCAGCGGAATGTGGAATGACTCAAAAATATGGTGCCGATGAGCAGTGGGAATCAGCGCAAAGTGGCGCAAAGTAGCGCAAAGAACAACCGAAATTGGTTCGCTTGGAGCGAAAACGACGTTCAGCAGAACGTCATGCAGCCCAAGCGAAGCTGCCGTTGCCGGCACCCAACTCGAAATGCAGTTTGGCGATGCCAAGTCCGATTTCCGATTGCACGCCTTCAAGAGCCTCGGCCTTCACCGTAACGGTTCAGGGCAATGGAGAACCCATGACCATCCATGGCCGAAACTGAATCGTCAGTTCCGGTGCAGCGACTGTTTGGTCGGCTTGATTACCGACATCAGCACGGCGACGAAGATCAGCGCAAAGCCCACCAGCGAAGTCCACATGATTGTCTCGCCCCAGAACAGCGCGGAGAACGTGACGGCGAACAGACTTTCCGTACACATGATGATTGACGCCTGCGAGGCAGGCACGTGAGCCAGACCGATGTTCTGCATGATCTGGGCACTCATCGTGGCGCCGAGGAACAGATAGAGCACGCTGGCCACTACTGAGGGTGCCAGCCAGCTGGCGTTCGGCATGGGTTCGGTGAACAACGCGCCGATGATGAACAATACGCCGGCAACGCCGAACTGCACAAAAGTGACGGCGATAGGGTCGAAGCGTTTGGTGTAGACACCAAGGCAGGTCAGATTGAACGAGAAGATGACGGCGGTTGCGATGGTCAGCCAGTCGCCGGCGCTCAGAGACAGCGAACCGCCCGGCTTCAGCGAGACGAAGCCGACGCCGATCAGACAGATCACGCCGGCGACCAGATTGATGGCCTTCGGGCGGGTTTTCGAAATGATCCACGTGGCGAACGGGGTGAGTACACAGTAGGCGGCCGTCAGGAACGCGCTGCGGCCCGGTTCAATGGTCTGCAGGCCGATGGTCTGGGTGACCATCGTGCCCCAGTAGGTCAGACCCACCACGAGCGCCGGCACAATGATCTTCGGCGTCAGATACGGCACGATGTGCTTATGGAACAAGGCCAGCATGCACAGGCAGGCGCCTATCATGCGCAGACCCATCAGCCATTGGGGCGGAATCGCCTCCATGGCGAATTTGGCGAGCAGATAACTGCCACCCCATAATGCGGCGCAGCCCAGCAACATGAGTCGGGCGAGATTCGGGGGAAAGCTGCGGGACCAGCGGCTGCGCAGCTTGCTGAAACGTTCGACCAAACCCATGGTGCACCTCAGGACAGTTAGGAAAACTTGTGGCTCTCTCGGCTCACAGATTACGGGAACTACCGGCCAAAATCGACCGGTCGATGGGCGTCGGGTGTGTGACAGGTGTGTGGCTGGTGCGCGGCCGGGGCGCGGCATCGCCAAGCAGGTAAGAACCGGATGAAAGCTGTGCGAAGGTGAGGTTACTCACAGCGAACATCCGGGCTAGTCGCGCTCGAAACCGGTACTCTGGAAAGAGTAAAAATACGTTGTCCATAGCAATCATGAAAGGATTCGACATGGCAGTCATTACTCCGGAAATCAAGGAATTCATCAAGAACAACCTCGGTTGGATCACCACCGTCTCCAAGGACGGCGAACTGGACCTCGGCCCGAAGATGTCCCTGTTCGTGCTGGACGACACGCACATCGCCTACCACGAGCGCACCGCCGGCCAGCACTACGAGAACCTCAAGAACGGCTCTCCGCTGGTCATCGCCTTCGCCAACCTCGAGAAGAAGCAGGGCTACCGCTTCCGCGGCAACGTGGTGCTGCACGTTGACGACGACATCTACAACGAGCAGGTCAAGATCGCCGAGGAAAAGGGCACCAAGAAGCCGGCCGTGATTCCGGTTCTCGAAGTCACCGAGATCCAGAACCTTGCCTCCGGTCCGACCGCCGGCAAGACCATCGCCAAGGACTGATTAGCTGACGTATTGGTGGCTTCCTCGTCAGAGGGAGCCATTTTTTCGCTTTTTAGTGCGCAGTACTAGGTGACGGCCTTGGGCGTCGGTGGTGGCGAAGAGGTAGGTGTTGCCGCCGTCCTTGAGTTTGAGTTTTTTGCGCAGCTGGGCCACGGTTAGGGGGAAATTGCGTACGGCGATGTTGGCGTGCGTGAGGCCGGCCAATAGTTGCTTCAGTTCTTTCTTGTTCATGGTGGCGATGGATTCGATGGCGAATGACCTGCCTGGAAAATCGGCAATAGGTTCGGCCGCAACGAACAGGTGGCTATTCGGGCTGATGTGATGCACGGCGAAGCGCTGTTCGAGAACATCAAAGCATCCGGCCTTCATGATTGAGGCGTTGGGCTCGTAAAGGTACTTCCAATGCGAGGAATCGAAGTCGTTCGCGCTTTCCTCAGACAGGGAGTCTTCGGTATTGCAAGTATTGCGTGCAGCCAAGGCAGAATCGCTGATAGTGGTGTGATTGTCGCTGTTATCGCCGGCCTTGTACGACAGCACCTGCTCGTCATTAGCACATACCACGAGCGGTGAGGCGTAACGGCCGCGCCCCAACACCAGCAACAATTCCTTGCACTCATTCCCGGTGGAGACGATATGCACCTCATGTACCGCGCCGGCGAAATCGGCGACGGTCTTATGCCAGTCGAGCATGGGGGAGAGCTTGACCATGACCGTCGGTGCCTTGGCCAGCAGCATATCCTTCAGGGTCAGCACATCCGGCATGCAATCGGCAATCGCGTAGGTACGCGAGCCATGATCGTCACGGCGGGCCGGATCGAGGAAGATCATGGAGACTCGGCCAAGCGTGTCAAGCACTGCTGTTGAATCATCATTGATGACTTCGGCGTGGTCAAGGCCGAGTATCGGGAAATTATGGCGAGCGATATCACATAAAATGGATTGTTGTTCCACATATATGGCACGATTGAACACTCGGGACATGTAAGAAAAGTCGACGCCGAAACCGCCGGTCAGATCGACTAGGGATGTCGGGGAGTCGTCGTCGACTGCTTCTTCGGCCAACAATCGCTGTGCCAGCCGAGCCTTGTACTGTGCGGTGAATTGGCTGGAACATTGTTCCATTGGGACTTGCGGCGGGAAAATCAGCCCATCATGGGACGCCCAGTCAGGTAGCTTGAGTGAAGCGCGCTGCCAGCCGGCAATTTGCTCCAGCGCGAACGGCACATCCACGTCGCCATCATGCTTGGCGTGCAAGGCCACATCACGCACATCTTCACGGCGGTGTTTGGCGATGAACGCCCAAGTCGACTCAGAAATCTCCATGCCGCCATTCTAGGGGTTGTGCTGAGATGAGTATGGCAAACCGCAAGAGAACGAGGTGGCGAAAACCGATGATCGATGAAGTGATGATGCTGCGTCATGGCCGTACGCAATACAATCTCGAACATCGCTTGCAAGGCCAGATCGATGTGCCGCTCGACATCGTAGGCCAATGGCAGGTTGACCAGACCGGATTCGCGCTCGCTTCACGGTATTACTGGGCCAAGGTGAACCGACTTGCCGAGCATCCCGAAGCCATCGCCCAGCCCGGTCCTGACGCCGCCGAACGCACTGATACGCGCCAGTTCGAGGAGGCTCCCGCCGCCGGCCGGCGCATGGTGGTGATGACCTCCGACCTGTTCCGTGCCCAACAGACCGCACACGCCTTCGCCGATATTTTGGGATTGCCAGTCACCTGTGACCAACGACTGCGTGAACGCAGCTTCGGCGAGTGGGAAGGCATGACCCGCGCCGAAATCAAAGCCGTGGCAGCCGACGACTACGCCTCTTGGAAACAGCACACTGGGGGCGAAACCAAGCATGGTGTGGAAAGCCGTGCCGCCGTGGGGCAGCGAGGTGCCGATGCCGTGCGCGCACTGGTCATCGACTCCGCCTATTCAGACAGCACGCCCACCACGCTGATGCTCGTCACCCATGGCTCATGGATTACCGCCACCATCTCCAACCTGCTCGAACTTGACCCGGACGGCATGAACGCACTCGGCGGCATGCGCAACGCCTGTTGGTGCCGGCTCAAAGTGCGCCACAGCGTCAACGGCACCCCCATCGAACAGCCCCTGTGGGAGTTGGAGGAATACAACAAGGCTCCCGCCATCGCCGACAGCGCCGACTGGGAGAACGGGCCGACCGATCTGCGAGGACCGCACATGCCAAGTTGGCAGCCAATCGTCTGGTGATGGTCGCTATGCGAAACCCCGCTCGCAAATTCGAACGGTGGGTCTAGACTAATCTCGGTTTGGAACCGTACAGCGATAGAACAGTAAGAAAGCGCGGAAGGCGGGTGAGACGACATGCTGAGAATCTTCAGCTCAATCAATGGCCAAGTGGAGCAGATCGAGAAACCGGAAAACGGCTCCTGGTTATGTTTGAGCGAACCCACTGATGTGGAGCTCGCCACCGTCGCCTCGCAAACCGGCATCGACCTGGCCGACCTGCGTGCCCCTTTGGATGACGAGGAGCGTTCACGTGTAGACGTCGAAGACGATTACACGATGATCATCGTCGACATTCCCACCGTGGAAGAGCGTGGCGGACGCGACTGGTACGAGACCATCCCGCTGTCGATCATCGTCACCGAAAACCTCATCATCACCGTCTGCATGCAGGACACGCCCGTGCTCCACCCATTCATGGAAGGCACGATCCGAGGCTTCAACACCTTCATGCGTTCGCGTTTCATCCTGCAGATCCTGTACCGCAACGCCACGATGTACCTGCGTTACCTGCGCATCATCGACCGCGAAAGCGACAAGCTTGAACTGAAGCTGCGCCACTCCATGCAGAACCGCGAGATCGTGATGCTCATGGAGCTGAGCAAGACTTTGGTGTATTTCACCACATCGCTGAAATCGAACGAAATCGTGATGGAGAAGCTCACCACCCTGCAACGCATCAAGCAATACCCGGACGACGAGGACCTGCTCGACGACGTCATCACCGAAAACAAGCAGGCTATCGAGATGGCCAACATTTACAGCGGCGTTCTTGCGAACATGACCGACGCTTTCGCCTCGATCGTGTCCAATAACCTGAACAACGTGATGCGCATCTTCACCATCATCTCCATCACACTGTCCATCCCGACCCTGATCTTCTCGATGTACGGCATGAACTTCGATGGCGGCATGATGGGTATGCCGTTCACTGACAAGCCGTGGGGTTTCATGCTCATTATCGTGATTTCCATGGTGCTTTCCGGTGCGGTTGCCTGGTTCCTCACACGTTCGCGCATGTTCAAGTAAGGCGTTTGACGGTTATGCACCACTGGTCATCGT